>Ga0224512_10003575_pt1 | contig 13601 bp, 15 predicted proteins | sample SF_May12_sed_USG_4_FD_169103 | JGI IMG/M metagenome (GOLD analysis project Ga0224512, IMG submission 169103) | Sediment microbial communities from San Francisco Bay, California, United States - SF_May12_sed_USGS_13 | ecosystem: Environmental > Aquatic > Marine > Sediment | place: USA...
GATTTGCTCGAAGCACGACGTGCACAGCACATCACGGATGTCGCGATTGTCCGTATCGAGCAGCTGTATCCTTTTCCGGTTCAAGAGTACGCTGAGGTGCTAAATGAATATTCGGCGGCGCGAGAGATTATCTGGTGCCAGGAGGAACCGCAGAACCAGGGCGCCTGGTATCAGATCCGCCATCGCCTGCAGACGGGGCTCGGTCAGGACGATCGTCTTTTTTACGCCGGGCGGCCTGGCGCGGCGGCACCGGCTTCGGGAATTTTTCAACGCCATGTGCAGCAGCAGCAGGCACTGGTAGAAACGGCGCTGCGCGCGTCAGCGAGCTAAAGACTCAAAAATGCATATAAACGATAGCCGGGGCGGCGTAGCGAGAGGATTAGCAAATGACCATTGACGTCAAGGTGCCGCAGTTACCGGAATCGGTTACCGATGCGACGCTGGTGTCGTGGCACAAAACGCCTGGACAGGCCGTCGCACGCGACGAGAATCTGGTCGACCTGGAAACGGACAAGGTTGTTCTCGAAGTGCCTGCGCCGGTTAATGGGATTATCAAGGAAATTCGCATTCAGAATGGCGCAACGGTGACCAGTGGCGAGCTGCTGGCCACACTTGAGCCGGTCGATGTGGTGTCGGCGGCAGCACCGGCCGCCACGCCGACCGCGAGCAAACCGCCTGAACCGACAGCGTTAGCGGCGATCGTGCCAGGCGCGCAGAACAACGCCGCAAAACTCAGTCCGGCGGTGCGGCGCCTGTTGGACGAGCATGATGTCGAGCCGAGCCACATTCAGGGGACCGGCAAGGGTGGCCGAATCCTGAAGACTGATGTGCAGGACTATGTCGAGCAGAGAATTAAGCCGGAAGCAGACGCGGTGGCCGAAGCGTTGCCGGCAACGCCCGTATCACCGGCGGGTGTAACCGGGCAGCGGCGTGAGCATCGCGTGCCGATGACCCGCCTGCGAGCGCGCATCGCCGAACGCATGGTCGAAGCGCAGCAGACAGCGGCGATGTTGACGACATTCAATGAAGTCGACTTGACCGAGGTGATGGCACTGCGAAAGCGCTACAAAGCAGCTTTCGAGGAGAAACATGGGGTACGGCTGGGATTCATGTCGTTCTTCATCAATGCGAGTATCGAGGCGCTGCGAAGATTTCCCGCGGTCAATGCATCGATCGAAGGCAACGACATTGTCTATCACGAATATTTTGATATCGGCATTGCCGTTGCCAGCGAACGCGGTTTGATCGTGCCGGTGATTCGCGACGCCGACAGAATGAGTTTTGCGGATCTTGAAAATACGATCCGCGAGTATGGGCGAAAAGCACAAGACGGCAGCATTTCCATGGATGAATTAACCGGCGGCACGTTTACGATCACGAACGGGGGTGTGTTTGGTTCGATGCTGTCAACGCCAATACTGAATCCGCCGCAGAGTGGCATCCTCGGCATGCATAAAATTCAGGAACGCGCGATGGTTGCAGACGGTGCAGTGTGCGTTCGCCCGGTGATGTACGTTGCCCTGACCTATGACCATCGGATCATTGACGGCAGTGAGGCGGTTCAGTTTCTGTTAACCGTCAAGGAATCGCTCGAAGACCCAGGTCGCTTATTGTTGCAGGTCTGAATTGACCCGGAGAATCCGGAGTAATCCATGAGTAGAAAGTTCGATGTCGTTGTCATCGGCGCGGGACCGGCCGGCTATGTGGCTGCAATTCGTGCGGCTCAGCATGGCCTGAACACCGCATGCATTGACGCCTGGCAGAATACGGATGGCAAAACCGTGTTCGGCGGCACTTGTCTGAACGCCGGATGCATTCCATCCAAAGCTTTGTTGGAGTCTTCGGAGCTATACCATCGCGCCGCCACGGAATTTGCGAATCACGGCATTGGCGTGGGCGAATTGTCGCTTGATCTGAAAGCCATGCAGGCGCGCAAGGCGGGGATTGTAAAGGATCTCAGTGGCGGCATCGGCGCTTTGTTCAAGGCTAATAATGTTACGGGTCTGTTTGGACGCGGACGCCTGTTACCGAATAACACGGTGCAGTTCACGCCGCATGGCGGCGAGTCCGAGTTGCTGGAAGCGGAGCACGTGATCCTGGCGACCGGCTCCGTGCCTATCGAGTTGGCGGCGGCGCCATTTGACGACGAACTTATCGTCGATTCATCCGGAGCGCTGGAATTTGACCGGGTGCCTGAACGTCTCGGCGTCATTGGCGGCGGTGTGATTGGTCTGGAACTCGGGAGCGTCTGGCAACGGCTGGGGGCGAGCGTGACTGTCCTGGAGGCGCTGGACGAGTTTCTGTTCATGGTGGATCGGCAAATCGCCAAGGAAGGCCAGCGCCAGTTCAAAAGACAAGGCTTGGACATTCGCCTGGGCGCATCCGTGCAGGAAGTCGAACGATCGGCATCCGGGCTCATATTGAAGTATGAAGATCAGCAAGGCGGGCACGAGATCGCTGTTGATAAAGTCGTCGTCGCTGTGGGTCGGCGACCGGAAACCACCGACCTCCTGGATCCGCTGGCGGGGGTGGACATCGACGCACGTGGTTTTATCGCAGTCGACAAAGAATGTCGCACCACGGCCCTGAACGTCTGGGCCATCGGCGACGTCGTGCGTGGCCCGATGCTGGCCCACAAGGGATCGGAAGAAGGGGTTATGGTCGCCGAGCTGATTGCGGGCGAAGTGTCGGAAATGAACTACGCGGTGATTCCATCGGTTATTTACACGGCCCCGGAGATTGCCTGGGTTGGCAAGACCGAGGAGGAGTTAAAGCAGGCGGGGACGGCGTATAAGTCGGGCACATTTAACTTTGCAGCCAGCGGTCGGGCCAAGGCGATGGACCAGGCCGCCGGTCTGGTGAAAATGTTGTCGTCGTCGGATACAGACCAGATTCTGGGCGTGCACATCTGCGGCCCGATGGCCGGTGAACTGATCGGTGAAGCGGTGCTTGCGATGGAGTTTCAGGCCAGCACCGAGGATTTGCAGCGCACCATTCATGGCCACCCGACCCTGACCGAAGCAGTCCACGAGGCCGCCCTGGCAGTGGATCGGCGGGCCATTCACGCCATTAACCGCTAGAAGCGCCGACGAAACGGGGACCGAAAATGGGGACATTCCTCATTTTTTGCCACTCGGATCAATATTCCCCGGTGCGTGAAAAAAATGAGTAATGTCCCCGTCTTCCGGCGCCCGTGCAGCAGAAAAATGAAGAATGTCGCCATTCCCCCATTTCCACGGAAATAATGAGGAATGTCCCCATTTCCATCTTCCGGCGGGGATTATTCAGCAATAGCTCGTTCCGGCCCGCTTTCGGGTATTATTAGCCGGTTGTTTTCGCGGAGTCCAAGGATGAGGATTTATCTTTCCCTGCTGGGATTGGCGTTGTGCTGTGCGCCGGCGGTCGCCGATGAGGTGGACTTGAGCTTCAATGCCGATGCGGCACGCCTGCAATACGTGCGCGATTTACGCTCGAATAACCTGAATCTGGATGCCGGCTGGCTGCACCACACGGATAACGGCAATGTGGTGCATGTAGGTTTGCACCTGGCAGATATGGCATCGGGTGGAAGTAACCCTTTGCAGGCTGGCCTTGGTGGTCGGGTCGTCTACAGCAATGGTGATTTGAGCAACCAGAATGGATTTGCGGTTCCGATCGGCGGGTATTTGCGTTACACCATTCCGCGGTTCAATCGTGTTTCTGTCGGTGGCGAGATTTATTTTGCACCGAAAGTGCTCAGCCTGGGTGACGCTGAAAAATACGAGGAGTACGCGTTTCGGGTTGGCTATAACCTGATGCGTGAAGCGGATATCTATATTGGGGCTCGCTATGTCAAAAGCGAGTACAAGAAAGCCAGTGATGCGCGTTACGACACCGGTATGCACATTGGGATCACCTTGCGTTTCTGACCGGGCAGAGGGACGGCATGGCAGGTCATAGTAAGTGGGCGAACATTCAGCATCGAAAAGGTGCCCAGGATAAGAAACGCGGCAAATTGTTCACCAAGCTGATCCGCGAAATTACCGTAGCCGCGCGTGCCGGCGGTGGTGATGCGGACGCGAACCCGCGCTTGAGGCTGGCTATCGACAAGGCGAAGGGCCAGAGCATGCCGAAGGACAATATTGAACGAGCCATAAAACGGGGTTCTGGCGAACTGGACGGGTCGGATTACGAAGAGATTCTTTATGAAGGTTACGGGCCTGGCGGCGCAGCCGTCATGGTCGACTGCCTGACCGACAATCGCAACAGAACTGTCGCTGATGTGCGGCATGCGTTCACCAAATTTGGCGGTAATCTTGGTGCGGATGGTTCGGTGGCGTATTTGTTCAATAAGGTCGGTCTGGTCAGCTACTCTACGGATATTAATGAAGAGCAATTGATGGAGGCGGCAATTGATGCCGGCGCGGAGGATGTGATCAGCAACGCGGATGGTTCGATCGATGTACTGACCGAGCCGTCCGAGTTCGAGATGCTCAAGGGAAAGCTGGAGTCGATCGGGCTGGTGCCGGAATTAGCCGAGGTGACGATGCGTGCATCGGTATCTGCGACGCTTGGTGAGAACGAGGCATCCAGCATGATGAAATTGATGGAGATGCTCGAAGATCTTGACGATGTGCAGGGCGTATATTCAAACGCCGAGATTCCAGATGAGATTTTGGCGAACCTCTGATATAGGGAAGCGCATAGTTGGTTGACACCATCCGCATTCTCGGTATTGATCCCGGCTCCCGAATAACCGGTTACGGCATTCTCGAATCCGTGGGTTCGAGCAGCCGGTATATCGACAGCGGCTGCATTTGCACTGAATCCGCGGATTTCACCGAGCGCCTTAACGAGATCTATAGCCGCGTGCGCGCGTTGGTCATAGATTATGAACCGCAACAAATGGCGATCGAAAAGGTATTTGTTCATCGCAATGCGGATAGTGCATTGAAGCTTGGCCAGGCACGCGCAGCGGCGATCTGCGGCACGTTTGGCAGCAACCTGCAGATGTTCGAGTATGCGGCACGCGCTATAAAGCAGGCCGTGGTCGGCCGGGGTGCCGCGGACAAGGTGCAGGTGCAGCATATGGTCAAAGCGATTTTGAAGCTGGACAAGCTACCGTCGCAGGATGAAGCGGATGCCCTGGCGACCGCCATTTGCCATGCGCACAGTTATCCATTGAATAATGTCTTATTATCCGGCAGCCAGGATGCAAATGGCCGTTCGAGCAGGCCGACGCGGTCGGCCTCGCGAGCCGCATGGCGGAGAACGGCGGGATGATCGGTTTCATCCGTGGGGTGCTCACTCACAAAGAGCCGCCGCTCCTGCTCGTGGACGTTCAGGGCGTCGGTTACGAGCTCGAGGTGCCCATGTCAACGCTGTTTCGTTTACCGGCAATTGGCGCCGAAGTGCAGCTGCGAACGCAGCTGGTCATTCGCGATGATCAGCAAACCCTGTTCGGATTCGGTACCGAGGAGGAGCGCCACCTGTTTCGGAATCTGGTCAAGGTCAATGGCGTCGGCGCCAAGCTGGCCCTGACGATTCTGTCCGGCATCAGTGTCGAGGGTTTTATTCGCTGCGTGGAGACCGAGGACAAGGCGGCGCTGACGAAGTTACCGGGGATTGGCCGAAAGACTGCCGAGCGACTGATACTCGATATGCGTGATCGAATCGAAACATTTTCCAGACACGACTCTGCGGCAGAAAATATTGGCAGCATCCCCGATGACGGGGCCAGTCCGCGCGCCGAGGCCTTTAATGCACTGGTGACCTTGGGGTACAAGCCTGCTGAGACACGCAAGATGCTGGAAAAAGTAGCAACGGAAAACCAGACGACCGAGGAGATCTTGCGCTCGGTGCTGAGAGCGGCGACGCCTTGAAGATGGTTTACGAAATTCACGGAGCAGAGCAGGCCAGGGCCTGGCGGTAACCCGATGACAGAAGAAAATCGTATGGTGTCCGGCGACTTTCGTGCCGATGAAAAAGACGTCGAGCTGGCGATTCGCCCGCAGCGCCTGACCGACTATGTCGGTCAGGAACCTGTGAAACGACAAATGCGAATTTTTATTTCGGCAGCGGCGAAACGCAGCGAAGCACTTGATCACGTGTTGATATTCGGTCCGCCGGGCCTCGGTAAGACGACCCTGGCACATATTATTGCCAATGAACTCGGCGTTAACATGCGGCATACATCGGGACCGGTCCTGGAGCGTCCCGGAGACCTGGCAGCCATGCTGACAAACCTCGAACCGCATGACGTTTTATTTGTAGATGAAATTCACCGATTGAGTCCGGTCGTGGAGGAGGTCTTATACCCCGCTATGGAGGACTTTCAACTCGATATCATGATTGGCGAGGGTCCCGCCGCCCGATCGATCAAGCTGGATGTGCCGCCGTTCACGCTCGTCGGTGCGACCACCAGGGCAGGCTTATTGACCTCACCATTGCGCGATCGCTTCGGTGTTGTGCAGCGACTCGAATTTTATAGTCCCGAGGAATTACACGAGATCGTTATCAGAACTGCGAAGATCATCAACGTGCCGATCGATGCAGCCGGCGCGGCGCAAATTGCATCGCGGGCACGGGGCACCCCGCGTATCGCGAACCGCCTGCTGAGACGGGTACGTGACTATGCCGAAGTCGAATGCAATGGTCACATCGATGACGGCACGGCGCGGGCAGCCATGGATATGCTCGACGTTGATCCGAATGGTTTTGATTTGATGGATCGCAGGTTACTGCTGGCGATCATCGAGAGTTTCGATGGTGGCCCGGTCGGGATCGAATCATTGGCGGCCGCGATTGGAGAAGAGCGCGGCACGATAGAGGACGTCCTTGAGCCCTATCTGATTCAACAGGGTTTTATGATGCGGACCTCGCGTGGTCGTGTGGCAACGCGCAGAACCTATGCGCACTTCGGACTGCCGGCGCCTGACACCGGGGCCGAAACCATTCCGCTGTTTGGTGCGGATTCGACGTGAGTCACTCCGGTAATTTGGCGTCACGACAGCGCCTATTTTGAAGAGGGTCAACACGCAGTAGTTTCTGCGACAGGGAAGTTATGGAATGACTGGAAATTTATCTTTTATCGAGCTTGCGCTGTCGGCAAGTTTTATCGTGCAGGCCGTCCTGCTGCTGCTGCTGGCGGCATCCGTCGCATCGTGGGCGATTATTCTGCGCAAACGCCGCGTGTTGCAAAAAGCCATGTCCGGTTCTGATTCGTTTGAGTCGAGTTTCTGGTCCGGCGGCGATTTGACAGCGATTTACCGAGAAATTTCCCGCGGCGGAGAACGGCCATCGGATATGGCCGGCGTCTTCGAAGCTGGTTTTCGGGCCTTTCGGCGTCTTGCGGAACAACCAGGTCTGAGCGCCGGGCAAATCGTTGAAGGCGCGCAGCGCGCCATGCGCGTGGCACAAATGCGGGAAATGGATCGACTCGAGCATAATCTCGCGACCCTGGCGACGATCGGTTCTACGAGCCCTTATGTAGGGTTGTTCGGCACCGTCTGGGGCATCATGAACTCCTTTTCGGCGCTGGGAAATGTGCAATCGGCCACGCTGTCGATGGTCGCACCGGGTATTGCGGAAGCCCTTATTGCCACGGCCATGGGCCTGTTTGCGGCCATTCCGGCGGTGATTGCATACAACCGCTATGCCAACCAGGTTGGCCGTCTGGAGGTTCGCTACGACACGTTCGCCGAGGAGTTCTCGACGATTCTGCAGCGTCATGCCCACGGGGCTGGCGCGGAAGCGAAAGCCTGATGGAACGCCGGCGAAAAATACGTTTGATGGGCGAAATCAACGTCGTGCCGTATATCGATGTGATGCTCGTGCTGTTGATTATATTCATGGTGACCGCGCCGCTGCTGACTCAGGGGATCAAAGTCGAGTTGCCCAAGGCCGGAGCGGAACCGCTGGATCCGACGGAGGGCCAGGATCCACTGATTTTGTCCGTCGACGTCGACGGAAATATGTATCTGAACGTCGGCGATGACGAGGAAAGCGCGCTTCAGCCGGCGCGGATCCTGCAGCTGACGGCCGTGGTGCTAAAGCGCGCGCCGGCAACGCCAGTGCTCGTGAAGGCCGACTCTCGCGTAGCCTACGGTGCGGTTGTCGCGGCGATGGTCTTGCTGCAGCAGGCGGGTGCCGAGAAGGTCGGTTTTCTGACCGATCCGGCAGACTTTGAGCTGATCAATCCCGGTTAGTGGCCTCGAGCTATGAATAGCCTGGCCGCATAGGGATTGCGGGGTTGTCGATGCCGTCGTCTTTCGTCAGAGAGTACTCCGCTGGCCTGACCCTCTCGGTGGCAGGGCACGGCGTATTGTTCCTGCTATTAGGATTGAACCTGATTCTTATGCCTGATACCGCGATGCAGCCGGTGCAACTGGCGATTGAGGCCACCGTGATCGATACCGCGGAAATACGTCGGCGGCAGGCAGAAGATCAGCGGCGCCAGCAGGAACTCGAGCGGCAGCGGCAGCAGGCCGAAGCTGAACAGCGCGAGCAACAGGAAGCCGAGCGCCAGAAGGCGGAGCAGACGCGCATTGCCGAGCAGCGCAAAAAAGAAGCGGCGGAGCGCGAACGGCAGGAGGTTGAGCGCAAACAGCAGGAAGCGGAGCGTAAGCAGCAGGAGGCCGAGCAGAAAAAGGCTGAGGAGCAGCGCCGCCAGGCGGAGCAGGCACGCATTGCCGAGCAGCGCAAGAAAGAGGAGGCGGAACGCCAGCGTCAGGAGGCCGAAAAGGCACGGCGACAGGCGGAAATGCAGGCCAATCTGCAGAGCGAACTGGAAGCCGAAGAGCAGCGCTTGGCGGCGATTAATTCGGGAAAACTGGCGCAATACATAGGGCTGATTGCAGATCGCGTGGAACGAAATTGGGTGCAGCCGTCCAGCGCACGGCCGGGCGTCGAATGCGTCGTGCATGTGACGCAGATCCCGGGTGGCGAGGTGGTGAATGTGCGCATTGGCCGCTGTAATGGCGACGCCGCAGTTATTCGTTCCATCGAAGCGGCCGTATACCGCGCGTCACCTTTGCCGACACCTTCGGAGCCCAGTTTGTTCGAGCGAAACTTGCGATTTACATTTAAACCTGAAGAATAGCGCCCTTTGTTGCGCAGGAGCGGTCTAAAGACATGATGTTTGGCAGAAAATATTCTTATTGGTGCGTTCTGCTGGTGGCAGTTCTCAGCTGCAATGCGCAAGCTGAATTGCGCATCGAAATCAGTCAGGGCGTTGACAAGACCGTGCCAATTGCGGTTGTTCCATTTGGCTGGAATGGGGGCGGTCAGCCGCCGTTCGACGTGGCCGGCTTGGTCGGTGTCGATCTTGCGCGTAGCGGGCGTTTCTCGCCGCTGGAACCAGGCGATATGTTGCAGCGACCGACGACTGGCCGTGACGTTGATTTTGACGACTGGCGGATTCTGGGCATCGAGGTCGTCATCGTCGGCGAACTGATCGAAACGGCGCCGGATACCTTCACGATTCAATTTCAGATGTTCGATGTGTTTCGCGGCGAGCAAATGCTCGGTTATCGTCAGCCGGCCCGACGCGACCAGTTGCGCGGCGCAAGCCATCTGGTTGCCGACATGATTTACGAAGAGTTGACCGGGATCGCAGGAATTTTTTCAACCCGCATTGCTTATATAACGGTTACGGGCCGGGAAGCGGGCAAGCAGAAGTTTCGCTTGATCGTATCCGATGCGGATGGGGAGAATGCGCGCATTCTCGTGGAATCGAGTGAGCCGATCATGTCGCCTGCCTGGTCTCCGGATGGCCGCAAGCTCGCGTATGTGTCATTCGAAAAAAAGCAATCCGAGATCTACGTGCAGACTTTGCGCTCCGGGGCGCGGCAAAGGGTTTCCAATCGCGCCGGGGTAAACGGCGCGCCGGCATGGTCGCCGGATGGACGATCGCTGGCACTGACCTTGTCAAAGCAGGACGGGAATCTGGATGTTTATACGCTGGAACTGGCCTCCCAGGTTCTGACGCGCCTGACGGAACGGCCTTCGATCGACACCGAGCCGGCATGGTCGGCTGACAGCCGGTCTATCTTTTTCACCTCGGACCGTGCGGGCGCGCCGCAGGTTTATCGCGTTGCGGCACGGGGCGGGCGAGCGGAGCGTGTCAGTTTTGAGGGGAACTATAATGCCCGTCCACGGCTTACGCCTGACGGTAAACAAATGGCCGTGGTGCATAACGATCGCGGCAACTATAGAATCGCGCTAGTGGGCGTCGATCGCGGGTTTACGCAAGTGTTAACCAAAGGGCGTCTGGACGAATCACCGAGTTTCGCCCCGAATGGGGAAACGTTGATTTATGCAACGCGAGAGGGGCAGCGTGGTGTCTTGGCAACGGTGACCACCGATGGAAGAATTCATCAGCGTATCTCCGCACTGGAGGGCGATGTACGCGAACCTGCCTGGTCACCGTTTAGAGTAAATTAGGACAAATAACATAAGGTTATTTGTATTTATTAATGTTGTTGTTGGGGCAAGTTAAGGAGTATTGGCTGATGAAATCCACAGGGAACGTATGGGTACTGGCAGTGATGGTTGTGCTGGCTGGATGTGGTGGTTCTTCCGGAACCATGATGGATGACGATGCGCCCATGGAGGGTGCTGACTATGGCGATGACGCGCAATCGTCGGGCATGGGTGATGATGCCTTTGCAGAGGGTGATGCTTTTGGCGCTGATCAGGCCGGCAGCGGCATGCTTGATAATCGGGTCATCTATTTCGCGTTCGACAAGGCGGATATCGATCCGAAATCGCTGGAACTTCTTGCCGAGCATGGGCAGTATCTGGCCTCCAATACCGGTATGCAGATGCGACTTGAAGGTCATGCGGATGAGCGTGGCAGTCGTGAATATAATATCGGCTTGGGTGAACGGCGTGCGCAGGCCGTGCGACAGGTATTATTGTTGCAGGGTGCAAGCGCATCTCAACTGAATACTGTGAGCTACGGTGAAGAACGTCCCGCCGCATTGGGCAGCGACGAGGAGAGCTGGTCATTGAACCGACGCGTCGAACTGGTATCGACCCAGTAAATCTGACCGGGGGATCGCTATGAAATGGTTTATCTGTCTGCCGGTGTGGCTGACCGTGCTGGCCGGCTGTGCATTGATGGTGCCCCCTGAAGAAGATCCTGTTTATCTGAAGTTGACTGAAGTCGATAATCGCCTGGTGCGCGTGGAGCGGTTGATCGATAACGAAGGCCTGATGACTTTGATCAAGCGTCTGGAGGCGACGGAACGCGATCTGCAGGCGCTGCGTAATGACATCGAAACCCTGCAATACGATGTTGAACAGTCCGGCGGGCGACAGCGAGAACTCTATCTGGACGTGGATCAGCGCTTGCAGACGATTGAACAGACGAACCTACCCAATGCCGGCCTCAGCGTGCTCGAAGGGGGCTCACTGAACCCCGGCCAGCTGCCGGTTCCCGGTGGCACCGACCGGGCGAATTATCAGGCGGCTTTTGAACTTTTGAAACAGGGACGCTATGACCAGGCCGCAATTGCGTTACAGCAGTTTATGATCGCGTTTCCGGCAAGCAATTTATCGGATAACGCTCAATACTGGCTGGCCGAAACGCACTATGTCACGCAAAAGTATAAGAAAGCTCTACCGGAGTTTCAGATGGTGTTGGACCGTTATCCGGATTCACGCAAGATTCCCGATGCACTGCTGAAAATTGGATACTGCAATTACGAGTTGAAGCGCTACGATGCATCGCGCGAGGCGCTTTCGGCCGTTGTGGCATCTTATCCGGAAACGACCGCGGCGCGACTGGCGAGTCAGAGACTGGATCGCATAAGAAGCGAGGGCCTTTGAGCAGAGCGGTGCGCCAGCCTGGCGGACTCACCCAGCGTATTGAATTGCCATGCCGGATATAGACACCGAGTCTGTGCTCCGCACGCAGCGCGTCCGAATTACGGAGATATTCCATTCCTTGCAGGGTGAGTCCCTGCCGGTCGGCTGTCCAACCGTATTTATCCGACTGACGGGCTGCCCGCTGCGCTGCGCATATTGCGATACCGAGTATGCATTTTATGGCGGCCAGCAGATGGCGATTGCGGACATCCTCGAACAGGCGGGAACGTTTGCCTGCCCGTTTGTTTGTGTCACCGGCGGTGAGCCTTTGGCGCAACGCAATTGCCTCGTCTTGCTGACCGCGTTATGCGATCTGAATTACCAGGTCTCCCTGGAAACCAGCGGCGCATTGGACGTCAGCCCGGTTGATCGGCGCGTCAGCGTCGTCATGGACATCAAAACGCCGGCCTCCGGCGAGTCAGACCGGAATCGGTGGGAAAACCTGGCAGATCTGAAGCCAACCGACCAGCTCAAGTTCGTCGTCTCGGACCGGGAAGATTATGATTGGGCCAAGGCGGTGGTTATCGAACGAGACCTGATCGGCCGATTGCCGGTATTGTTTTCTCCGGCCTGGGGGCGGGGGATTGAGCGCGAACTCGCCGAGTGGATTCTTGCCGATCGGCTCGCCGTGCGTTTCCAGATTCAATTGCACAAGGTTTTATGGGGCGAGACGCCGGGTCATTAATGCGATATTTCTTTGCGCTTTCGCGGCTGGCCGCGGGGTGAGCAGCGCCGTTATCTTGCTGTCGGGTGGTATGGACTCGGCGACTTGCCTCGCGATTGCCAGGCAAGCCGGGGTCGACTGCTACGGGTTGAGTTTTGATTACGGGCAAAAACATGGCGCCGAGCTTGATGCCGCGCGGGCCATCGCCGGCTCGGTCGGCATTTCCGAACATCGCATTTTGCATCTCGGGCTCGGTGAACTGGGTGGATCCGCGTTAACGGATCGCCGCATCGAGGTTCCCGAAACACCGACCGAGGGAATTCCCACCACCTACGTACCGGCCAGAAATACGGTATTTCTGGCACTCGCCCTCGGCTGGGCCGAGATTATCGAGGCCGATGAGATCTACCTTGGTGTGAACGCGATCGACTATTCCGGATATCCGGACTGTCGGCCCGACTACATTGCTGCATTTCAGAAGATGGCGGATCTGGCCACTTCGCGAGCGGTGCAGGGCAACCCGGTGCTGATCAAAACCCCGTTGATTGATCTGACCAAAGCTGAAATTATTCAGTGGGGCACGGAACTGGGCGTTGATTACGCGCTGACCGTGTCCTGCTATCAGGCCGACGAGCATGGTCGGGCCTGTGGAGTCTGTGATGCGTGCCGGTTGCGCTGCAAGGGGTTCAAAGAGGCCGGCCTGGTTGACCCGACGCGGTACTGGGGGCGTACCGATAAATAGAGTCGCTTTCGGCTTGCCGAAAACGCGATCCGACGCGTAAAATCCACTGCCGTTTTGCGCCGCGCCAACTGGCGCGAATTCTGTTGCTGTATCCGGAGCAGCACTGCGTCTGAAGTGTCAGACTATGGCGTTTTAAGATATGGGGGTATAGCTCAGTCGGTAGAGCATCGGCCTTTTAAGCCGCTGGTCGTAGGTTCGATCCCTACTGCCCCCACCATTTCTTTCAGTGTGTATTCCGGTCCCAATCCCTTCGCCCCGGACAAAGTGTTAACGATGTGTCCGGAATAAGGTGTAAACGATGTGTCCAGAATAATCTGTAAGCTATCTGTCGATAAGCACATCATC
>Ga0224512_10003576_pt1 | contig 13600 bp, 11 predicted proteins | sample SF_May12_sed_USG_4_FD_169103 | JGI IMG/M metagenome (GOLD analysis project Ga0224512, IMG submission 169103) | Sediment microbial communities from San Francisco Bay, California, United States - SF_May12_sed_USGS_13 | ecosystem: Environmental > Aquatic > Marine > Sediment | place: USA...
ATGCCACGCGGCTTCAGGCAGTCCAGCGATCCCGGAAAAGTGTCCTTGCCGACCGAATCATAGACCACGTCGCATTTCTCGCCGCCGGTGATGTCGGCCACCCGCGCCACGAAATCCTCTTCCTTGTAGTTGATCACGTGATGGCAACCATGCGCCTTTGCCAGTTCGGTCTTTTGTGCTGATCCGGCGGTACCGATGACGGTCGCGCCAAGATGATTGGCCCATTGGCAGGCGATCAGGCCGACGCCGCCGGCAGCGGCGTGGATCAGGATCGTCTGGCCCTTTTGCACGCGAAAAGTCTGGCGCAGAAGATATTGCGCCGTCAGGCCTTTCAGCATCATTGCCGCGGCGGTGCCAAAATCAATGTCGTCGGCCAGCCTGATCAGCTTGTCGGCCGGCAAAAGCCGTTCGCTGGCATAGGCGCCGATCGGCCCGGTATAGGCAACCCGGTCGCCGACGCTGAGACCGCAAACGCCCTCGCCGAGCGCTGTCACGGTGCCGGCGCCTTCATTGCCGGGAATGAACGGCAGGCCGCTCGGCGCCGGATAAAGGCCGGAGCGGAAATAGACATCGATAAAATTGAGGCCGACAGCCTCCTGCAGGATCCTGGCCTCGCCGGGACCGGGATCGCCGACGTCCTGTTGCTCAAAGGTCAGAACCTCCGGTCCGCCGGTCTGGTGTATCATGATGACGTCGGCCATATTCGTTTCTCCCTCAATCTGCCGGCTCTGACACGCGCCGGCGACGCGCCAGAACGTTGAATGCCTCCACCATCGCGGCAAAGGCCATGGAAAAATAGATGTAGCCGCGTGGAATATGAAATCCCAGCCCGTCGGCAATCAGCGCCACACCAATCAGCAAAAGGAACGCCAGTGCCAGCATCTTTGTCGTTGGATTGCGTTTGATGAAGGCGGCGATCGGACCGGAGGCGACATACATCACCGCCATGGCTATGGTGACGGCCGCGACCATCACTTCCACGTGCCGAGCCATGCCGATCGCGGTGATAATGGAATCGACGGAAAACACCAGATCGATGACGATGATCTGGGCGATGATCGCGGCAAAAGCTCCCGATCGGGTCTGCGTCAGCGTTTCGGGTTCCCTTTCGATGTCCTGATGAATTTCACGTGTCGCCTTGACCAGAAGAAACAGCCCGCCGGACAGCAAGATGACGTCGCGCCAGGAAATCGGCTCGCCGAGAATGGTGATGAACGGTTCGGCCAGGCCGATCAGCCAGGCCAGGGTGATGAGCATCAAAATACGAAAGACCAGGGCCAGGGTGAGGCCAATCTTACGCGCCCGCCGCGCCTGTCTTTCATCGAGCCGGCCGACGAGGATTGAAATGAAAACGATATTGTCGATGCCCAGTACGATTTCCAGCACCGTCAGCGTGACGAGACTGGCCCAGACCTGCGGATCGGTAAGCAATGCCAGCACGTTTCGATCCGCCTTTGCTCAGCGAGGCTGAAAAATCTGCTGAACGGCCCCGACGCCGAACATATACAGGCTCGCCGCCAGAAGAACGCCCTGCAGGACCGGCGAAACGTCGAAATTGGCGGCAAGGATCCAGGTCGCCACGATAAACCACAAAACGGCAACGCCCAGCGTCAGCGGCCGCCAGCGTTCGGCGCGGACCGGGTGGATGAACCTGACCGGCAAAAATGTCAGTGCCGCCAGCGCCACGGTCACGGCCATCACAACGGCCGGATGCGGCGCCAGGACGAAAAGCACGAAGACGATCATGTTCCATCCGGCGGGAAAGCCGCGAAAGCAATTATCGTCCAGTTTCATGCGGGTATCGGCGAAATAGATTGCGCCGCTCACCGCCGCCACAGTCGCGGCAAGTGCCGCCAGGTAGCCGCTCAGCCCGCAGCCAAGCGCCAGGATGATCGCCGGCACGAACACATAGGTCGTATAGTCGATGACAAAATCGAGCGTCCCGCCGTCCCAATTCGGCAGCCGCTCGCGCACGCGCAGCTTGCGCGCCAGCGGACCGTCGATGCCGTCGACGAACAGCGCCAGGCCGAGCCAGATAAAGGCGGCGCGCCAGTCAAGCCCGGCAACCGCGATCGCAGCAAGCACCGCCAGCGCCGCGCCGCTGGCCGTCAACAGATGAACCGCATAAAGGTGAACCTGCCCCACAGATCAAACCTTTTGGCCGGCCCGGCCGGGCCGGCACAAGCCTTTCCGGCGTGTTTCTGATAACGACACTGCGTCCTCCCATTGTCAATTTGTCATGCCCCGGACCGTGCCGGCAAGGCAAGCCCGCCGATGCCGGAATTCTTTCAGCTGCGACGCAGCGCAGGATTGCCGGCTGGCCATCGGGCGTACAAAGTGTCCTGCATGGCGAGAACCCGGACAATCGATCACTTTGAAATTGCCGTCATCGGTGGCGGCGCGACCGGCTATGGCGCGGCGCTGAGCGCGGCCAGGTGCGGATTTGAGACGGCGCTGTTTGCCCCGCCGGCACGCTTTCCGCCCGGACGCACCGCAGCGCTTCTGCACGGTTCCATTGCCATGCTGGAGCATTTCGGTGTCTGGCCGGATCTGGCCGGTAACGCCGCGCCGCTTGCCGCCATGCGCCTTGTCGACGCGACCGCCCGCCTGATCCGCGCGCCGGAAGTGACGTTTCATGCCTGCGAAATCGGCCTGCCGGCCTTCGGCTACAACATCGCCAATGCCGATCTGGTCGCGGCGTTTCAAAAGCAGGCGGCAAGGCAGGAGCGGCTGACGATCCTCGCCGACCCGGTGAGCGCAATCGAGCCGCAGCCGGATTCGGTGAATCTGGCATTCGGCAAAAGGCGAAAAACATCGGTCCGCCTGGTGATCGGCGCCGATGGCGGCCGCTCACTGGCCCGGCATGCCGCCGGCATCGCGACGCGCGACTGGGACTACGCCCAGGCGGCCCTCGTCACCACCTTGGCGGTCGAATATCCGCACGAGGACATTTCCACCGAATTTCACACCGAAACCGGCCCGTTCACGCTGGTGCCGCTGCCCGGCCGGCGCATGAGCCTTGTCTGGGTCGACCGGCCGGACATCGCCGAGGCCGCGGCAAAATCGGCCGAGCCGGACTTCAATGCCGAAATTGAGCGAAAAGCCTGTTCCATCCTCGGCAAGATGACCGTCGACAGCGAGCGCGCGGTGTTTCCCCTGCGCGCCATGCTGGCGGAGCGCTTCGCTGCCAGCCGGATCATGCTTGTCGGCGAGGCGGCGCATGTTTTTCCGCCGATCGGCGCCCAGGGCCTCAATCTCGGATTCCGCGATATTGCCGCGCTCGATCGCATCCTGCCGCGACACCGCGGCGATCCGGGCGAGGCGCCGGCACTGGCGGCTTATCACCGCGCCCGGCAGGGCGACATTCGCTCGCGCACCTATGCCGTCGATCTGCTTAACCGCTCGCTGCTCACCGGCTTCCTGCCGGTTCAGGCATTGCGCGGCGCCGCCCTGGCGCTGGCCGGTTCTCTGCCGCCGCTGCGGTGGATCCTGATGAAGCAGGGGCTGGCCGCGCGCGGCGGCGCCTGACCACCCCTCCCCGTTTCCCGATCGATTCCGGGAGAAGGAAAAACCCGCCCGCGCCAGAACCGTCCGCCACGCTGCGGCGCCCCGTTACGGCGGTTTTGGGCTTTCAGTTCCGCGCTATCCGGCTCAAACGGCCACAGGCACGCCCCGGAGCTGCGTTACCGGTGACGCCTTACGGAAAATGCCCGCCCGCCAAAGATGCCTTTACCCGGCGCCAGGCAACCTTCATAATTGTGACAGAAACCGGGCTGAACCATGATGAGAATGAACGATCGCGGCCGCGCAATCGGCAAGGACGACCGAGGCTGGCATTTTGCCGGCCCTTATCGGGGTTCCAGCCATTTCAGCACGCTGAGCGAGGCCAAAAACGCCGCGGATGATGATAGCGATCATCCAGACCGGCCGTTGTTAGAAAATAAATCCGAACGAAACCACTCAGAAACCGGACGAGCCTATTACATTCATCTTCTTGTGGGCTGGGCTTTATTCCTATTTTTCCCGGTAAAACCGTTAGTCCCTTTCTTGCTCTATTGCCACCTTCTTATGGTGCGAACAATTACCTCTGTACTGCAGCCAGAGTCAAAAAGAAGTCTCATGCTTTGGATTGGTTTTACGGGCGTACACATCGTTGTAATTGCCGGCATTGTTGCAGTCACCTATTACGTCACGCGTGTTCCGGTCGGAACTTTGGCTACATATGACGTTTCGGCTCAGGCCCGATAATTATACCAAAGGTTCTCGCTCCTGCCCCATAGGACCGGCATTTATCCGGGTTTTGGTCAGGGGCGATTGGCGCGGTGCCACGCCTGCCAAAAGGCAATCGCAACGACATCAAAAGCCGCAGAAATCCGGTCATATGGGGCAATAGTGAGGTCCTATGGCCTTACACCTGCGCACGCAGACGCGGCGCCGGGCAAGCCGTCAAATGCCGCGTCAATCCCGCATTGCCCGGCGCTATTGCCTGCCGCTCCGGTCCCTTGCCGGAAGGCAGAAGCGGTAGGCCAGGATCTTGTAGGCTAGCTTGGCGGTGAGGAAATCGCAGGCATGCAGGCCCGGGCTTGGCGAGAGTTCGACGATGTCGGCGCCGACAATTCGGCTGGTCTGAGCGGCGCGGCGCAGGATCGCCATGACATCGGCCCAGAAAAAGCCGCCCGGTTCCGGCGTGCCGGTGGCCGGCATCACGCTGGCGTCGAAACCATCGACATCGAAGCTGATATAGACCGGGCGGCCGCGCAGCGGCGCCAGGATGTCGTCGGCGCGCCAGGCGCCTTTGTCCTTGGCCCAGTGAACCGTCAGGCGATGCCTGTTTTCCTCAAGAAACGGGATTTCCTCGGCCGAAATATTGCGCACGCCGACGGACACCACCGGCAAGTCCGGCGCGTCCATGCAGCGGCGAATGGCGGCGGCGTGGCTGTAGCGCTCGCCCTCATAGGAGTCGCGCAGATCGGCATGGGCGTCGAAATGCAACAGCCCCAGATCCGGCCATTTCTCAAGGAATGGCCGAATGGCGCCCGGCGTCAGCGCATGTTCACCGCCCAGCACCAGGGGAAAGGCGCCTGCCGCCAGCGCCGCGCCGGTCATCCGGCCAAGCAGCGCCAGGGCATCTTCCAGTTTGTCCGGCAGGGGCGGCGGCGCCAGGGTTTGCAGGTGAAACGAGCGGACCGGTTCGCACCACAGCTCTTCGTCGAACAGCTCCACTTGATGCGATGCCCGGAGTATCGCCGCCGGCCCGCCGGCCGTGCCGCCACGCCAGGAAACCGTGCGCTCCAGGCCGAAGGGAATGACGACGACGCTCGGCGCGGCGGCGGCGGGCGTCTCATTGCCTGTCAGGCCAAGAAAGCCTGCCTCCCCCTTTGCAATGTCGTCAGCCATCGCCGAAAAGCGTGGCCAGCCGGCGCTGCGGCCGCTCGCGCCAGGCGCCGCGATGATAGGCGTCCGAAGCAAGCAGCGGCAGCACGGTCGTCGCTTCGGCAAACACCATCTGCTCCTTGACCGGCGAAACCTTGCCCCAGGAGCAGGCCTCCTTCAGCGTCGACGAGGAACAGGCGCCGTCGCGCACGTCGGCAACAGTGATCTGCACGGCGTATTTGTGCATTTCGACATCCTCGTGGCCGAGGATTTCCGCGCATACCACCGTATCCTGTGCAAAATTCTTCGGCACGCCGCCGCCGATCATCAGCAGCCCGGTTGTTCCCGCCTTGATCTTGACGTCTGTCAGCTCGCGGAAATCGGCAACGGAATCGATCGACACACAGGGCTGCTTTTGGGCGATACGCCGGCTTTGATGCAGCACCAGGCCGAAGCCGGCCGAGGAATCGGAAAAAGCCGGGCAGAAAATCGGCACGTCGTGCTCCAAAGCAAGCCGGACCAGGCTGTTCTCCTTCTTGCCGTTATCGCGCAGATAGCGCCCCATTTGGCGAATAAAGGCGCGCGAGGAATAGGCGCCCGGCTGCATCTGATCGGCGATTTCGGTAATTGCGGCATCGCATGCCTTGAGATCGCGCTCGTCGATATAGGTGTCGAAGATGCGGTCGATTTCGAGGCGGCGCAAGGTGTCGTCATCGACCGGCTCGCCCGCCTGATAATGCTTGAAGCCAAGGCCTTCGAAGAAATCCATGTCGACGATGGAGGCGCCCGTCGCCACGATGCAGTCGACCATGTTGTAGCGCAGCAAATCGGTATAAAGTTCCATGCAGCCGCCGGCCGAGGTCGAGCCGGCAAGGGTCAGGATGATCGTACAGTCCCTGTCGGCCAGCATCTCGTTATAGATTTTTGTGGCGCGGCCGAGATCGCGCGAGGAAAACGACATCTTTTCCATGGCCGCCACAATCGGACCGGCGTCAAAAGACGTTATGTCGATATGGGCAACTTCCCGGGAAAGCAGCGCCGCCTTGCGATTGTCACGCGTCATGTCGTTCAGCAATGCTCTTCTCCTCAGTCATTTATTGCGGCGATCGTCCGGGTCCGGTCGAATTGCGTCAGCATCGGCATGTCGCAGACCTGGAAATCCTCATGGGTGGCAAATCCGTTGAAATCGGTGCGCATCGCCGCCCCATAGGCACCCAGCATGCCGATTTCGATATGGTCGCCGGAGCCGATTGTCTGCGGCAACATAAACGGACCGCGCATGACGTCGTAATCGTCGCAGGTCGGGCCATAGAAGATGTAGGGCGCAAGGGCGACCGCCTCGTGCCCCGCCCCGATCTGCCTGACCGGGTAGAGCCAGCCGAGCGGGCCGGCATCGAACAATGCGCCGAAAACGCCATCATTGATATACAGCCGGTCCGCCTTGCGGTGCTCAACGCGCACAATGAGCGAGGCGGCTTCCGCCGACAGCGCCCGGCCCGGCTCGCACCACAATTCGCAGTTCTGCGCCACCAGCATGGTCGAATCAAAGCAGCGTTCGATCTCCTCCACGAAGAACTCCAGCGGCGGCGGCTCCATGCCGGGATAAACGGCGGGAAAGCCGCCGCCGACGTCGAGCACATCGACAATCACACCCGAGCGCACGACCGCCTGCTGAACCATGGCCAGCGCCACGGTGAAGACGGAAGGGGTCATGGCCTGGCTGCCGACGTGGAAACACACGCCCAGACGCGCCGCGACCTGGCGGGTGCGTTGCAACAGGGCGGTCGCCTCTTTACCGGATACGCCAAATTTCGCATTGAGCGGGATTTTCGACTGGCCGCCCGGCACATGCAACCTGACGCATAGCGTCAGATCGCGGGCACCGGCGGTGGCCTGGATGATCTTTTCCAGCTCCCCCTCGCTGTCGAGCGCGAAAATCCGCACGCCAAGATCGAAATAGGCTTCCGCGATGGCGTGCCGCGATTTGACCGGATGCATGAAGCCGAGCGTCGCCATGGGCGCAAGCTCGCGCGCCAGCCGCGCTTCCTTGAGGGAGGCGACGTCGAAATGGTCGATGCCGCCGGCCCGCAGCGCAGCGATGAGCCAGGGCGCCGGATTTGCCTTCACCGCATAAAAGGTCTTGCCGGGAAAATGCGTGCAGAACCAGCGCGCCGCCCGTTCGGCTGCAAAAGGACGCAGGCAAAAGACCGGAGAATGTGGCTTTATTGACTGAACTAGGTCAGCCGCGCTTTGATAGATTTCCAACTCATGGGACCTCCTTGAAACATCGACCTCCACGGCAAAAGAATCAGGAGGGACCGGCGTTTCGTTGAAAATTCGCCAGCCCCACGAGATGATCTCGGACTTGGCGGTGCTGCAATAACGTCAATTGCCGCGTGTGTGAAGCAAAAAAACGCGGTGGCCTTCAGCGCGCCGCGATCGATGGCCCCGGCCGCCTCGGGCGCACCGCGCGCGCCGGCAGGATCACCGAATGCGGCGATGCCACAAGCGCAAGCCGCGGCCCGTCAACCAGCATCCGGATCATCGCCGCCGATCGAGTGCGGCCCGTCCGGCAGGTCCGGCGCCGGCCTGACACCGGGCGGGGCACGGAATTGCGGATCAATGGGCACGACGGCGGCCGGCAGATAGCCGTCTTCCGCGCCGACCGCATGGTCGAACAGACCGCGCGCGATGAAATGCGGATCGCTCATGGCTTGGGCGAGCGGCGTCAGCACGCTGGCGCAACAGTCAGCGGCGTTGAATATCGGTTGCCAGTCCCGCGCGGTCTTCGTGGCGATGGCCGTAGCGACCGCCAGGCGGCTCTTGTCCGGGTCCTGCCTGTCGTCACGGGCATCCTCGGTAATATCCAGCGCCGTGCACAGCCGTGCCCAGAAATGATCCTCCAGCGCGCCGATACAGATCGGCGTGCCGCATTTGGCAGGATAAAGCCCGTAGCGCGGCGATCCGCCGGCCAGAAATCCTTCGCCATTGCCGGGAAATTGGCCGGTAGACGTGCCGAGCGCCTGGGCGAAGAGGGAGAAGGTGAACATGGCGTCGCTCATGGCGATATCGAGAAAGGCGCCCTCGCCCGTCCGTTCGCGGCGCAAAAGCGCCAGCAGCACATTGATGAGGGCGGGAAACGACCCGCCGCCGATATCGGCGATCTGCGCCGGCGGCAGCACCGGATGGTCGCGGCTGCCCCAGGACAGGCCAAGCAGCCCGGTCCGGCCGGCATAATTGACGTCATGGCCGGCTTCTTGCGCGCGCGGCCCGCTTTGGCCATAGCCGGAAATGGCGCAATAGACGAGCCGCGGATTCGCAGCCGAAACGGCATCGAACCCCAGCCCCAGCCGGTCCATGACGCCGGGCCGGAACTGTTCCACCAGGATATCGGCATCGGCAATGAGCGATAAGGCCTGCGCGCGCCCCGCCGCGCTCTTCAGATCGATGACGACAGAGCTTTTGCCGCGGTTCAGCAGGGCGAAGGGCGCCGAGGTGCCGGCGAAGAACGGCGGAAAACGGCGCATGTCCTCGCCGCCCGGCTTTTCGATCTTGATGACTTCGGCGCCGGCTTCCGCCAGCATCAGCGTCGCCAGCGGACCGGGCAGCAGGGTTGAAAAATCGACGACCTTCAGGCCGCTCAGCGGTTGTGTCATGTCCCGACCTTATCGCGCGAACAGATCAAGGGGCAAAAGCCCGTTGGAAATCAGATAGAGCACGCCCGTCACCGTCGGCACGGAAGCCGCCGTGCCGAGCAGGATCGCCGCCGAGCCGCGCAGGATATAGGTGTTGTATTGCGTCGCGATGACATAGATCGTCGCCGCCGGCGGCAGCGACGCCATCATCACCCCGGTATAGATCCACACCGGTTCAAAACCGCCGACCCAGGTCAGGATGAAAAAGGCGATCAGCGGGTGGACGATCAGCTTGATGGCAATCAGCACCGGCAATTCCCCGCCAACACGCTCCAAAGGTCTGAGCGCGACGGTGACGCCAAGAGCAAACAGCGCGCAGGGCGCCGCCGACGATTGCAGGAAAGTCAGCATGCGGTCGGCCGGTTCGGGCGGCCGGAACTCGATCGCCGCGCCGGCGACGCCGGCAAGCGTGGCGATGATAAAGGGATGCAGCAGGATCTTTTTGGGTATGGCAAGCAGGGTCTTGCCCAGCGTTTGCCCACCGCTGCCGCCGATCGCCATCATCATCGGCACCAGCGAAAAGACCAGCGCCACGTCGAAACAGAAAATCAGCGCCGCCGGCACCGCCGCTTCCGGCCCGAATGCGACAAGCGCCAGTGGCGGGCCCATATAGCCAACATTGCCATAGCCGCCGACCATCCCCTGCACGGTCGCTTCGGGCAGGTTTCCGCGGTTTTTCGCCATCGCAAAGACAAAGGCGACGGCAAAGGCCGTATAGGTCGCCAGCGCCGTGCAGAAGACGAAGTTCCAGTTGGCCAGCTGCTGGATCGGCGTGCGCGAGATCAGCTGGAAAAACAGTGCCGGCAAGGCGAAATAGAGGACGAAAATGTTGAGCCAGGCGAGTGCGTTTTCGTCGCGGCGCCACAGGCGCCCGGCCAGATAGCCGAGAAAAATCAGGCCGAAAAAAGGCAGCGCTAGGCCGGCGACCTTCATCATGTGTTCAGGTCGCGTCCTTCAGAATCGAAGCCGGATCACGAAATGAACCGGAAACAGCTGCGAGAAAAAAACTCGTCATGGTCGAAAGCGCATGAAACCAAAGGCCCGAGCTAACCCTTGCTCCCGGCGGCGTCAACAACGGCAACCGGTCGCACGCCGCGACGCTTCGCCGTTTGACAAATGGCCACCGCCGCCCGAATCTTGACAAATCGGTGCGCGATGCGACCTATCGTGTGAAGGATTGCCGCCATGGTTATGATCAGAAATGCCAGATTCCGGGTCGGACAGGTTGTCCAGCACCGGCTCTTTCCGTTCCGCGGCGTCGTATTCGACGTCGACCCGGAATTCGATAACACCGAAGAATGGTATGAAGCCATTCCGGAGGACATCCGGCCGCACAAGGATCAGCCGTTTTATCATCTCCTCGCCGAAAACGCGGAAACCGAATATATCGCCTATGTCTCGGAGCAGAATCTGTTGCCCGACGACAGCGGGGAACCGGTGCGCCATCCCCAGGTCGCCGATTTCTTCGGACCCTTGAAAGACGGTGTTTACACGAGCCGCGATTTGCAGAATTAGGCAAGGGCGCCGGCCAAAAATCTGCGGGTTTGAAAAAGGGCGCGCAAATCGAGCGCGCCCTTTCGATGCCGGTATCGGGCAGCTTTGACTTACTGGCTTTCGCCCTGCTGCTTTTCAATCAGCTGCTTGCGCGCCTCTTCGGCTTTGCGCTTGAGTTCATCCTGCAGTTTTTTCTGGTCGTCCTGCAGCTTTTTCGGGTCGATCGCCTCGCCATCGTAGGATTTGGTGAATCCGGCAAGGCTGATATCGAATTTGATCGGCTTGGCCTGTTGCGTCAAAGTGGTGACGATCAGGTTATTGCCCGCCTTCAAAGCCCCGACATAACCGGCATTAACTTCCGCCTCGGCGAAGCAAAGATTGGGGAAACAGATCGAATAGGCAGCCTTTGTCGGCTTGTTGCCGTCGACCTGAACCTGCAGGCCAGGCTTGAGCAGCATGCCGGGCGGCACTGCGACAACCAGGATTTTCTTGTCCTTGACCTCGCGCAGCGAAACCGCGGCAAGAAGCTGCCCGGTCGCAGCCCGGCGTTCGCGCGTGACGACACAGACCTTGGTCTTGTCCTGCGGGTTTTCGCTGCAGATCTTGATCCATTCTGGCTGCGCCGCCGGGGCTGGTTGGCCCGTCTGGTCGCCTTGCTGAGTGGTGTCCTGGGCCAGAGCCGGCATGGCGAACAACGCGGCCGCTGCGGCAATCAGGAGACCGGTTTGCATTTTTGCGCCGATCTGAGGGTAAGGTACGCGAATGTGTTCGCGGAAGCTCATCATGAAATCAGTGTCCTTGTCTTGTCGTTTTCCGCGGCCTTGTCGGGCGGATACGAAGTCTACCGACGGCTGGTGTTTTAAAATTGCGGCCACAAAGGGGCCGGATATCCGATAACACCCCATAACCACGATTTGCGCGCGTTTCCAGTTTGGCACAGACTTTTGATGTCAGAAAATACCGATTCCCGGTAAGACACAGCGAAACAAAGGACATTTTGCCGTGATTCCCAGCCCGTTCCGGTCCGTCATCGTGAATGCACTGCGATTCGTTGCAGTTTTGGTGTTCGCCTCACCAGGCGTGCTGATCGCCGGTTCCGTCGCCGAACCGGTGCACGGCATCGCCATGCACGGCGAGCCGGCCCTGCCGGCCGATTATGCCCATCTGCCCTATGCCGATCCGGACGCCCGCCAGGGCGGGCGTATCGCTTACGGCTTCGTCGGCACGTTCGACAGCCTCAATCCCTTCATTCTCAAGGGTAATGCGCCACGCGGCTTGCATGACGTGACGCTCGGCAACAATGTCTTTGAATCGCTGATGATGCGCTCGCGCGCCGAACCGTTCACGCTTTATGGCCTGATCGCGCAAACCGTCGACATGCCCGACGATCGCGGCTGGATCGAATTTCATCTCAATGCCGCCGCCAGGTTCTCAGACGGCGCGCCGATAACCGCCGATGACGTTATCTATTCGTTCGAGATTCTGCGTGACAAGGGGCGGCCGAAGGGCTGGTACAAAAAAGTCGCCTCCGTGGAAAAGACCGGCGAGCGCAGCGTCCGCTTCACCTTCACCGATGATGCCGACCGGGAATTGCCGCTGATCGTCGGGCTGATGCCGGTCTTGCCGAAACATGCCACCGATCCGGAAGCCTTCGCACGAAGCGGCCTGACGCCGCTGATCGGCTCCGGTCCCTACGTCTTCGGCGAGGTTAACCCCGGCACGCGGGTGACACTGAAGCGCAATCCGGATTACTGGGCGGCGGACCTGCCTATCAAGCGGGGTTTCGATAATTTCGACGAAATCCGCATCGAATATTTCCGCGACGCCAACAGTCATTTTGCGGCCTTCAAGAAGGGTCTCTTCGACATCCTGCCGGACGGCGATCCGGCCCGGCTGTCGTCGGCCTATACGTTCCCGGCGGCAACCGAGGGCCGGGTCGTGCTGGAGCCTTTCAAAACAGGCACGCCGTCGGGGATGAATGCTTTCGTCTTCAATACACGCCACCCCCCATTCGAAGATCCGCTGGTGCGTCAGGCGCTGACCTATTTTTTCGATTTTGAATGGAACAACCGCAACCTTTTCTTCGAGCGCTATGAACGGACCGGCAGCTTCTTCCATGGCTCCGACCTGTCCGCCCTTGGCCAGCCGGCCAGTGAGGACGAAAAGGCGCTCCTGAAAGCCTTTCCCGGCGTGGTGAAGCCTGCCGTCATGGATGGGAGCTACAGGCCGCCGGTTTCCGATGGCTCCGGCCGCGACCGCAAGAACTTGCGAGCGGCGCTGAAGATGCTCGGCGAGGCCGGTTATGCCCGCAAGGGCAATGTGCTGGTCCACCAGCAAACCGGTAAGCCGCTGAGCTTTGAGTTTCTGACCATGAGCCGCGAACAGGAGCGTCTGGCGCTCGCCTTTCAGCGAACCCTTTCGGTCGCCGGCATAGATATGAGGGTCCGCCAGGTCGATGCCACGCAGTTCTGGGATCGCCTCAAACAGTTCGATTACGACATGATCCAGTTCTTTTGGGCGGCGTCGCTGTCGCCGGGCAATGAGCAGAGCTTCCGCTGGAGCCGGCAGTCAGCGCAAACGCCCGGCACCTTCAACTTCGCCGGCGCCGACGAACCGGCGATCGACGCCATGATCGAAGCCCTGCTTGCCGCCCGCTCGCGTGAGGATTTCGTCACAGCGGTGCGGGCGCTCGACCGCATCCTGATATCGGGGACCTATGTCATTCCGCTCTTTCATCTGCCCGATCAATGGGTGGCGCGCTGGACGCGGATTGCTCATCCCGGCAAATCCTCGCTTTACGGCTATGAACCGACCACCTGGTGGTCGGCGGAGTGAACCCCATATGAGCGATATGGACAAACCGCCCCTTCAGATCGACATCGTCTCCGATGTCATGTGTCCGTGGTGCTATATCGGCAAGCGCCGGCTGGACGCGGCCATTGCCGGCACCAAACTGGCCCTCGATATCCGCTGGCGGCCGTTTCAGCTCGACCCGACCCTGCCGCCGGGCGGCAAGGACCGGAAAATCTATCTGGCGG
>Ga0224512_10003577_pt1 | contig 13595 bp, 16 predicted proteins | sample SF_May12_sed_USG_4_FD_169103 | JGI IMG/M metagenome (GOLD analysis project Ga0224512, IMG submission 169103) | Sediment microbial communities from San Francisco Bay, California, United States - SF_May12_sed_USGS_13 | ecosystem: Environmental > Aquatic > Marine > Sediment | place: USA...
CCGAACCTTCGAAACTCATGGCGTCGATGTGCTCATCATCGTCGATATGCAGATAAACACAGAGTTTGTCGCCGCAGAGCGGGTTTATGCCCTCCGCCATATGCGTCGCATTATCCAGGCGACCGAAATGCCTTGGACGGCGCGCATGATCGAGAATCAGCTCACGATACAGGTCGAGGATATCCTCATTAACAGCGGCCTGGCCGGTCATTTGAATACCTGCCTTGCTTTCCCGAGCGCCGCGATCAGGCGGTCGATATCGTCCCTATTGTTGTAGAAGGCCAGGGAAGCACGTGCCGTGCCCGAAATGCCGAAGCGCGTCATTACCGGCATCGCACAGTGATGTCCCGTGCGAATCGCGACGCCCTGGTGATCGAGTATGGTGCCAAGATCATGTGAATGGATGTCACCCAAAAGGAAAGACTGAACGCCAGCTCTATTGGCGGCCGAGCCAACGAGGCGAACGTCGTCGACCCGGGCGAGCTGCGCGACCATGTAATCGTGCAGGCCGGATTCGTAGTCGGCGATGCGCTGCATGCCGGTGGACTGCAGATAATCCACAGCGGCACCGAGTCCGATAACGCCCGATATATTGGGGGTTCCGGCTTCGAACTTGTAGGGCAGCTCGTTGTAAGTGGTCGACTCGAAGCTGACCTCCAGGATCATGTCGCCACCACCCTGATAAGGCGGCATTTCTTCCAGCAGTGTCTCGCGACCGTAGAGGACACCGGTACCCGTTGGCCCGAACATTTTGTGGCCCGAGAAGGCGTAAAAATCGCAGTCCAGGTCCTGCACATCAACGGCCATGTGCGGCACACCCTGGGCGCCGTCAACGAGGACCGCTATGCCGCGCTGTTTGGCATCCGCAATAATCTCCTTGACCGGGTTTACAGTGCCGAGCGCATTGGACACGTGGCCCACGGCGAGCAGGAATACGTCGCCAGTCATCAGGGACCGCAACGCGTCGAGCTCGAGCTGGCCATGGTCGTCGATCGGCGCTACAACCAGTTCGGCGCCGGATTGTTCGCAGACCAGCTGCCACGGCACGATATTCGAATGGTGCTCGAGATGGGTGATCAGAATCTTGTCGCCCGGCCCGATCCGCGGGCGGCAAAAGCTCTGGGCGACCAGGTTGATCGACTCCGTGGTGCCGCTGGTGAAGACAATTTCCGATCGATTCGCGGCATTGATAAACGCCCGGATCTTGTCTCGCGCGCCCTCGTAAGCATCCGTTGCCCGGTGGCTCAGCGTGTGGACCCCACGGTGGACGTTGGCGTGATCTTCACGATGGTAACGCGCGACGGCGTCTATAACCGATCGCGGCTGCTGCGCGGATGCGGCGCTATCCAGGTAGACGAGCGGCTGTCCGTTGATCGTTTGCTCAAGGATCGGAAAGTCCTTGCGCCAGTCGGCAGCAGCCACGGCAGGTTGTCGCTGTGCATGATTCATGACAGTAGATCCGCTGCTGCATCTTCTTCGATGAGCTCAGCCAGGCGACTTTCCACGATAGCGGTGACCGCATCCTTGACGCCCGTGACGGGCACACGAAGCACGATGTCGGCCGCAAAGGCGTGCGTCAATACCTGTGTCGCGTGACGTTTATCCAGGCCACGCGCGCGTAAATAGAACAGGGCGTTCTTATCGATCTGCCCTACCGTCGTGCCGTGGCTGCACTTGACCTCGTCCGCGTATATCTCGAGCTCCGGCTTGGTATCAATCTCCGCTTTGTCGGAAAGCAGCAGGTTGTGATTGGCCTGGCTGGCGTCAGTTCCGTCCGCGCCTTGATGCACAATTGCTTTACCGTTCCAGACGCAGCGGCAGTTGCCGTTGAGTATGCCCCGATACTCCTGTGACGAAGTGGCCGGGCCCACGCGATGATCGACGCGGGTGTGATTGTCGATGTGCTGTCCGTCACCGGCAAGGTAAAGGCCGTCGAATCCGACATCCGCGCCGGGCTCGCTCAAATCGATGTCGATGTCATTGCGAATGAGCCTGCCACCGAGATCGTAGCTCGCAATGCGAAGCCGCGAATCTCGTCCCAGCGCAATCGAAGTTTGCCCGGTCTGAACGTGCCGCAGCGACCGATTCTGAATACGAACGTGCTTCGCATCGGCACCGTCGCCCACGCCAATAGACAGCACGGAGTTCGCGTAGTGGTCCCCGTCGCCGTCCGAGGCATGATACTCGATGAATTCGGCGGAGACGCCGGACGCAACTTGAATTTCAACGCACGACTGCGTCACGGCGGCGCTTTCACCGGCCCGATCGACGATGAGGATTCCGACGGGTTTTTCGATCGACACATTGACCCGAATTCGCAAACCATCCTGCAACAATGCTGCGTTGAGGTCGGCCAGGGGTCGTGATACCGCGAATGGGGGCGGCGCATCACTGAACCGGGAAATCTCGATGCCTTTGTGCGTGACGGTCGCAATGGAGCGCGCATCAATCGTACCGTTTGCGATTACTAGCCAGATCGCATCGATCGAGCTCGTAATATCCGCGATCCTTTCACGAGGCAGCTCGGACGGCTGTTGTCGTCCTCCCGCAGTCAGCCAGCGATTGCTGATTTCGATCAGCGGCGACAGGTCGGTGTATTTCCAGTCCTCGTCGCGCAACGTCGGCAAGCCGTGCTCGCCGAGATGCGCTATGGCCGCCTCCCGGGATGACGTCAGGCCGTTGTCGGGCAACCGCCTGACAACTTCTCGGAGGCTTTCGATGGAAAGAGACGCTTGTTTCATGCGTTTGCCGCCTCGCGAACCCATTCGTACCCTTTTTCCTCGAGCTCGAGTGCGAGCGACTTGTCCCCGGAGCGGACAATGCGGCCCTGCGACAGCACGTGCACGTAGTCCGGCTCGACGTAATCGAGCAGACGCTGGTAATGCGTCACGAGAATAATTGCGCGTTCCGGGCTGCGTAATGCATTGACGCCGGCGGCTACGGCCTTGAGCGCATCGATGTCCAGGCCCGAGTCGGTCTCATCCAGGATCGCCAGGCTCGGCTCGAGCATTGCCATCTGCAGAATCTCGTTGCGCTTTTTCTCGCCGCCCGAGAATCCTTCGTTGACGCCGCGATTCAGGAACTTGGGGTCCATGCCGAGCGTCGCCATTTTCTCGCGCGCCAGCTTCAGGAATTCGAATGCGTCGACTTCACCGAGGCCCTGATGTTTGCGCCGGGCGTTTACGGCCGCTTTCAGCAGGTAGGCATTGTTGACGCCCGGAATTTCCACCGGGTACTGGAAGCCGAGGAATATGCCCTCGCGGGCGCGTTCTTCGGGTTCAAGTTCGAGCAGGTCCTGGCCGTTGTAGGTGACCGTGCCGGCCGTGACCTCGTAGTCCTCGTGTCCCGCGATAACCTGGGCCAGGGTACTTTTCCCCGAGCCGTTCGGGCCCATGATGGCATGCACTTCGCCGGCCCTGACCGAGAGCGACAGCCCGCGCAGAATTTCCGAATCGTCTATGCGGCTCCTGAGATTGTTTATTTCAAGCATTGTGACTTCCTGACTCATTTTCTTAACCGACCGCGCCCTCAAGGCTGACATTGAGGAGTGCCTGCGCCTCCACCGCGAATTCCATCGGTAGTTCCTTGAACACTTCCTTGCAAAAACCGTTGACGATCATGTTGACCGCGTCTTCTTCCGAAAGCCCGCGCTGCCTGCAATAGAACAACTGGTCGGCCGAAATCTTGGACGTCGTCGCCTCGTGCTCAACCCTGGCGGAGGGATTCCTGATTTCCATGTATGGGAACGTATGCGCGCCGCACTCTTTGCCGATGAGCAGCGAATCGCACTGCGTGTGATTTCGGGCGCCGTGCGCCTGCGGCATGATACGCACGAGTCCCCGGTAGGCGTTCTGCGCGCGGCCGGCGGATATGCCCTTGGAGACGATGGTGCTGCTGGTATTGCGGCCAATGTGAATCATCTTTGTGCCGGTATCTGCCTGCTGCAGATTATTGGTAACGGCGACAGAGTAGAACTCACCGACCGAATTGTCTCCGCGCAGCAGGCAGCTCGGGTACTTCCACGTAATCGCTGATCCGGTTTCTACCTGGGTCCATGAGATCTTGGAATTAGCACCCCGGCAGTCGCCGCGCTTGGTGACAAAGTTGTAAATGCCTCCAACACCATTCTCGTCTCCGGGGTACCAGTTCTGTACCGTCGAGTACTTGATCTCGGCATCTTTGAGGGCGATGAGCTCCACAACTGCGGCGTGCAGCTGGTTCTCGTCGCGCATTGGCGCCGTGCAGCCTTCCAGGTAGCTAACGTGGCTGCCTTCGTCCGCAATGATCAGGGTCCGCTCGAACTGTCCGGTATTGGCGGCGTTAATGCGAAAGTAGGTCGACAGTTCCATTGGGCACCGCACGCCTTTCGGAATATAGACGAAAGACCCGTCGCTAAACACGGCGGCGTTCAGAGCCGCGAAGAAATTGTCGCGCCGCGGCACGACGGTGCCGAGGTACTTCTGTACGAGCTCGGGGTGTTCCTGCACGGCCTCTGAAAAAGAGCAAAAGATGACGCCGGCCTCGGACAGCTTTTCTTTGAATGTCGTCGCGACCGAGACGCTGTCGAACACCGCATCCACGGCTACGCCGGCGAGCCGTGCGCGCTCGTGCAGCGGTATTCCCAGCTTGTCGTAGGTTTCGAGAAGCTTTGGGTCGACCTCATCTAGGCTTTTCGGTCGGTCGTCGTCCGACTTTGGCGCCGAGAAATAGGATATCTCGTTGTAGTCGATCTTCGGATAGCGTACATGCGCCCACGCGGGTTCCGTCATCTCGAGCCACTGCCGATACGCCTGCAACCGCCACTCCAGCATAAACGGCGGCTCATGCTTGCGTGCCGATATCGCGCGAATGACGTCTTCATTGAGGCCCGGCGGCAAGCTGTCGGTCTCGATATCAGTGATGAAGCCGTGTTCATAGCGTCGATTGACGAGGCTTTCGAGGTTTTCAGATTCTGTTGCCATAGCTTCAGTTCTTGCTTTCAATGTTGATGGGCGTACCGGCGAAATTGAATCGCGGAACCGGGCTCTGGGACTTCTGCAGATCACTCAGGCTGATGTCATCCAGCGCGCGACGAATCGCAACGTTGATGCGCTGCCATGCGCCGCCAACGCTGCAAATACCTTCATGCTCACAGAGGCTGTCGATCGAGCTGCACTCCGTAATTGACACGGGCCCCTCAAGCGCATCGATGACGTCGGCGGCGCTGATTGCTGCCGGGCTGCGCGACAGCTCATAGCCGCCGTTGGCGCCGCGCGTCGATGTGACCAGCCCGGATTTGGCCAGCGACTTGAGCAATTTGCTGACGGTCGGCAGCGCGATGCCCGTTGCTGCCGCAACGTCGGCGGCGCTGCAGACGCCGGCCCGATTTGCCGCCAGGTGGGCGAGCACTACCGTGCCGTAATCGGTGAGTTTGCTTATTCTCAGCACTGTCCGCTCCAGCTCCAGTCAAATAAAGGACTATTTTAGTCCTATTTAACGCCGCAGGCCAGTGTGAATGCGGATTTCTTACGCCTTTGCCGGAGCGATTTTGCTATGCTACGCGGTCGCGGAGCCGCAGTTTATGCGCCATGAGCCCGCAAAAAAAGTAACAAGAAATGAAACTGCTGGATGAATCGTCCGAAAACCTGATTGAGATACGCGATCTCAAGTATTCGCGCGGTCACCGCGCAATATTCGAGGGACTCGACCTTGATATCAAACGTGGCGAAGTCACGGCATTGATGGGGCCCAGCGGTACGGGCAAAACCACGTTGTTGCGGCTTATCACGCGTCAGCTGGTACCCCAGCACGGTACGATTCACATTGGTGGCATTGATATCGCGACGCTCAACCTGGCCGAGCTTTACCAGCTGCGCCAGCGCTTCGGGATGCTGTTCCAGAACGGCGCGCTGCTCACCGATCTGAGCGTGTTCGAAAATGTCGCATTTCCGCTACGAGAACATACGAAACTCACCAATCGGCTGATACGTCATGTCGTCCTGACCAAACTGCACGCGGTGGGTCTGCGTGGGGCAGCCGATATGATGCCATCGCAGCTATCCGGTGGAATGGCCCGCAGGGTGGCGCTGGCACGCGCGATGGTAATGGATCCCGATATCCTGATTTACGACGAACCCTTTGTAGGCCTCGATCCTATTTCGATGGGGGTGATTGTCCGGCTGGTTCGTCGCATGAATGACACGCTCGGAATTACGAGTATTATCGTGAGTCATGACGTTGCCGAGGTTTCGACCGTTGCGGACTGCAGTTTCCTGATCTCCGGCGGCAAGGTCGCCGCTTCAGGGAGCCCCGACGAACTGCGGACCGCGAATTCAGAGCTTGTCCGCCAGTTCATGCACGGCATGGCGGACGGTCCGGTCGCATTTCACTACCACGCCCCGGATTACGAAGAACAACTGCTAGGGCGGGATGCCGAGTGACAGGCGTAATGCGCGACCTGTACAACAACTCTGTCGAATTCGTCCGCACTTTTGGTGCGTTCCAACTTTTTTCCCTGCGGGTCATCAGATATTCCCCTTTGGTCCTGCTAAGTCGCTTCGACCTGGTCGTCAAACAGATATTCAATACGGGCGCGCTGTCACTGGTCATCATCATGGTCTGCGGGCTTTTCGTCGGTGGCGTTCTCGGACTGCAGGGATACTCCAATCTCGCCCGCTTCAATGCCGAGGATTCGATCGGGGTATTTGCGGCGTTCGGTCTGATAAAAGAACTCGGCCCGGTCATTACAGCGCTGCTGTTCGCCGGTCGTGCGGGTACCTCCCTGGCGTCGGAAATCGGCCTGATGAAAGCCACCGATCAACTTTCGGCAATGGAGATGATGGCCGTGAACCCGGTCCCGAGGGTGCTGGTGCCACGGTTTTTGGGCGGCATCATTGCGATGCCTCTCCTGGTAGCCGTGTTCAGCACGATTGGACTATTCGGCACTCACCTGGTCGCGGTTGAGCTGCTGTCTGTCGACGTTGGCGCATTCTGGCAGCAAATCCAGATCACTGTTGACATGCATGACATTAACGAGGGTATTTTCAAGAGTTTTGTATTTGGCGTTGCCGCCAGCATGATCGCCGTGTGGGAAGGTTATAATGCGGTTCCGACGGCCGAGGGCGTTGGCAGGGCGACGACCCGGACCGTAGTCATTACAGCCATTGCGGTGCTCGTGTTCGATTTCATGATTACGGCACTGATGATTTGAGGTTACAAGATGCAACAGACACGTTCAGTTGAGATTGGCACCGGCCTTTTTGTTCTGCTGGGCATGGGCGCGCTGTTCTTCCTGACGACACAAACTACGGGCGGCGATGATTTCTCAGCCAATGAAACCTATTTGGTCGAGGCGCGCTTCGAAAACATCGGCAGTCTGCGAAATCGTGCACCTGTCGCGATGTCCGGCGTCACGATCGGTCGCGTCATTGGCATACGGTTCGATCCGGTATCGCTCGAGGCCGTCGTTCAGTTTGTAATTGACAGCCAGTTCAATCAGATCCCGGATGATTCCGATGCGAGCATCCTGACCTCCGGTATCCTCGGCAGCCAGTACATCGGACTGAGAGCAGGCGGGTCGGACACCTATCTAGAGGACGGCAGCGAAGTGCTGTTCACACAGTCTGCAATTCTGCTCGAGAATTTGATCGGCAAGTTTCTTGTGAATGCGGGCTCAAAAGATGAGGACTGATATGGTCAGCGATCCAGTATTTCGATGCGTAAAGAACGCTTCGTTTGTCGGGATGGTGGCGGCTTTTGCGCTCGTCGCTTCGGCGGCGGCGGTGGCGTCACCAAACGCCGTCATCGAAGACTCGATGGCTGTACTGACCGAAAAGCTCGACGGGCGGAAGGCAGAACTGGCGGCCGACCGTAAGTCCTTATATGCGCTGATTGACGAAATCCTGCTGCCGCGATTCGACAGGAAGTTCGCGGCCCAGCTGGTGTTGGCCAGACACTGGCGCTCCGCAAGCGAGGCACAGAGAAGTCGCTTTATCGAGGCGTTCTACCAGGCTCTGTTGCGTCGCTATGCCGACGGGATACTCGAGTTCGATCCGAATAAGATCAAGATACTGCCGTTCCGCGGCGATGTGTCGAAGCCGCGCAGTAAGGTCAGGAGCACGGTTGCTTTGGAGGACGGCAGCAGTGTTGCCGTCGACTACGACCTCGTTAAGCGCGAGTCGGGATGGCTGGTCTATAACGTCGTCATCGAAGGCGTATCGTACGTCACCAATTTTCGTGCCGAACTCGATGCCGAGATTCGCAGCACGAGTCTCGACGCCGTCATCGCGCGCCTTGAAGAAGAGGCGGGCATGTCCGCCGATGAGTGATTTTACGCTCGACGACCGCGGCGACGGTTGCTTTGCGCTGAGCGGCGAGATGACGTTCGACACGGCGGAGAAAATACTGAAGGAGAGCGAGGATCCGTTCGAGGAGCATTCGCAGCTGGAAATAGACCTCTCGGGCGTCACGGACAGCGATTCCGCAGGTCTGGCGCTGCTGCTCGAGTGGGTGACGTGGGCGAACCATACCGTGCGTGAGATTCGATTTACCGGGATGCCGGAGCGCATCCTGGCAATCGCAAAAACCACGGAAGTTGACAAACTCCTGACGCGCGGCGAGCGCTGGGCCGGATTTATCGAAGCTCCGGAAGCCTGATCAGTTGTCCCCGACGCCTTCGGAGTATTCGTCCTCAAGGAACTCGTCGAGAAACGCATCGTCCTCGGGCGGGTAGCCGTCGTATACCTCGTACTCGCGGTTCTGCAGATAGGATTCACGCAGCGTGATGTACCTGTCTTTTGAACCTTCCAGCAGTTTGTCGATCGCGAACAGCCGATAGCGCAGATCAATCAGGCGTAGCACAACCAGCTTGTCACGAACCGACGTCACCTCGTAGTGGTACAGCGGGTTCGATAGCATATCGAGCGGCGTCATCACTGCGTCACGCAGCGTCCTGGGCCCCAGCAAGGGCAGCATGACGTAGGGTCCGGCAGGCACGCCCCAGACCGCCGCCGTCTGGCCAAAGTCCTCGGGACGCGCCTCGAGCCCACTGGCGGTCGCCACGTCGAGCACGCCACCGATTCCAACCGTGCTGTTGACCGCGAAGCGAGCGAATTCGGCAAAGCCATAGGCCGGCTTGCCCTGCAGGAAATTATTCACGCCGGAAGCGGGTGTCAGCAGGTTGTTCATGAAATTGCGGACGCCGGTTCTCGCCGGCCGAGGCACGATCGCCTCGTAGCCTTTCGCCAGCGGCTTCAGGGTGACCGTGTCGATGCCTGTATTGAAGCCATAGATGGTTCTGTTCAAGGGCTCCCAGGGGTCGCTGTCTACCCGCTGCTCTTCAGGAACACTTGCGCAGGCACCGAGCACCGACGCCAGGAGCACGGCGGCACTGACATGCGTAATGCGCGAAACGAGCGACACCGGCACGATTAGTTGCCGTTACGGGTGGAGATCCCCACCGGCCTGTTGCGTTGCATCATCTTCAGCTGCTCTTCGGTCATGAATTCACGAATGAAGTCGATACGCGCTTCGAAACGCATTCGCTGGATTTCCTGCAGCTCCGGCAGGCGCAGCGCTTGCTGCAGGTAACCGATACCACCGCTCAGGTCACCGATCATCAGGCGGTATTCGGAAAGGTAGTAGTATGCCTCTGCGTTCTCGCCCGCCTCGTTGGCGGCGCGTGCAATGAGCCGCACCTGTTCCGGTGTGGGGGGCACATTATTCATCAAGTCCAGCAACATCGTGTGTGCTTTGGCCGCCTGGCCGAGCTGCAGAAGGCGCTCGCCATAATCAAGAACAAGCGGCACGTTACGGGGGAAGAGTCCCAAAGCGCGTTCATAGGCCTCGAGCGCTTCACGCGGCTGGTCCAGGGCCACGAGCGTCTGGCCGAGGCCGATGTGATAGGCGATGACGGATTTGTCTTCCTCGAGTAGCTCCCGAAAAATATCGAGCGCCTCCCAGTTCTGGCCGGTACGCTGATAGGCGACGGCGCGTCCGTAGCGTTCCACGTTAGTCTGGTTGTCGTATTGCCGATTCTCAAAGTAAGCGACGGCTTCCTTCGGCGTATCGAAACCGGCGACGATCATACGGGTACGTGCGATCCCGTAGCTGGTCGAATTGTCGCTTCGAATCACCGGGTAGCCGCGGGCCCGGTTCCGTGCTTCAGCGATACGTGCTGTGGTCACCGGGTGCGTTCGCAGGAATTCGGGGGCGCGCATTTCGGGACTGGTTGTCGTTTGTCGCGACATTACCTCGAAAAAGGACGCCATTCCGTAGGGATCGAAACCCGCGTCTGCGAGCGCCGAGATGCCCACTCGATCCGCTTCGTACTCGTTGGTCCGCGTGAAATTTATCTGTTGCTGCACGGCCGTGCCCTGCGCGACGGCCACAGCACCCTGCACAGCATCGGAGCTACCTCCAGCAGCCGCGACGATAATTGCACCGAGCATCATCGCGGTACTGATAATGCTCTGCCTCGAGTTTGCGTGAATTGCGCGGGCGATATGGCGCTGCGTGACGTGAGCGACCTCGTGTGCGATGACACCTGCCAGTTCGTCTTCGCTGCGCGTGGCTTCGATGAGCCCCGTGTGCACACCGATAAAGCCCCCCGGCAATGCAAACGCATTGATGCGTGGATCGTCGATGACGAAGAACGTGAATTTATGGTCGCCGTCATTGGCCTGCGCCACGATGCGGCTGCCAATTTCGTTGATGTACTCAGTGATGAGAGCGTCTTCGACGACCTGGCCGCTGCGGCGAATATCGCGCATGATCATGCGACCCAGCTGAGACTCATCGTTGGTCGACAGCACGGCGTCCGCCGGGCTGCCCATGTCGGGCAGTTTGATATCGTCGGCACCCGCGCCGCTGACGAATACCAGCGATGCGAGCAGCAGCGCTGTAAGCGCGCGTGTAGACGTGCCTGGAATCATAGGAAGAAATTCAACGTTGCGTATACCTGTGTCCGACTAGGGCCAAGCCCGGGTGTTCCCCCGAATTATAGTGCTTTGACGGCCTCAAGTACTTCCTCGGCGTGGCCCTTGACCTTCACATTGCGCCACTCTTTGCGGAGCTTTCCATTGCCATCAATGAGGAAGGTGCTGCGCACGACGCCCATGAACTTGCGGCCGTACAGCGATTTCTCATGAATAACGTCGAAAGCCTTACATAATTTCTCATCCGGGTCGGAAATCAGGTCGAACAGGAATCCCTGCTTTTCGCGGAATTTTTCGTGTGAAGCGATGCTGTCTCGTGAGACACCCAGAGTGACCGTTTTCTGTCGCCGGAACTTGCCGTGGAGTTGACTGAAGTCGCGGCCTTCGGTTGTGCATCCCGGGGTGCTGTCCTTCGGGTAGAAGTAGAGAACTACGTTTTGACCCCGCAGGTCCTTGAGTCGTATCGTCTTGTTTCGAGTCGCTTCCGCCCTGAAATCGGGCACGACACGGTTCAGTTTGGGTGCGCTCATGACGTTTTCCTTTGTTCTATTGTTGGGGGCTTCCATTCAGGCCTTGACGGGTTCGAGTATCGCATCCAGGTTCAGGCGATCGCAGACCTCGAGAAATTCGTCGCGCAATTGGGCTATGTGGATGGAGGAGGGCACGTTGATGGCCATTTGCACGGCAAACATCGGTGCGCCTGTGTGCGCGGCCGAGTAGCTGCGGGTTGCTACGTCGGCGATCTCGATGTCACGGGACGAGAAGAACTCGGCGAGATTGTAGACGATGCCCTGCTGGTCGAGCGCGACGACATCCACCGCGTAAGGCATGCGGTCTTCTTTGGCGGGCTTGACGTCAGTCTTGCGAATCGAGATCGTCAGCCGATCGCCCTTGCAGAGCTTGTCGAGCCCCTGCTCGAGTCGGTTGAGCGTGTGCCAGTTGCCGGATACGAGCAGCAACATTGCGAACTCCGAACCCAGCGTCGTCATGCGGCTTTCCTCGATGTTGCCGCCGCAGGCGAGGATGACCTTGGTCAGATCCTGGACGACGCCCGTTCGGTCCGTTCCAACTGCTGAAATAACAATGAGTTGTGACATTTTTCAATAATCAACCTTAGATAATTCTCGCGGCGTTTCGGCCGTCCTGACACAAAGCGACTGGCTGTTTCACTCTAGATCGACAGTCCTTGCCAGCACTGGGCATCAACAGTAACATCGCCGCCTCATTTGTGGCGAGGTACATTTGTGTTCCGAGGTAGTCTGGTCGCGCTTGTAACGCCTTTCGACGGCAATAATCGGGTCGATTACGCGAGTCTCAAGCGGCTGATTGATTTTCATGTCGGGCAGGGCACGGACGGACTCGTGATCGCCGGGACCACGGGCGAGTCTGCCACGCTGCGACGGTCGGAGCACATTGAGCTGATCGGCAGGGCTGTGGAGATTGCCGCGGGTCGCCTGCCGATCATTGCGGGGACCGGATCGAATTCCACGGCGCAGACGATCGAGCTGTCGCTCGCCGTGGCTGATCCGGGCATCGCCGCCTACCTGGTCGTCGTGCCGTATTACAACAAGCCAACGCAGGAAGGCCTGTATCGGCACTTCACGGCCGTTGCGGATGCCGCCGACAAGCCGGTCATGATGTACAACGTGCCAGGGCGAACCGTGGCAGACATGTTGCCCGAGACCGTCGGGCGGCTGGCGAAGCACGCCAATATTTTTGCGATCAAGGAAGCGACCGGCAGCATCGAGCGCCTGCGGGAGATCCAGGCGCTCGTCGGTGATGACTTCATGCTGTACAGCGGTGATGATTTCACGATGCTGCCATTCATTGAGCAAGGCGGGCATGGCGTTGTAACGGTCAGCGGCAACGTGGTGCCACAGCAGGTGTCTCGGCTGTGTAGTCTGGCGCTCGCCGGTCGGCATGACGAAGCGGTCGCGCTCGACAGGACATTGCAGCCGTTGAATAAGGCGCTGTTTGTCGAGTCGAATCCCATACCCGTAAAATGGGCGGTTAGCGAGTTGGGCCTGATGGCGCCGCATATAAGACTACCCTTGACGCCTTACTCGGAGCAGTATCACGAACTTATGCGATCGGCGATGCGTGAGGCGGGCGTGGAACGGAAGGAGAGGGCATGATCACGGTTCGACTGACAGCCGTTCTCGCGGTGCTGGCTAGCCTGTCGGCATGTGGCGGGGACGAGGTTATCAAGCAGACCTGCGACGAGCCGCAGCGCTACCAGCGTGTGGTGCCCGGAAAGCGGGTGGAGGTGCCCGAGGGGCTGGATCCACTCAACGAGTTTGCCGAGATGCCGATTCCAAAAGCCGAGGACGCGCCTGTTCGACCGCCGGGATCGCGCTGCCTGGAATTGCCGCCCACGGTAATTACGAGCAAATAAATCGACGTGCCGGGAACTTAATTCGGAGAGGTGGCTGAGTGGTTTAAGGCGCTCGCTTGGAAAGCGAGTGTGCGCTAATACCGTACCGGGGGTTCGAATCCCCCCCTCTCCGCCAGAAATTAAAAATGGGGCCCTTGTGGCCCCGTTTTTGATTTCCAGCAGAGGGTTGAGGAAGAGAACCCTGTTCGACAAAACGCGCCAGCGTTTTAGACGCCCGCAGGGCGGGGCGGAGCCCCGAGAATCGGCCCAAGCCGATTCGAGTCCATCCCCCCCTCTCCGCCAGAAAA
>Ga0224512_10003578_pt1 | contig 13593 bp, 13 predicted proteins | sample SF_May12_sed_USG_4_FD_169103 | JGI IMG/M metagenome (GOLD analysis project Ga0224512, IMG submission 169103) | Sediment microbial communities from San Francisco Bay, California, United States - SF_May12_sed_USGS_13 | ecosystem: Environmental > Aquatic > Marine > Sediment | place: USA...
GGTTCATCCAAACCTACTGCCTGATAAATCGAATCATATTCTGGAAAGTTATCATCAAACCATTTCTTGTAAGTCGCCTCGTTGTTGTATCTGTCAACATAGCTCTGTGGGTCCTTTGTTTTGTCAACAAATGGTGCTGGGATTTGTAACGGTTCATCCAAACCTACTGCCTGATAAATCGAATCATATTCTGGAAAGTTATCATCAAACCATTTCTTGTAAGTCGCCTCGTTGTTGTATCTGTCAACATAGCTCTGTGGGTCCTTTGTTTTGTCAACAAATGATGCAATTCCAAGTTCAATTGGTTTTGGTTCCGTTGGTTTTGATACTGGTTGTGAATTATCAATAACATCATTTACTGTAATTGTGATTGTTTCTCTATCTACTAGACCATCCTTTTTTGCTACAACATCAAATGTATAGGTCTTTCCAGCATCTGATGCTGATGGAGTCCATGAGAACATCCCTGTATTTGATATGATTTTTGCACCTGCTGGTGGATTTTTCTCTAAACTAAACACTACGTCTTTGACCGAATTATCTGTAAGCTTGACTGTAAATGATAGGAATTTTCCTTCATCAACTGCAAGCTTTCCTAGAGGACTGATCTGAATGTTTGCTGGTTTTGGTATTGCAGAAGCTTCTGATGAGGGGATACTTGTACCTACTGAGTTTATTGCAGACACTCTGTAGGTATATTTTGAATTGATTTGAACATTTGAATCAATATATGATGTAGATGTGCTTTTAGTATCTGATTTTAATATGGAATATGATCCAGAATCTTTCTTTACTTCTATTTTGTAACCTGTAATTTTTGAATTTCCATCAGATGATGGGGCATTCCAAGTAAGCTGAACCTGTGACGAAGAAGCAGCAGTACTTAGATTTCTAGGCTGTGTAGGTAAAGTAACCGCAATTGAAGATGTTGGTGGTTTTGAATCAATTTCTGGAGTTGCAGATGCTGAATTTGATCTAGGTGTACTACCCACGGTTAGCTTTGCAGTTATGACATAGCTGTATTCTTTTCCAGTTACTAATCCACTAACAGTGTATGTTGTATTGCTACTACCCACAGTGGCTACATCATCATAAAGAATATCTGGGATAATCTCACGCTCTATTACGTAACCCGTAATTGCTTGATTGAAAGTATCAGTTGGAGGTATCCATGATAGCATGATTTGATTCTTTGAAATTGCTGTTGCAGTAACTCCAGCTGGGCTTTGTGTGGATCCCGGCTTTGCTGGTCCTGCAAATGACGGGCTACTTGTGCCTTCAGAGTTAATTGCATATACTTTGTATCTGTAACTTTCGTCCTCATCTAATCCTGTGTGCAGAAAAGACGTAGTGGTACTTTTTGTATCTGCAACAATTGTCTTGTATGAGGCACTACCTTCCCTTGATTCTATCTTGTATCCTGTTATCTTGGCTACATCATCGTCTAGTTCTGGTGCTTTCCATGAGATAATAATTGAAGTGGGAGATGCTGCAGATACTGAAAGACTTTTTGGAGCATCAGGAACATCTTTTGATGAATTACCACCACCACTTCCACCACTACTTCCACCTGTTGGTAACGTAAGTATCTGTATTCTGTGATTGTCAGTGTCTGCAACATACAACATGCCATTATCATCCAGTGCCAATCCTGATGGTGAATTGAACTTACCATCCGCAGAACCAGAAGATCCAAACTCCTCTACAAAGCATACCCCATCAATAATCTCATCAGTCCCACTTGGGCATATGGTGCCAGAGATTATCTCAAAGACTTGTATTCTGTGATTGTCAGTGTCTGCAACATACAACATGTTTTCACCTTCATCAAACGCCAAACCTGTTGGCTCGTCAAATCTACCATCAGCAGAACCAGAAGAACCAAACTCCTCTACAAAGCATACCTCGTCATTGACTACCTCATCAGTCCCACTTGGACAGTTATCACCATCAGTCAACTCGAACATTCGAATTCTATTATTTCCAGTGTCTGCAACATACAGAATGTCTTCACTATCATCAATTACCATGCCTGATGGATCTTTAAACTCATCACCTGAATCATCATCATCAAAACTAAATAGAAAATCCCCGTCGTTATCAAAAACAGAAATAGAATCAGTACTAGAATCTGCCACATAGATGTAGTCTGTCTTTTTGTGTACTGCAATTGCACTTGGTGTGCCTAGGTACTCATCATCATTACTGTTAGATGAACCAAACTCTAGATTGTCAAAATCCCCGTCTGATTGAAATCTTTGTACACGGTTGTTCTCTGAATCAACAACATACACGTCTCCAGTGTCTTTGTCTATTGCCAAGTCAGTTGGAATGTCAAATCTCCCATCACTTGAACCTGATACACCAAAGTCATCATCAAAACATACCTCGTCATCAATAATCTCATCAGTCCCACTTGGACAGTTATCTCCTGATGTCAAATCGTATATCTTGATTCGATTATTCTCACTATCTACAACGTAGAGTTTTTTACCATTATTACTAATTGCCAAGTCAGTTGGCGTATCAAACTCATCATCTGATGTTCCTTTGGAACCAAACTTGTCAGAAAATGAAAAATCTGCAAATGAAAACTGAGAATAAGCAAATCCGGTTAACATTAGAGATGCAAATAATATCCCAAAAAGCACTTTTTTGATCATGACATTTCTTCACGAAATATGATGTAATTAAAAAATACTATCAACTTTAACCAATCCCCAGATCAATCACTTGATCTTTTAAATGATGAATTTTACAGTCTGATGAATTTCTTACCTTTGTATATTAATAATGCAGGTACTGCAATATACATGCCAAGATTCATCAAAATCACACCTATACCATAACCTACAACCTCTGCCTCTGAATCAGCAAATGACAAAATCGATAATGATGACAACAATGGAGTTATTCCAATCTTTACTGCTTCTCTGAAAACAGGATTCTCTCTTTCCATGTCTGCAATTGTTGGTGAGAATGAATAGTAGAATTGGTTGAATCCTGTCATAAATGACGCACCTGAACCAGTATTCATTAACTGATTGTCACGAATTTCTCTGAGTAGTTGAACTTGTGGAGCCATCTCTGTTCCATATGTTGCAGTTGCAATAAGACAACCACCTCCTGAATTATCAATAATTACACACATTCCATCAACCAAATCTGTTCCTTCTCCACACTCGCCAAATTCTGGCTCTTCAATTATTGGCTCTTGAATGCCCACAGCATCATAAATTGTGATATTTGGGTATGTCTCATCAAACCATTTCTTGTAAGTCGCCTCGTTGTTGTATCTGTCAATATAATATTGAGGATCCAAATCTGGATCAACAAATGGCGCTAATTCTTTAGGTTCATCCAAACCTACTGCCTGATAAATCGAATCATATTCTGGAAAGTTATCATCAAACCATTTCTTGTAAGTCGCCTCGTTGTTGTATCTGTCAACATAGCTCTGTGGGTCCTTTGTTTTGTCAACAAATGGTGCTGGGATTTGTAACGGTTCATCCAAACCTACTGCCTGATAAATCGAATCATATTCTGGAAAGTTATCATCAAACCATTTCTTGTAAGTCGCCTCGTTGTTGTATCTGTCAACATAGCTCTGTGGGTCCTTTGTTTTGTCAACAAATGATGCAATTCCAAGTTCAATTGGTTTTGGTTCAATTGGTTTTGGTTCAATTGGTTTTGGTTCAATTGGTTTTGGTTCAATTGGTTTTGGTTCTTGATATGCTTGTTTTACAATGATTGTAACATTTTCTTTATCTTCCTGAATTCCCTTATTTGCAATTATATCAAAATTATAAGACACGTCTTGAATATTTCCATGAGATTTTGATGGAGTCCAAACAAATTTTCCTGTCTTAGGATCTATTGTAGCACCAGAAGGTGCATTTTTCAAACTATATGTTACGTCAGTAATAGAACTATCGATAAGGCTGGCTGTAAACGTAATTGTTTTTTCTACTTCAACTGATTTATCTCCGATCGTTTTTAGTTCTAAAACAATATCAGGAACTTCAAATAATTTTTCATCGTTAAATTCTAATTCTATTGTAATTCCGTTATTTTCTGTCTGATCATTAGTAAAAGCAATTGCCTTGTAGATCCCGTCATCTTTAAAGAACAATGATACTTGTCTGGGAATTACCGAATATTCTCCATTTCCTGGACTGATATCTGATAGCATTCCAATATAGTCTCCATCTTCGTCACGAATTATTACAAATACTTGTTCTTTTCCTTCCTGTTCTCCAATAAATGCAAAATTCTCATCTTCTGTGTAAAAACTCTTTTCTAATGATAATGATGTCACGTTTGCATAAGCTGGTGTCATTACAAATACAAACAGCAATAATGCTGAGAATCCTACTAATTTTGTGAGCACAGTGATGATGCTCAGGGTTTGTTTTTAAAAAATACGTATAATTTCTTCTCGTTTTATGCAAAGAAATATTCACCAAACTCACAAATCAAGCAGAAATCTCATGTAGACTTGATCATTTGTTCTAATTTCCATATCATAAAATGTTGGAGCTTTAATCTCGACTTTGAAGTTATGCTTATGGACATCAAGTGGCTCTCCATATGCTATTGCATTGATTTTATAGCCATCCTTTTTCTCTATGTTGAACTCAATTCTCTTGATTGCAAATCCTTCAGTAATTAGAAGAAAAGGGATTTCTTCAAGCCAACTGAAAAGAAGATAACGCAAATCTTTTCCATTGGCAGTAAATTTTTTTTTGTCTTTCTCTTCAACTTTATCTTGATCAAGTGTAAGATTAATTTCCGCTTCAGCTGCTACAGCGAATGCTTCTTTGATGTCTTTTGCGGTAACTTCAATTATTGCATCAGTTGCATGATCCAAAAAATTGTAACTCAATTGTATTTTCAAAAAACTTTCTGATTATTAATCTAGTCTATTTTGTACAATGTATTGGTGAGAGAAAAACATTCTCTTATGAATTCGTTTGAAAAGAAATAGTCCTTTGGTCATATCGTTTTAAAGTTTGATTTATTGTTTCTAATAACGTGGCAATTTTAGGATAATCTGTATTTTCCAAATCACTTTTAATGATATTTAGATGATGTTTTTTTTGTTTTATATCACGTAGTTTTTTTGATTTTGATGCATCATAATTTTTCAAATCACTCAAGTCTGCTGAAATATCACAAAGTTTGATTAGTTTTGCATCAAATGATGCTTCTTTGAGTTGTATATTGTATGTATATTCTCTTTTTTTCCTTGGAAGTGTTTTATCTTTAGTCAAGGATGACACAATTACTGCAATTCTATTTCCAAACTGCTCATACACATTATCAAAACTGGTATCAGTATTTTCTATAATATCATGAAGCCATCCTCCGCAGAGAAGTTCTTCATCAATTACGCCTAGACTCTTGAGTCTGTTGACTACGTCTTCTAGATGCTTTGAGTACGTAGTGCCGTCTTTTCTAACCTGTCCTGCATGTTTTTTTCTTGCAAGTAACTCTGCACGTTTTACTAATTCCAAGATTTGCTCCTCATGTGGTAAAATTTGTATTATTCATACTGGTATAGATTGTTGCTCTTTATCATCCATTTCTATGATTCCAAACGTGTTGCCTTTAGTATCAGTACATTCCAAATGTGTACATAACAAATTTTGAAATTGTCATTTTTGAGACAATTTTCTGTCCATACTTTTCCATGTCTGTCATTTTGAAAAAATTTCAGTATTTTAAAATTGGATGCTAATTGAAATGATTTGATGAAGGCTACTTATTTTGATGGCAAAAAAATAACTCTTGAGCAAAATTATCCAGAACCAAATTCTGCAGAAGCATTAGTTCGAGTAAATTTGGCAGGAATTTGTGGAACTGACTTGGAGATTTTGGATGGATACATGAACTATCATGGAGTCTTGGGTCATGAATTTGTTGGAACCGTAGAAAAATCTGAAAATTCTGAACTAATTGGGAAAAGAGTTGTGGGTGAAATTAATGTTGGATGTGGAGTTTGTAGTTCTTGTATAAATGGAATGTCTCGCCATTGTCCTAACAGAACAGTTCTTGGAATTTTAAAAAGGAATGGGGTATTTGCAGAATTTGTCTCACTTCCCGAACAAAACTTGCACGTTTTGCCTGACTCAATTAGTGATGAGCAAGCTGTATTTGTTGAACCATTAGCAGCTGCACTTGAAATCAAAGAACAAGTAACACTTGATCCACAATGGAATGTTGCAGTGGTAGGCGATGGGAAACTAGCACAATTGATTTCTCGAGTCTTGAAATTATCTTGTAACAATATTACGTGTTTTGGTAGACATCAAAACAAACTCCAAAGTTTGGATAAGCTAGGAATAAAAACAAAGATTGGAATTGAATCTTTAGATGAATTCACTTTTGATCTAGTTGTAGAGGCTACTGGAAGCAATTCTGGATTTTCTGACACTATGAAATTAGTAAAACCACGTGGAATTGTTATTTTAAAATCAACTATCGCATCAAGAGAAAATCTTGATTTGACTCCTACAGTAATTAATGAAATAACGTTGATTGGCTCTCGTTGTGGATTGTTTAAACCAGCAATAGATGCACTAGCCACCGGAATGGTTGCCGTTGATGACATGATTGATTCCACATTTCCTCTTGAGAAATTTCAAGAGGCAATAATTCATGCAAAAAAACCTGAAACATTAAAGGTGTTTCTTAAACCATAATTTGAATTATAATTTCATCTAACACTAGTTTTATTCTAAGGGAAAATCAATCTCACAGATTGCACATTTCCCTCTTTGACCCTGATATTTCTCTTCAAAATATTCAATAATTTCCGCACTACATATCCAACAAGTAATTTCTTCATCATCGTGCTCTTTCATACATATAGATACTATTCATCACTTTTATCCATATTCCTAAAACATAACAAAAATTCCGATCTACAATAATTTTTACAAAGTTCGATAATAGAAATTTTTTTATAAACCCCATCTAGTGTTTTTAATCTTGTCAAAAAACAAGATCTTTCTAACTTGATTTTTTATTTAGATATATTGGAATAACTGTTAGTTTGTTGTAATATACAATTAAGAATTATTCCACTATGTGATTTTAATCCACTTTCTAAAATTACCAAGTAAAGTAACAAATTTGCTTAGGTTTTGACTCGTAAACTAATTTAGTAAGATTTCATTTGCAGAAGCAATTGGAGCCATTTGATTCATTTCTTGTTTGGATTGCAGAGTTTTTGGGAGCACATCTCTATGAGGGAATATTTCTGGCAGCCCTGCTTGAGACTATAGTCCCACCTATTCCTACACTTGCAGTATTTCCCACTGCTGGATTCTTGGCGTTCCAACATGGTATGTCAATTATTGATCTTATCCCAATGATCTTACTTGGAGCATGTGGTGCCACTATTGGGACATCTGCGATATATCTAATTGCGTTAAAGCTTGGTAGGATTGTTTTGATTCGTTACTTACGATATGTCCGTGTATCTGAAAAAAAATTAGAACGAGTAGAGATTTGGTTTGAAAAATATGGAGACAAAGCAGTATTTTTGGGTAGGATGGTTCCCGTTATGAGAGAAATGATTTCGGTTCCAGCTGGATTATTAAAAATGAGAATTCCAAAATTTGTTACATATACATTTGCAGGATCATGTATCTGGTCTACTGGAACAATTCTATCTGGATATTACTTTGGTGAAGCAGTTGGACTTGGTACAAGTACAATTACATCGTTGCCATAAATATTGAAATCATTCAATGAAAATTATCTTCCATTGTTTGGAGGGATTCTAAATACTGTCTTTTGAAGAAATCCTTGTTTAAAAATTTCCTAGGGTCTTTTGTCTCTTTTCTTCCCAAATTAACTCTCTCATTCCAAGTTGAATTCTCAAAGAATTTGCAGTTGCAGGGCTAAATCCTTCATAATGATTGTTTGTCATTATCATAGCAAATGGAATGTCTTGGATGTTTTTTAGTTTGTTTGCCCAGTTTTTGATAAGATCTTTTTTATCTTTTTTAACTTTTCCAAATTCCGAATCCGGAATAGTGCGATCTCCAATTAATCTAACATAAAGGAAATTTGCAGTAACTGGCATTGGATTGTTAATCCCTACAACATCATTCCATACAAGACAATGTTTGTTTTGTTTTAGATATGATACTGCATCATCTGAAAACCACGATTCATGTCTTCCTTCAATTGGATACAGGAAATCATCAGGCAAAATGTCAAACAATTCTTCTAGTCTTGGTTTTGCCTCATCAAATGATAATGACGGTGGTAATTGTAAAACAAGTGCTGAAACCTTTTCGTGAATAGGAACAAGAGAAGATAAGAATGAAAAAATTTCGGAATTTACTCTTTCCAGCCTCTTTTCATGCGTAATTACTGATGGGAATTTGGCTGTAAACCTGAAATGTCTTGGAGTGTCGGCATTCCATCTTCTTACGATTTCTTGGGAAGGTATTTTATAAAATGTAGAATTAATTTCAGTTATTTCAAAAATCTGCGAATAGTACCTGAGCCAATCCTTACTCTTGAGATTTTTGGGATAAAATGTCCCAGACCATCCTTGATAGCTCCACCCAGTACATCCTATTTTGATATTCATTGTATTGATTGATTTTACTCTGTTTTTAAAAATTTGAAAGCTGACTATAGCGGCTTAACCTTTACACAGCCCTGCTGTATGCATAGACCGGTAAACAATCACCAGTATTCAGACAATAGGATATTGTGTCAGCTTTCTACATTACTATATGCTGTTATTAAATAAAAAGTAGATCCTATATCTAAAATAACGTTAATTGTAGTTATTCAGTATTCTGGCCGAATTTCTATTGATTTAGGGCATTTGTAACTTTAAACCAATGATTAACAGATTGGTAAAATTCAACTAAATTTTAAAAATCAGTATTTAGAACACCTAATTTCCAGGCATCTAAAATGTTCTAAGAATAGTTTTGATTTTAAAACTGAATAGATATTTTCTACTTAAACAAACATTGACATTCTGATAAATAAAATCATGTTTGATCTAAAAAAGAACCAAAATTTATTCTCATTCTATATATGTTGAAAGTGAAATGCCCCAAAATTAGATTCCAATAAAGAGTAAAAAGACTAGAATTACTCTAACATATGATTGACACCAAAACAAAAAATTGTGTCTCTTGTGGGATTACAAATAGCTCTAATAGCTAGCAGCTTTTTGACACTAGTCTATCTTGAATCTGAGTGGCTTGAACTTGGAACCTCAATTGATTATGCAGGGTTAAACAGATTTTTGACTGTCAATACGATATTGGAAACTCATAGTCTTGATTTTAACTCTCAAGTTTTAGAAAAGCCTGAATCACTTGAAAAACTAAAAGAAAATTTACTTTTAATCAAAGAGGGTGGGGAAAAAAATAATAATTTTGTAAAGAAATTACCCTCAGAATTAGAAAAAGATTGGGAAAAAACCTATGAAGATTATGTAAACTTTGAAAAAAGTATTTCGATTTTTTTGACATCTAACCCTGATAATCGATTAGAGTTACAAATTGAAGTGGATAACAACGGAAGAATTCTAATTCAAAGTTCTGATATTCTTGTATCTGAAATAACTTTATTTCTTTTAAAAATTGATGCTTTTATAATCAATCTTCAGATTGTGTTGCTTTTAGTAAACACAATTGTTCATGTGTTGTTAGTTCTTTTGATATTTAGAATTTTAAATAATTTTGCAAATGAGAAAATCAGTTTAGAAAAATTTGCAATTATTGGTAAAATTGGTGCAAACATTGCTCATGATCTAAGAAATCCATTAACTGTAATCAAAGGATCTTTTGAGATTTTAAAAATGAAAAACCATAACATGGAAAAAACATTTGAAAAAAAACAATATCAAAAAATTGATGACTCTATTAAAAAAATTGAATACCTGACAAAAGATATTTTAGATTTTGCAAAAACTAAAGAACTAAACAAAGAAAAAATCAGCTTTTTAGAACTCATTCAGGAGGCAATTGATGAATTTAAAATTCCATCAACAATCAAAATCAACTTGCCTATACATGATTACAAAATACATGTAGATAAAATTAAATTTCAAAATGTAATTTCAAATTTAATAAAAAATTCATTAGATGAAATCTGTGAGAATGGCAACATCACTATTGATTTGCATGAAAATGATGATAATGTTCTTTTTACTATTGAAGACTCTGGAAATACACTTTCAGAAAAAGAATTACCTCAAATTTTTGAACCTCTTTACACTACTAAACAAACGGGAACTGGTTTGGGATTAATGATATGTAAAAAAATAATAGAACAACATGGTGGAACAATCAATGTATCTGTTAACCCGACCACATTCACAGTTTCACTTCCAAAAAATTGATTCTATGAAATTTTATTTTTTGGGGTAAAATTTTTCCGTTAATTCTCTTAGTTTTTCAGCAGAATATGGTTTTTCAATCAACTCTAATGCGTGCTTGCTTTTAGCCTTCTTCCATTTTGAGAAATCTGCATGAGCAGTTATGAATATCACTTTTGCTTCAGGGAATTCTTCTTCAAGTTCAAAAAACGTTTGATATCCACTCATTTTAGGCATTTTTACATCAAGAAAGACTAATCCTGGCTTATTTTCTCTGTATTTTGAAATTGCATCCCGTCCATCTTTGGCTTGAACTACGTTATATCCAAAAAATTCCAAAAACGTACAAGTAGTATCTAAAACAGCTTCATCATCATCTGCTACAAGAATTGTTCCTTTTTTGCTCATACTTTGATACAAAGTTGATAAAATTTAAACAATTGAAATCTCATTTACAATTTTTGAACGTTGTTTGTAGAATGTCTTTGCCTCTTTAATAAAACTTGAAAACCACTCATTAAGTTCACCATTCTTTTTTAGAACTTTTCTTAGATATTTTTGCGTGTCTTTATTTTTCATTTTTCTTTTCAAATTTGGAAAATATAATAACGTAATAAAAAACCATAAGGAAATTAACTCTCCAATCTTTTCTTCATTAAATGATTCAGTACGTGCATTTGATTTTATATTAAAATAAGAAATCAGCTCATAGAATTCTGTATTTTCAATTTTTATGATGTGGAGGTTATCAAACAACAGTCCTTTTCCAAGTAGTGAAATATTGTAAACATGTTCTCCAATAGTTGATTTTAATAAACCCCAATTACCAAAAACTAATGGAAGTATGACTTCATAGTTTTTTGCAATTCTGTCTATTTCCTTTTCATTGAAATCCATTACATCCAAGCAATATAGAATTCCATAAAGAGATAATCGATATTTGTTTCCTGGATTTCTTTTTGTAGTTTTACTGTCAACTAAAACAAGATTAAGATCTAATATTCCATTTGAACGGACCCCCCTGTCAGTTCTCCCTACTAACAACCGTCTGTATTCTTTTTCTTTGGTACGAACCTTGTCGTTATTTGTTACAAATCTCACCTTTGCCATCTCCCAAGTTGTCATGGGTCCTTCTAAGGCAAGAATTCTTAGGATCCTCTGAACATTTTCCTGATGCTTTGATTTTGAGGTAAATTTTCCGTACAAATGATGTGCTTGAGGACGAATATAGTATTTGTAAGATAACATACTTTGTGACTTGCCCATATTGAGAATAACCATACCGCAAATGGTATGATATTTTTATATAAAAATTCGTATTTACATAAATTAAGTAATTAATATGGCTCAAAGAATAACGGTGTTATTGCAAGATGAGATTATCAAAAAACTTAGATCAAAGCAGGCTAAGATGATTCAGGATTCTTCTGAAAACATTAGTTTCTCATACGTGATCAACGAACAATTACGTAAGAGTTTAACAAAGTAAATTCCACTTTAAGAATTTACAAGATTTTGATAAATTCATTATCTATCATCCATTGAATGCCTCTGAAGTATTCCTCATCTGATATTAATCCCTGACTCCACCACCATCATGGTTACGAAAAGATGCATGGTAGTTGTTCTTCAGAATCTCCTTCAGATATTATTCCAAACGGAATTTTAATGATACTTCTTTCTATGAGGTACTGAAGACCTGACAAATATTCCTCATCTGAAATTTGATTTAATGACCACCACTTTGCGGTTTTTTTAACCCATTCAGGAATCTTAAAAGCCACTTCAACGAAATGCTTGCCATCTCCAGTTTTGCACTGTCTTGGATATGACTCCATTATGGGGTTTCCACCTTTAACGCACTCTTCAAAACTATTGATTTCATTTATTGGTGCGATTCTAAGAATTTTGTCATCGTTGGTATTTGGAAATCCTCTGCCATCCTGATTGCTTGTAAGAACATACAATAATCCATCAGGACCTGTTTGCACATCCCGTAGTCTTCCAAATTCATCTTGGAATAGTTTTTTATGGGATAGCACCAAATTGTTTTCCAGATCAAACTCTATCATATGCAGATGACTTCCCCTCAGTGTTGCAACAAAATACTTTCCAGTCCATTCTGAAATTTTGTCCCCATAGTAGAATTCTGCACCTGAAGGTGCCCATGTATCATCACCTGTATGCAGGATTGGCTTCTGCAAACCATTTGCTGTCTCATCACCAATTATGTCTGGCCACCCATAATTTGTGCCTGGAATGATCACATTGATCTCATCATGTGCTACTCCTCTCCATCCTGATGGCCCATGTTCTGTTGCAACCAGATTTCCAGATTCATCCCAATCAATTCCTTGAGGATTTCTATGTCCTAAAGAGTAAATAGGTGAATTTAAGAAGGGATTATCATCAGGGATTGTTCCATCAGAATTGATTCTGAGAATTTTACCTCCCAAAGAATTCAAATCTTGCGCTAGTTTTGGATCTCCAGCATCTCCTGTTGTGATGTATAGTTTCCCATCTGGTCCAAACTGAATTCTCCCACCATCATGAAATGGTCCGCCAGGAATTCCATCAAGTAATATTTTATCTTCAGTTAACATTTCGTCTACAAGTTGAAATCTAACAAGTTTGTTTATTGTTGACAAAAATTCGTTATATGTATAATAAATATAGATGAAATTATTTTCTTCAAATTTTGGATCTACTGCCATCCCTAGCATTCCACCTTCCACTCCGCCAACCCCCAGTGACAGTAACGGTTCTTCTAACAATTCTCCATCTTGAATAATCCTGAGATGCCCATTTCTTTCTGTAAACAATATAGTTCCATCAGGTAACCAATCAATACTCCAAGGGATAGTAAGGTTATCAGCTACTGTTTCCACCCTAACCTCAAGATCTTGATACTCTTGGGCAAAGACTGCAGGAATTGTAAATGCACAAATTACGAAAACTATTCCTATCGTTGGATATTGCATGCTATTTTTACAATGATTATAGATAAATAATTAGGCATTTGGCTGACCTTGATGTTGACCCTTCTCACAAGAATCACAAATATTCTCAATTATTGATTCAACTTTATCTGCATCATTTTCAAACTCAGCTTCTACTATGGCGTTTTCTTTCTCATACCTGTGACCAAATTCTCTTATTTCATTTGGGCAATCACATTTGATACATTGACATTTCTTCACATTTTTTCAGATACTGCAACTCATCTAAGT
>Ga0224512_10003579_pt1 | contig 13581 bp, 14 predicted proteins | sample SF_May12_sed_USG_4_FD_169103 | JGI IMG/M metagenome (GOLD analysis project Ga0224512, IMG submission 169103) | Sediment microbial communities from San Francisco Bay, California, United States - SF_May12_sed_USGS_13 | ecosystem: Environmental > Aquatic > Marine > Sediment | place: USA...
CCCTTCAGCCCGTATGCCACCAGGATCCGCCGGATCTCCTCGAGCACGGCCGACTCGTCGGTTCCCTCCTGCATGCGGACCCGGATCCCGTCCAGACCCTCCTCGCTGAGCTCAATGACGATGTCCGAGACGCCTTCGACGTCACGCAGTCTCTGCTCCAGCCCTGTCATTGTCGTCCCATCATCCACGCGCCCTTCGCTGCCGCCTTCTCCACTCGATGAAGTCGACCATGTCCGTCCAGTCGGTGCCGGCGTCCGGGTCGCCGTATGCGGTCTCGAGTCTCCACCTGAGGTGCGGCGTCGACGGCCCAGGCAGCCGATTGCCGGTTCGCCACCACGATCGGCGTGTGTGAGAGACGGCGACGCGCAGCGATTCGGCGATCACCGCCATCCATCTCCCAAGCATCCGCACCACCCCAGTCCATGTCTCGTCCGGCCCGCCGTCCGATCTCGAGATCGTAACGGCACCCCCGACGCCACCTCCGACATACAGGCTACCCAGGAGACATCTTTTGACCAGGGGTACAATCTCAAGCTCTGCCGAGGGAGATCTCAAGACGTGAACACCGTGACGACCGATCAGATCGAGAAGTTCGCCTCGCGTTTCGATGCGGTCGCATCGAACGTCGAGCGGGTGATCCAGGGGAAACGGGAGGCAGTCGAGCTGGTGTTGTTGTGCCTGTTCGCCGAAGGTCACGTGTTGATCGAGGACGTTCCGGGCGTCGGCAAGACCCTTCTCGCCAAGTCGATGGCACGCTCGATCGACTGCACCTTCAACCGCATCCAATTCACCCCCGACCTCCTGCCCTCCGACGTCACCGGGGTGTCCATATGGGATCGACAGGCATCCGAGTTCGTCTTCAAGGAGGGCGCGATCTTCGCCAACGTCGTCGTCGGCGACGAGATCAATCGGGCCAGCCCGAAGACCCAGGCGGCCCTGCTCGAAGCCATGGCGGAGCGACAGGTCACGAGCGACGGAATCACCCGTGCGCTGGCGCCACCCTTCATCGTCGTCGCCACTCAGAACCCGCTGGAACACGAGGGCACCTACCCCCTACCGGAGGCCCAACTGGATCGTTTCATGATGCGGGTGACGATCGGATACCCCTCTCGTGTCAAGGAACTGGAGATCCTCGACACCCACGGAGTCCGGTCGACGTTCCTCGACCTCGAACCGGTCGTCACGGCGGCGGAGGTCGTCGAGATGATCGAGATCGCACGAACGGTCCATGTGTCGGACCCGATCAAGGGCTACATCATCGACCTGGTGGAGGCGACTCGATCCAATCCCGAGATCCTATTGGGCGCATCGCCTCGTTCCGCTCTCTTCCTCCAGCGTGTCGCGAGGGCGAGGGCGGCAGCCGACGGCCGTGAATTCGTCGCTCCCGACGACGTGAAGGCGCTGGCGCTGCCGGTCCTCGAACATCGGATGGCGCTTCGTCCGGAGGCGCAGATGCGAGGCACCGGGCTCGACAAGACGATCGAGTCGGTCCTCGCCTCTCTTCGCGTTCCCTCGGCGACACGCATCGCCAACTGATGCTGACCGAGCGGGGTTGGGCGTTCTCTGGAATCGCCATTGCGCTGGTGATCCTCTGGATCGTCTTGGGCGAGATCGAATTCCTCGCCGGCGGAGCGCTCATCGCCTCGGGACTGGGGTTCTCGCTGCTCCAGACCCGCTTCGGACTGCCCGACGTCGGCGTGACGCGCCTCCTGTATCCCACGCTGGTTCACGAGGGCGACGAAGCCGCCGTCGAGAGCAAGGTCTCGAATCGCGGACGACGCTCGCTGGTCAACGCCGAGTTCACCGACGACGTCGGCGAGCTCGGATCTGCCGTCTTCCAGATCGGTCGGCTGGCTTCGAGAACCACCGCCGACGCCGGATATCGCATCGTGTGCCGCCCGCGCGGCGTGTATCAGGTCGGACCGGCGACGATTCGCGTGACCGATCCGCTCGGGTTCGCGTTCAACGAGCAGACACTCGACTCGACCGACCGTCTGATCGTCTATCCCGAGGTCGAAGAGCTCAACGGCTTTCCGCTCACACGCGGGAAGGATCCGGCGATGCAGGCATCCCGGCCCGAGTTCTCCCAGAACGGAGGCGAGGACTTCTTCACACTGCGCGAGTACGAGCAGGGAGAAGATCTCAGGTTCGTCCACTGGCCGTCGTCGGCTCGCAAGGACACCCTGATGATCAAGCAGATGGAGACCCCGTGGCAGTCGCGGGCGCTCGTCCTCTTCGACCTGCGCAAGCGGGCCTACGAGTCGAGCGACCACTTCGAGAAGGCGGTCAGAGGGGCGGCTTCGGTTGTTCGCCACCTCGCCCGATCCGGTTTCGACGCCGATCTCTGGGCGGGCGGAGCGCAGACGCTGGGCGTCGATTCCTACTCGACGGTGATGGAACGCCTCGCGATGGTCGATGTCGAGGAGGACCTCGACCTGAGGGCCGTCGCCAGCCGGATGCGCCAGACGGGGCGTGGCGGCGCACTCGTGCTGGTCACCGGGATCGCAGATCATGAACTCCTCGAAGTGCACCGCCTTCTGTCACGCGACTATCGGAGCACGATCGTGATGAGCGCAACCGACACGTCACCGACGACACTCCTGTCGCTGCAACGCGCCGGCGCGCTCACACTCGCCGTGCGACCCAACGACTCCTGGGCGACCGCCTGGGCGACCCTCACGAACAGACAATGGCTCGGCACCTCCGCTGGCTGACCGGGGCGGCCGCCCTCGCACTGGCGACCGCACGGTTGACGCGCCTCCTCCAACCGACGACGTCCGGGCCCTCGTGGGTGGTGGTCGTGATCGCGATGGCGGTGATGGGTGGCGTGATCACGTGGGTCGCCTCGAGCTACCGGATCTCCTGGATCTCCGTCGCCTCGATCAACCTCGTGGCCATCGTGATCGCAGGTCTGCGGATCTTGGCCGCCCCGACGTTGACGTTCGGCGTCGTCCCGACCGCTGAGACCTTCGATGTGCTCGGAAGCGAGATGGCCTTCGCGGCAGAGGTGTTCCGGTTCGGCGCTGCACCGGTCCTCCCCATTCCGGGCCTCATCGCAGCGATCGGCTCGATCTTCTGGGTGTTCGGCGCCCTCCTCGCAGCCTCGAACGTCACCGAGCGCGCCTGGATCGGCTCGGCACCCGCTCTGGTCTTCTACCTCCAGCTGGCGACGCTCGATCGTCGGGACTCCACCGTGACATGGATCGCAGCCTTTGCGATCATCGCCACGCTCTCGGTCCTGGCATCTGGCCCGGCCGAGGACCGGCGGACCGGTCGTCTCCGGGATACCGGCGGCCTCATGATCACGCGCCGGTCGGGGGCCCTCCCGGCAGCGCTCGCCGGCATCATGATCGTCTCCGGTGTCACTGCGACGTCTGCGTTCTCGTCGACGGTTCCCGAGGCGGGCTCGATCGACTGGAGAGCCAACAGCGGCATCGGCACCGGCCTCTACGGTCAGGGCTCATCGCTGAACCTGTTCGTGGGGCTTCAGCAGAACGTGGTCTCGTTGAGCGACGAACCGGTGTTCTTCGCAAGGGTCAGTGACTCCGCTCCGGACAACAACGAGCTCTACTGGCGACTGATCAGTCTCGACGTGTTCGACGGCGAGAACTGGATCCCGGGCGCTCAGACGTTCTCGCAGCAGGGTGAGACCCGCTACGAGCGGGAGGAGTGGCAGTTTCAGGGGCCGACGACCGAGATGAGCGCTCGGGTCCGGATCGCCGGGCTGACCCAGCAGCTGCTTCCGGTGCTGTACTCCACCACTGCCTTCGAAAGCCCCAACCGGCTGATCGACGACAGCTTCCGGGTGCGGGAAGACGGCTCGATCGGCATCGATGTGCGCAGTCGCGAGGGATGGGAGTACGAATTCCGGGCGGAGGTTCCCGATCCCGACATCGCACAGCTCGCTTCATTGGGTGGCGAGCTGAGTCCGATCTTCGAGGAGGCCGCCGACCAGGGCGCCATCGATCTCGAGCCCAGACCGGTGAGCTTCGTGCCGAGGCCACCGGAGATCGACCCCTACCTCGAACTCCCCGACGATGTCTCGCTGTCGGTCAAGTCCGCCGCTCGTGCGATCACCGAGCCCGGCTTCACCCGTTTCGAGAAGGCGCTGATCCTGGAGGCGGGCTGCCGGGACGGCGACAACTTCGTCTACTCGACCGACGTCAGCACGGGTCACAGCTCACTCGATCTCGAGGCGTGGCTCCTCGATCCCGAGAGCGAGAACTTCCGCACCGGGTACTGCGAGCAGTTCGCGACCGCCATGGCGATCATGGCGCGTTCGCTCGGACTGCCGAGCAGGGTCATACTCGGGTTCACACCGGGACAGGTCGTCAATCAGGAGGATGGCTCCGAGTTGATCGTCGTCCGGGAGCGGAACGCCCATGCGTGGGTCGAGATCTGGATGGACGGTCAGGGGTGGGTCAGGTTCGACCCGACTCCACGGGCGGATGGGATCAACCGGTCACTCGGCGAACAAGAGATCGGTTTCGACGCCCGTGCCTATGTTCCCGCACCCGCAGACGCCGAGAACGTCGGGGGCACCGACCGTCTCCCGGGAGAACGCGATCCGATCCTGCCCGACTTCGACGAGTTCCTCGGAGACTCCACGCCGGACCTCCGGGCCGGAGACGGCATTCAGATCCCGGGCTGGGCGCTGTGGGTACTCGCACTCGTCGTGGCAGCCGCCGCCCTACCGGTGTACAAGACGATCCGCCGGCGCAGGCGACTCGCTGCAGTCGCAGCCGGCAACATCGAGGTGGCGTGGATGGAGATCACCGACCGTCTCAGAGACCTCGGATCCGACGTCTCCGAAGACCTGACACCGATCGAGATCGCCAAGGCGAAGCACCCCGATCTGGTTCCGCTCGCTCGTATCTACAGCGCGATTGCCTACGGAGGCTCACCGATCGGAGATGGACGCAGGGCTTTCGAGGCCGCAGACAACCGGCTCAGTCGGTCTCAGAAGCCGACGGAACGCATCAAGGAACGCGTGGCGCTGCAGTCGCTCCGCCGAGGTTGAGGATCTTCAGCCGTTCGATGAACGGCGTTGCTCCTCACGCACGTCGTCCTCGACGCGGTGGAGCATCTGAAGGAACGTCGAGCGGTCGAGTTCGAACCTCGTCACGTCGTCCTCGACGGATCGCGTGATCTCGTCGATCGCCACGAAGAAGGCCAGCTGCCCCTCACGCAGCGCATCGAGCACCTCGTCGTCCTCCTTGGCGACCTTGAAGATGCTGCGGCCGTCGGTGACGAGCTTGACCTCGGCGAGGTGTCCGTCCATGTCGGCGTTGCGACGGAGATAGTCCCATGCGCGACGCACCCGTTGGAGAGACATGCCGTTGTCGAGCAAGCTCTTGACGACCCGGAGGGCGACGAGGTCGCGGAACGAATAGAGACGGCGGACTCCCGGTCGGCCGTTGGTGCTCTGAATCGAGGGTCTTACGAGATCCACACGGTCCCAATATCGCAGTTGGTGATGGGTGGCAGACGTCAGCTTCGAGGCCTGTTGGGCCGTGAATCCCTCTCTCAACTCTTGCTCCGAACACCTCGGGACCGGAAGACACCCGGTCGATCTCCAAAACCTACTTGCACACGGGTGACCGCGTCGGCGGCCCTCCCCGGTGCAGCGGTACCTTAGCGGCGGATCAGCGGCGGCCGAACGGTCCGCGCCAGGGTGTTTTTCCCGAACCGGGATCGCTCTGGTCGGTCGGCTTCGGATTGCGGTCCGAGAGCTCGTAGACGAGCGCAGTGGCAGAAGCGACGATGATGGCGAACCCGACCAGCGCAACGATGGTCTGAACCGTGAAGAAGGCGAGCAGGGTCACGGCGCCTACGACGAGACCGACGATCGGGAGTCTGATCCCGAAGCGGCGGGGACGGTCGATGTTGCGGACGGCACGGGCGAGCGAAGGGTCCTCTTCGTAGAACTGACGTTCGATTTCGGAGAGGATCTGCTGTTCTCGGTCGTCCAGTGACATGACTACACGCTCGTGGGTCGGCTTCCTGCTCGGAGTGTACCCACTTCCATCGGTAATAATCCGGCGACACCTTGAAGATTTCTCGCTCGGTGCGGAAGATTCCCCTGCGACATTCGCCGGCGGGTGATCATCGATCCGATCACGGACGGCCGTAGTCTTGCCGCCGATGGCACGACACGTCCACCTGGTCAGACATGGCGAGGCACACAACCCCACAGAGGTCGTCTACGACTCTCTGCCGGGCTTTCCGCTGTCCCCGGCCGGCACTGTGCAGGCGCGGTCTGTCAGCCGCTACCTGGGCTCGCAACCGATCGTTGCCGTGTGGTCTTCACCGCTGCAGCGCGCGCTCGAAACCGCCACGTCGATCGCCCATCGAGCCGGCGTGCCGGTACTCGTCGACGAGGAGTTGATCGAGTGGTCGCTGCTCTCCCGATGGGCGGGCACCAGATGGGCGGATCTCCCCACGACCCACCCCGGTGAGCTCGAGGCGTATCTCGATCATCCGGGTGTGCTCGACTTCGCCGATGAGACGCTCGAGATGCTCTCGAAGCGCATGACCGGGGCGATCAAACGGATCGAGGGGCGGTCCGATGCCGGTGATGTGGTCGTCGTCGGACATCAGGATCCGATCCAGGCCGCCCGGCTCGCCCTGACCGGCCGTTCTCTGTCTGGACTGCACTCCGACAAGCCGACTCATGCGTCGGCCATCACGCTTGCTCCTGGTCCCTCTTGGCGAGAGCTGTCGTTCTGGGAGCCCACCTAGCTCGCTTCGGCGCCGGCGACCACGGCACGCTCCGGTCGAGACCGCCGGGCCGAGGCCGGAAGACGCTTCGCCGCAATCGAGCGTCAGCGGGTCAGCGACGCGATCAGCTCCGCGTCAGTCTCGAACGCCAGATCCGGGAGGTCGTCCAGGGGGAAGAATCCCGCCTCGACGGCGTCATCTCCCGCACGGAGCTCCCCACCGACGACAGTGGCATCGAACCAGATCCCGACGGTCAGCTTTGCCGGATCGTGGAAGTTGGACGCAACCCACAGCACCCGACCGACCTCCACCTCGAGGCCCGTCTCCTCGACGACCTCACGAGCTGCTCCGGCCCTGACCTCTTCTCCGTAGTCGAGAAACCCGCAGGGAATGCACCACAGTCCCGACCGGGTGGCCGTGGGTCCACGCTTGACCAGCAGGAGCCGGGCGTCGTCGATCACCACGCCCGCGACGCCCACCGCGGGGTTCCTGAAATGAACCCATCGACAGACCGGACAGGTCTTTCGGATGCGGCCGCCGACTGTCTGGTCCCCCAGCGGCCCGCCGCAGTACGGACAGAATTCGAACTCGCCTGGCCAGGTCTGGTCGATGTCGGGCACGTGCACAGTTTTGCGTTGTACCGCCCGAACCCCAAGACTCGGGACGACATGCAGACCAGACGGCCTCAGGCAACCGCAGCTGCCCTCTTCGCATCCGCCGCGACATGGGCGGGCATCGCAAGCACCACCGACGTCTACCCGGCATCGTCGTCATTCGTCCTCGGTGCCGGACTGTTGCTGATCTCGGCCGTGTCCATCGTCGGGATGGTGGCGGGCGCCGCACGCTGGGCACTTCGTCTCGCACTCGTCTCGGCGGCCGCGATGGTGGCACTCGGACTGACCTTTCCGCTCACTCCGTGGACCGTGACGGCCATGGCATTCGCAGGAGTGGCGGCTGCCGGCCTGGCCGGGACCGGCTTCGACGGCTTGATCCGGCAGCGCCCGCCCGCCGATGGCCCGCCGGCCCGCTCGGTCCTCCTGGGTTTGCTCCTGCTGGCATCACCGCCGCTGTGCGCTCTCTTCGCTCCTGACGGTCTCGGCGTCTCGGCGCTGGTCGCCGTGGCGACGATGTGGGCGACGATGGTGTGGTACGTCAAGGCGGCTCCCGGAGCACTGCTCGCGGTCCGCTTCGTGGGCCCGCTCGTCCTGGCGGTGGCGGCGGTCATCGAGGGTCTCCCGGCCGGCGTGATCATCGGCCTGACCTCGGTCGGTCTCGCCGCTCTGGCGTGGACCGTTGAAGCCCGCATCGCCGTCCATCCGCTCGCGGAACCCGGGACCACGGTGCCGATCCCACCAGAGCTCGCCCCCCGCGACGTGCTGGATGCCGCCGGCATCGACGACCGCGGACGCCGCAGGAAGCAGGGCACATGAGGACTCCGAATCCGTGGATTGCGATCCCGTCATTGCTCGCGGGCCTGATTGCCGGTTGGGTCGGATTTGTCGTGACCGACGTTTCGTGTCGGGTCGAACTGCCCGACGGCACGATCGACACCTGCCCAGAGTGGGCGATCCCCGTCTCGATCGTGGCGTTTCTCATCGCCATGATCGGCATGGCCGTCGTCATCGTCCTCGTCTACCGCTCCCTCGCCGAAGCCGCCGAACAGCGCGACGAGCGCTGATTGCGAGGTCTTGGGGCGGTTTGCGATCTGCGCGTGTCACTGCCCGGCCGGAAGACACGCTCAGGCCGCCAGGCCTGAGGACAGGCAGGCGATGCGAAGCGAGCTCTACGCCTTCGAGAAGATCAACGCGACGTTGTGGCCACCAAAACCGAAGGAGTTGCTCATGGCATGCGCGACGCCGTCGGTCTGGCGGGCCTCATTGGGCACGTAGTCGAGATCGCACTCCGGATCGGGCGTCTCGAGGTTGATGGTCGGTGCCAGCACCCCCGTCTGGATCGACTTGATCGCAACGACGGCCTCCATCGCTCCGGCGGCACCGAGGAGATGCCCGGTCATCGACTTCGTGGACGACACGGGAACGCCGTAGGCGCCCTCTCCGAGCGAGATCTTGATGGCAGCGGTCTCGGTCGCATCGTTGGCATCGGTCGACGTGCCGTGCGCATTGATGTAGTCGAGATCCGAAGGCTCGAGCCCGGCGTCCTCGAGCGCAGCGGTCATCGCGCGCGCCGCACCCATTCCCCCCGGACGCGGAAGCGTGATGTGATAGGCGTCGGCCGACATGCCGTACCCGGTGACCTCGGCGAGGATGCCGGCGCCACGGGCGATCGCAGCGTCACGCTCCTCGAGCACGAGAGCCGCCCCGCCTTCACCCATCAAGAATCCGTCCCTGTCGAGATCGAACGGCCGGGACGCCCGTTCGGGTTCGTCGTTCCGTGTACTCAGGGCGCGTGCCTGGGCGAACGAGGCGACACCGAAGTCGGTGATCGCCGCCTCTGCCCCGCCCGCGACCATGACGTCGGCCGCACCGCGTCGGATGATCTCGGCCGCATCGCCGATGGCGTTCGCCGAGGCGGAGCACGCCGTGACTGCGCAGCTGACCGGCCCCATCAGGTTGTGCTCGATCGAGACGGTGCCGGCCGGCATGTTCGCGATGATCTTCGGGATTCCGATGGGACTGACCCGTCCGGGGCCGCGCTCGTCGAGAACCCGAACCTCTTCGATGAGCGTCGCCATGCCCCCGAAGCCGACCCCGATGACCGCGCCCGCCCGGGGAGCGAGCGGACCGTCGGGATCGATGACGAGACCGGAGTGCGCCATCGCCTCGTTCGCAGCGACCAAGGCGAGCTGGGTGCACCGATCCATCCTTCGAGCGTCCTTGCGTTCGAAGTAGTCGTCGGGATCGAAGAGCGACGCCTCTGCAGCGATCGTCGTCTTGAAATCGGTGGTGTCGAACGCCGTGATCTGGCCCGCGCCGGATACGCCGGAGATCAGTGCCTGCCATGTTTTTTCGGCGGTGAGACCCACCGGCGACACTGCGCCGATCCCGGTCACGACGACCCGTCTGCGTGAGGTCATCTCAGAGCTTGCCGTGCACCATGTCGATTGCCTGACCGACCGTCTGGATGTTCTCTGCTTCCTCGTCGGGAATCTTGACGTCGAATTCGTCTTCGAGCGCCATCAGCAGTTCGACGACGCCGAGGGAGTCGACTTCGAGGTCCTCTTCGAACGATGCGTCGTCGTTGAGCTTCGACGCATCCAATCCGAGTTCGCTCACGAGCGTTGCGCGGAGGCGCTCACCTACTTCGCTGCGATCCATATCCGGTCTCTCCTTGCTTGGTTGGGGTCACCCTAGATGGCGATTCCGCCATCGACGGCGATGACCTGTCCTGTGATGTACGAGGCGGCGTCCGACGCCAGAAAACCGACGAGTGCCGCCACTTCTTCGGGCGTGCCGAAGCGGCCGAGCGATGTTGCCCGGGCCACCGATTCGCGGACTTCGTCCCCGAGTTCGCCGGTCATGTCCGTCTGGATGAAGCCGGGAGCCACGACGTTGGACGTGACACCTCGGGCGCCCATCTCCTTGGCGAGGCTCTTGGCGAACCCGATCAATCCCGCCTTCGAGGCGGCGTAGTTGGCCTGCCCGGGGTTTCCGCCGATTCCCGAGACCGATCCGATGCAGATCACCCTGCCCCACTTCGATCGCATCATCGGCTTGAGCGCCGCCTTGGTGACGAGGAACGCCGATCGCAGGTTCGTTGCGATCACCTCGTCGAACGACTCGACCGACATCCGAAGCATGAGATCGTCTCTGGTGATCCCTGCGTTGTTCACGACGATCGTGGGCGCATCGAATGCGCCGGCGACCTCCTCGTACATGCGGTCGACCGCACCGGCTTCGGACACATCGGCCCCGACTGCGATCGCGTTGCCGCCAACATCGATGATCGCGGAAACCACCTCTTCGGCGGCATCCGAGCGCGTCGAGTAGTTGACGGCGACGTTGCAGCCCTGGGCAGCGAGTTGCAGCGCTATGGCACGGCCGATGCCTCTCGATCCGCCGGTGACGAGTGCAGTCCTGGTCATGGTGCGATGCTCCCTCCGAAGAACTCGATGTTGGGGCGCAGCAGTTCGAGGGCATCACCTTCGAAGGCCGGCAACGTCGCGTCGGACGTGCCGACCGGTTCGGTTCGGTCGCCCCACTTGATGGCGCTCGCCGCCCACGACAGGCCGCCGCCGAACGCGACGAACACGAGGTTGGAGCCCGGGGTGACGCGGCCCTGTTCGAGCGCCTCGGCCAGAGCGATCGGAATCGTTGCAGCCGACGTGTTGCCATAGGCGTGGAGATTCGAGAAGACCTTGGCGTTGTCGAGCCCCAGCCGCCGAGCGGTCGCATCGAGGATTCGCTGGTTGGCCTGGTGCGGAACCAGGAGATCGACTTCGTCGAGCTGCCAGCCGGCTGCCTCCACCACCCGCTGAGACGCCTCTCCCATCATCGTGACCGCCCGTCGGAAGATCTCCGGTCCGTTCATCCTGACTCCCGCGGTGAGCGGATCGAGCGCAGCCGGGTGGCCGGCCGTGCCGCGGCCCGGCAGACAGAGGTGTTCCGCTGCGCTGCCATCGTTGCCGAGCTCCGACGCCATCAGCCCGACGCGCCGATCGGTGGCTTCGATCACGATGGCGCCGGCGCCGTCACCGAAGAGAACACAGGTCGACCGGTCGGTCCAGTCGACGATGTAGGAGAACTTCTCCACTCCGAGGACGAGCACACGGTCGGCAACTCCCGTCTTCACCATGCTGTCTGCGACGGTGTGGGCGTAGACGAAGCCGGAGCAGTTGGCGTTCAGATCCATCGCACCGGCCCCGGTCGCTCCGATCTTGTCCTGGATGAGGCCTGCGGTCGCCGGAAGCAGATTCTCGGGTGTGCAGGTCGCGTTGATGACCATGTCGATCTGATCCGGCTCGAGTCCGGCGGCGGCGATCGCCCGAAGCCCGGCGACCCTGCCGAGTTCGCTGACATCGACGTGGGAGATGCGCCGCTCCTTGATCCCGGTTCGCGACGCGATCCAGTCGTCGGACGTCTCGACGATCCTGGACATGTCGTCGTTCGTCAGAACCGCAGGGGGCAGTGCAGTGCCCCACCCGGTGATCTCGGCGTAGCGCTGGCTCATTCGGGCAACAGACTAGGGAGCCGTTCCACGCTGTCGGCGTCGTTGACGATGAGAACCGTCGGATCCTCGACGGTGCGTTTGGCCATTCCGGCAGTCACGTCGCCGGGTCCGATGTGGATGAAGGTGTCGATGCCGACCGCCGACATGTTCTCGAGCGTCTGTCGGAACAGCACAGGCGACACGACCTGTCGACCCAGCAACTCGACGACGTCCGGCGCGGCCACCGGCGCCGCCGTCACGTTGCTCCAGACCTCGAATCGGCCGTCGGAGACGTTCAGTCCCGCCAGCGACTCCCGGAGCCGCTGCGTCGCGGGCTCCATGAATGGTGAGTGGAATGCCCCTGCCACGTTCAGGCGTATAGCCCGACGTACTCCCAGTTCCCTGGCGTTGGCCTCGAGCCAGTCGAGATCCTCTGCGCCACCTGCGACCACGACCTGGCCCGGCGCGTTGATGTTGGCGACCGACAGTCGGCCACCGTCCGATCGCCGGCCGGTGGCGATCTGCTCGGCAGACTCGGGCGTGGCTCCGATCAACGCCGCCATCCCTGAAGGCTCGGCGTCGGCGGCCTCGGCCATCGATGCTCCCCGCTCGGCGACCACGGCCAGCGCAGTCGGATAGTCGATCATGCCGGCTGCCGCCAACGCGGTGTATTCACCGAGCGAATGACCTGCAGCACCCCGGACGCGTCCTTCGAGCACATCGGCGACATCGAGCCACCTCGCATATGAGAGCGCGAACAGCGCCGGCTGTGCGTGTTCGGTGCGGGTGAGACGGTCGAGCGGACCGTCCAGGCACACGTCTCTCAGAGACCATCCGAGGATCCTGGCACTCTCCGTCCCGAGCACATCTACGTGACGCTCGAACAGGTCGGCGCCCATTCCCACTTCTTGGCTCCCCTGGCCCGGGAACAGCACTGCGACACCGCTCATGATTCTCCTCTTGGTCCGCTCGTCGATGGCACCATACGCCGGGAGGCCCGATCGGGGATTCGACTCTTTCTTGCGGCCCGGCGTTACTCAGCCGGCCGGGTGACGATGTCAACCAGCCGGTCGACGTCGTCGCGGTCGACGTCGCGATGCGTGACCACGCGAAAGCGTTGATCGAAGGGTGGATACACCGCTATCCCCTCCCGTTCGAAATCGGCTGCAAGTTGCGGCCAAGGACGGACGATCGCCGCGGCCCGGATGTTGACGATGTTCGTCTCGACCGATTCGGGATCTACGAGATCGGACTGCCGGTCGGCGAGTTCGGAAGCCAGATGGCGGGCGAGGTCGTGGTCTTCGGACAGCCGAGCCCGATCCCGAAGCGCGATCGATGCCGCTGCTGCGAGGATGCCGACCTGTCGCATCCCACCACCCATCCTCGCCCGGAGATACCGGACCTCCTCGATCATCTCTGCAGAGCCGACGACCGCAGAGCCCACCGGGGCCCCGAGCCCCTTGGAGAAACAGAACGAGACGGTGTCGGCGCCTCGGACGATCTCCGCCGCTTCGACGCCGAGCGCCACGGCAGCGTTGAACAAGCGGGCTCCGTCGACGTGTTTCGAGAGGCCATGCGCATCCGCCGCGGCAAACCCCTGTTGCATGACCTCGACAGGCACGACTCTGCCCCCCGAGAAGTTGTGCGTGTTCTCCCAGCAGGCGAGCCGGACCCGGGGATGGAACCGTCCTGCGAGCTCCATCACGCCGTCGATGTGCGCTGCGGTGATGAAGCCGGCGTCGGAGTCGACGGTTC
>Ga0224512_10003580_pt1 | contig 13580 bp, 11 predicted proteins | sample SF_May12_sed_USG_4_FD_169103 | JGI IMG/M metagenome (GOLD analysis project Ga0224512, IMG submission 169103) | Sediment microbial communities from San Francisco Bay, California, United States - SF_May12_sed_USGS_13 | ecosystem: Environmental > Aquatic > Marine > Sediment | place: USA...
TGTGGCGAAAGATCGCATGTTGCCCGTGCACTACGGCTACACAGCCTCCGGTACGGATGACGAGGAGACGTTACGCGCGAACCGCGAGGGCTTCCAGAAGTACCGGTTGCGCGTACGCCGGCTCATCGACGTGCGCAACGTCGATACTTCGACCGAGGTTTTCGGGCAGCGTATCGACAACCCGATCATGCTGGCGCCGGTCGGCGGGCAGGGCAAATACCACGTCGAAGGTGAGGTCGCCTCGGCACGTGCGGCGCGCGTGGGCGGTCATACGCAGATTCTCTCCACGGCGACGAGCCAGACTGTCGAGGATGTCACGGCTGCGCGCGGCGCGCCTATCTGGTTCCAGCTCTATCCCTCGAACTACTGGCACGTCGCCGAAGCGCTCGCGAAACGTGCGGAGCAAGCCGGTTGCCCTGTCGTTGCGGTTACGGTTGATCGTGCTTCGCCGCGCAATATGGAGACGCTCGAGCGTTATCGCCGCGCCGACACGACCAACTGCAACGCCTGCCACACGTTCGGCCCGCCCGCAGAGCGCTTACGCGACCGCGCCATGTACCGCGGCATCGACTTGGATGGTATCGAGAGCTTGCAGGCCTCGGGTCTGACTTGGGATTTCGTTGATCGCTTGAAGAGTGCGACTTCGATGCGCGTGATGCTCAAAGGCATCGTTACGGCCGAGGATGCAGCGCTATGTCTGCAGTACGGCGTCGACGGGATCATTGTCTCGAATCATGGCGGACGCTCCGAGGCGAGCGGGCGCTCGACGATCGAGACCTTGCCGGAGATTGTCGCGGCCGTGAATGGGCGCATTCCCGTCATCGTCGACGGCGGCTTTCGCCGCGGCTCGGACATCTTCAAGGCGCTAGCACTCGGTGCCGACGCCGTGTGTATCGGGCGGCCCTATGTCTGGGGCCTCGGCTCGTTCGGCCAGGCCGGCGTCGAGCGGGTGCTGGAGATCCTGCGCACGGAGTTCGAACGCGTCATGAAGGAATGCGGCGTGACCTCGGTCGCGCAGATCAACAGCTCGTACATCGAGCGTGCCTGAGGAGGCAGACCATGCGATGTAGACAAACGATTACCGCCGCGACGGCTGTGCTCTGCGTGCTCGGTCTCGCGGGGAACCGAGCCGCCGCGCAGGCGCCGCTCGATGCCGAGGCCATCGTCGTTGGAGCGGGCCCGTCGGGTCTCGCTGCGGCCGTCGAGATGGGCCGCGCGGGCGTCAACGTGCTCGTGCTCGACATGAACTCGGTCATGGGCGGACATGCCGTCATGGCTGGCGGCTTTGCGATCGTCGATACGCCGCTGCAGGCACGCCTCGGCCACGAGGATTCGCCCGAGCTCGCGATCTCCGATTGGCTCGAATGGACCGAGGATGGCGATCCGCAATGGACGCGGTTTTATGCCGAGCGCTCGAGTGAGCTCATTTACGACTGGCTCAACGAGATGAACGTGGAGTTCATCCGCGTCGCCGGCGGCTGGGAGAACAGCGTTCCGCGCTTTCACTTCACGCCGCGCGGGGCGGTCGATGTCGTGCGCGCGCTTTTTCGCGAGGCGCTCGCGCTGCCGAACGTGGATTTCGAATGGAACGAGAATGTCGATAGCCTCATCGTCGAAGGCGATCGTGTCGCCGGTGTCGTGGCGCGCAACCTGCGCAGCGGTGCCGAGCGCAGGCTGACGGGCCGGCATGTCGTGCTCGCGACGGGTGGGTTTGCCGGCAATCTCGAGCGCGTGCTCGCGAACTGGCGCACCGATCTTCCGCGCCCTGACCGCTTGCTCATTGGTGCATCGATCCATGCGCGAGGCGAGGGACTCGACCTCGCTCGCGACGCTGGCGCGGCGCTCAAGTGGATGAATCGCCATTACATCTATACGAACGGCATGATCGACCCGCGCGATCCCGAACGCACGCTCGCCATCACGGCTGCCAACGGCGACTCGCTCTGGGTCAATGCCCAGGGGCAGCGCTTCACGAACGAGGATGGCTTCGACAAGAAGATCCTCGTCGATATGCTCGCGCAGGACCCGGACACCTACTGGGCGATATTCGACGACGAATCCCGCGGCGCGTTCTCGATGCGCGGGCGCGAATGGATCAGGAATCTCAGCGACGATCACATGGTGCTCGACGATCCCGACGCGACACTGAAAGCCGACACGCTGACCGCGCTAGCCCGCGCCGCGGGACTGCCGAGCGAGGCCGTGCAGGCCAGCGTCGCACGTTTCAACGAGCTCATCGAGATGGGTCGGGATGCCGACTTCGGCCGATTTGCATCAGCGGCTGACGCGCCGCCGAAGATCGATACGCCGCCTTACTACGCGATTCAGTTTTTTCCGATGCCGCGCAAGAGCATGGGTGGTGTCGCGGTGGACGCGGCGACTCGTGCGCTCGATAGCGCCGGCGAGCCCGTGCCGGGTCTTTATGCCGTCGGCGAGCTCACGGGCAGTGTCGGCATCAACGGCACGCACGGCATGGACGGCATGTTCCTGGGTCCCGCGCTCGTGACCGGGCGCGTGGCCGGCATGTCGATCGCTGCGGCCCACGCGGCGAGCGACGAACAACTCGACATTGCGGCACGCCCGGCCGATCAGCCATTGCCCGATGCCGATACGTGGCGTGCTACGTTAACGGCTGAGACTCTGCGTGCGTTGCTCGCCACGGAACGCGACGGTTACTGGCACTTCCAGATTTCGCATGAGCTCGTCCTCGAACGCGCTTATGACTGCACGATGTGTCATTCGGCGCAGGTGCCGTTCGCGCCGCTCGACAACCGCGAGCACAAGGTTGCGCAGACGGGGGTCTGCGGAAACTGCCACGGGCGTTAAATCAGAACATCAGTTGAGTTAGGAGAGGGAACTAGAGATGCCGAGTCGTAGAGCTTTTTTGGGTGCTGTCGGTATGGCGGCGGGTATGCTCGTGGTCAAGCCGCCGGTTTGGGCGCAGGGCCGCAAGGTTGTCCGAGTCGGGGGTAAGCGCGTCAAGACCGTAGACATCCACGCGCACGCCTCTATCAAGGACGTCGAAGACGTTATTCGGGGTACGCCAGTCGAGAGAACCATCGGCGGTCCGCGCATACTCGAGCCCTGGCGGCTCACGATGATGGATGAATGGGGTATCGACGTCTCGGTCCTCAGCGCGAATCAGTATTGGTGGTATCGCACGGATGACCGCAGTCTCGCGCGCGACATTATCCGCGTGCAGGACGACGGCTTCGCAGACTGGGTTGCTCGGTATCCGGACCGCTTCGTCGCGCTGACGTCACCCGCGCTGCAGTTTCCGGACCTCGCAGCCGAGCAGCTCGACTATGCAGTCAACGAGCTCGGTTTCCGCGGCGCTTCGATTGCCGGGCACGTCAACGGTGAAGCTCCAGTCGGGCCCGAGTACGACGTCTTCTGGTCCAAATGTGAGGAGCTCGACGTGCCGGTGTTCACGCACCCGGCCGGCGCGCGCAACATCGTCACGGAGGAAGGGCTCGAGTTCCCGGGCGACCTCGGCAACACGATTGGTAATCCGCTCGAGACGACATTTCTGCTCACGCGCATGATCTATGAGAACACGTTCGACCGGCACCCGAATCTGAAAATCGTTGGCGCCCACGGCGGCGGCTTTCTGCCGTCGTACGTTGGGCGCACGGAGCAGGCCTGTAACGCCGGCGCGGAGGGCTGCAACAACGAACGGCCCGTGCGCGACTACCTGCGCACACAGATCTTCGCAGACTCGATGGTGTTTTCCGACGAAGGTTTGCGGCATCTCGTCGCCGAGATGGGCGCAAGTCAGGTCGTCTATGGCACCGACATGCCGCTCGGCTGGCCAGACACGATGGATTTGATCATCAACTCCGTGCACTTGAGTGATTGGGAGAAAGAGATGATTCTCGGCGGCAATCTGATCCGCATGTTGCGTATCGATCCGAGCATCTAAGATCGGTTGCCCTACAGACTGACGCGCTGGACCGGAAATTTTCGGTCCAGCGCGCGTTCTTTCTTCGGAGAACATCGATTAGCGTCACGACAGCCGGCGTCATCCCACGCGACACGAAGATCCTGAGCCTCGTCTGCTCGGGGCACTTCTTCAGTCATTTCCTGACGCTCGCGCTGCCGCCGTTGATCCCGTTCTGGCGCGACGATTTCGGGCTGAGCTATACCGAGCTCGGCTTCATTTTGACGCTCTATGCCGCCGGCACGGGGATCATGCAGATCCCGATGGGTATTCTCGTCGACCGCATCGGCGCGCTGCCCGTTGTCGTCACGGGGCTCGTGATCCTCTGCAGCGCGATCATCGGCATCGGCCTCGTCGAGGAACCGTCGATGCTGCTCGTGCTCGCTTTGATCGGCGGCGCCGCAAACGGGGTCTTTCACCCGGCCAATTACGTCATCATGGCCAAGGCGATCAAGCCCGCACGGCTCGGGCGCTCGTTCGCGGTGCATACGTTCTCGGGTTATATCGGCAGCGCGTTGGCGCCCGTGACGATCGTCTTCCTTGCGGTTAACTTCGACTGGCGCATCGCGCTCATGGTCACGGCGAGCCTCGGCCTCGTGGCGGCGATTGCCATGGTGCTCGGCCTCGGCGGTTCGCGGAACGATGCCGCGCTCGCACCGCGGCACAAGGCCGCAGCTGGTTCGGCCAAGGAGACCGACGTGGCGATGTCGCTACGGTTCCTGTTTTCCGCGCCCGTGCTCAAGCTCTTCCTGTTTTTCGTGCTGACCTCGGCGACGATGAACGGCATGATGAGCTTTTCCGTCACGACGCTCGTGACATTGTTCGACACGCCGCTCGTCGCGGCGAGCGCCGCGCTGACGGCGTTCCTGTTCGCAAGCTCGTTCGGCATCCTCGCCGGCGGAGTGCTCGCGGACGTCACGAATCGCCACGACGTCGTCGCAGCCTGGGCGTTTGCGCTCACGGCCGTGATCATCGCGCTGGCGGGCTCGGTATCGCTGCCGGCGGCGTTGCTCATTGGGCTCTTTGCGATCGCGGGGCTCTCCCAGGGCGTCATCCGGCCCGCGCGCGACATGATGGTCCACGCGATTGCACCGAAGGGTGCGACGGGGCGGGTCTTCGGCTTCGTGACGACGGGTATTAACGTAGGTGGCGCGCTGACGCCGTTGGCGCTAGGCTGGCTCGTAGATCACGGACTTGCGCAATGGGTGTTCTGGCTCATCGCGTTCGGCATGATCCTCGCACTCGGCACGGTGCTGAGCGCGGGCACGCACGTTCGGCAGGCGGTATAACGCGATGAGTGATACCCCGGGAAAACGCAAGCACTTCCTGCTAGTCGCTATAGCGATGGTTGCCGGGCCGACCGCCGCCCATCACAGCCCGGCCGCGTTCGATCGCGGTTCGATCGTGGACATTCGCGGCGAGGTTACGCGCTATGACTGGAAGAACCCGCACGTCTATATCTTCGTCGAAGGCACGGATGGTTCGGGTCAGCAGGCCGAATGGCTGGTCGAAGCCGACCCGACGCCGCTCATGGCGCGCAGCGGCTGGTCGGCGTCGACGTTGACGCCGGGTGACGCCGTCTCGTTGAGCATGTTTCCGGACAGGGATGCGGGCAAGAGGCACGGGTTGCTGCGGTCGCTGACGACACCCGGCGGCGTCACGTTGGGCATGCGGACCGGGTCAGCGGAGACGCAAGTGGTGGCCAACGACCTCTCCGGCGTTTGGGACGGGTTGCCCAATTTCGCGCCGCCCATCGCGGATCAGGATTTCAGCCCGCCGCGCGTGTATACGCAAGCGGCGCTCGACGCTCGTGCCGCGTACACCGCGGCGCAGTATCCACACGCGGCCTGTGTTGCGTCTGCGATACCGATTTTGAATCAGTTACCGTATCTCTACGAAATCGAGATCCTCGACGATCGCGTGCTCATCAGGAGCGAGTTCTACTCTGTCGAGCGCACGATCTACACGGACGGACGCGATCATCCGGTTAACGGTGAGAGGACGATTCAAGGCCATTCCATCGGCCGCTGGGAGGGGACGACGCTCGTCGTCGATACGCGACTCTTCGCCGACACCCGACTAGCGCACGGGCCCGGCATCCCTTCAGGCGCGCAGAAGCACACGATGGAACGATTCATACTGAGCGCCGACGGAACCGAGCTCGATGTCGAAACCTTCGTCGAAGACCCGGAATTCGTTGCCGAGCCGTATACGGTCTCGGCAACCTGGGTTTACGCGCCCGACCGCCAAATGGCGTCGTTCGGCTGCGATGAGGAGAATGCGAGATCCTTCATCCTGGAGTAGCTGCGCATAGCTGCTGATTCGTCGTCCATCGATAGGGGGCAGTGATCTCAGCGAGGTGAGGTCGTGGTCCCTTAGTCCGAAAGAAGAAAGGCCGCCTGATGGCGGCCCTTGTGTCTCCGCGAACGGAGCGCTGATTCACTCCCGCTTCTTAGCGGTTGCGCGCGTAGCTGCCGACGTCGGCGTAGCCGGTGCCGCTGCAGCCGGTCTCGCCGTAACGCTGCCATTTCTGCACGCGTTGGCCCGTATCGACCTCACCGGAATAGATGTTGCCGTCGGAGTCCACACCTAGGGCGTGGATCCAATGGAACTCACCCACCTGCCGGCCCGAACGCCCGATTCGGTCGAGCTCGGTCATGCTCTCGCGGTCGATGATGTAGAGCGTACCGTTAGCAAGATCACCGACATAGAGACAAGACTGATCGGGATCCGTTGAGAATTCTGCCGCGACGGCCGTGCCGTTTGCGTAGCTCTGCGGGGCGACGAACAGCTCTCTGACGAAGCCGCACTGGCCTTCTTCGGCGTTGGGATTCGAACACGCGCCGCCGGCTACGTTGGTGTCGAAAACCTGAATACGGTTGTTGCCGCGGTCGCAGGCGTAGAGCAGCCCGTCGTTGGCGACGATGGCACAGTGCATCGGGCTTCTGAAGAACATCGGCTTCATGTTGCCCATCTGGTAATCGCCGGCCCAAGGGCCGGTGTTATACGGGTCGATGTCCGTGCCCGCGGGATCGTCCACCGGGTTCTGCCCGTAGGCACCGAAGTGGCCGACGTACTGGCCGGTCTCGGCGTCGGCCACGAGGATACGGCGGTTGCCGTAACCGTCGGCGACGTAGAGCCGGTTCGTGTTCGCATCGACCATGAAGTCGGCGACGAGGTAGGGCTGTGGTGTGCTGTTGGGCCCGCCGTCGATATTCTCGCTATCGGGGCCTTCCATGCCGGCATGGCCCATCTGATAGACGAAATCGCCATCGGCCGTGAACTTCAGAATATGCGAGTCGTCCCCGAACGTCGCTGCCCATGGGAACTGACCCGTGAAGTTCGTGCCATTGCCCGAGAGGTAAACGAAGTCGTTTTGATCGACGTAAATGCCGTGCTCGCGGCCCGGCCAGTAGCAGCCGTCCTCGACGCGGCAGTTGTTCTCGAGGAAGCCTTCGTCCTGCGGTCCGCCCCAGGCATCGAGCAGATTGCCTTCGCGATCAAACTTCAGCACCGACGGTGCCGCGACACAGCAGCCCGCGCTCTGATCGAGGAACGGACGCGGGTTGCCGAGCCCGTCGACGGGGTTACCGTCGGCGTCGGTGCCTGCGATGCCTTCGCCCGCGGCGGCACTGCGCTCCAACGACCGCGGCCGATGAAAGACCCAGATGTTGTCGTTGTGGTCTACGGTGAGTCCGCCAACCTGGCCGATACGCCAGTTGTTCGGTAGCGGTTTCGGCCAGCTCGGGTCGACGACGAAGCTCGGTGCCGAGGCGCCTTCAGGAACGCGCGAGGCCGTTCTTTCGGCAATCCGCGCGACGATCTCGCTCGACAGCAACGGCTCAGGCTCGTTCGAAGCCATCGGCGCAGGCGCAGGCGCGGGCATCGGTGCGGCTTCGGTCATGGCGCCGTTGTCCGGCGCGGAGCAGGCGGCAACGCCCAACAGGACCGCCGCCAGGGTTGTGTATACGATAGTGGTTCTAGTTGTCATGATTCCCCCCGAGGTTTCTCGGATGTCCGAGAAGATAGTCCGAAGCTTAGCCGCTCGGCCCGCCATTCGGTAGCCTTCTCTTTATCTAGGTCTGCTGGCGAAGGCGCATCGCCGGCCTCACTGCCAGGCCGAATAGATCGGTTTGGCCATCAAGAAGTCCGGATTGGCGCCCTCGCGCGGCACGAATTTCTGCGCGCGGCCGTTGGCGACCTCGGCGATATAGAGGTTACCTTCCTGATCGACGCTCAAGCCGTGCACGTTCCACAGACCACCGGCCCAGGCGCCCTGGCTGCCCCAGGCGTAGAGCAGATGCCCTTCGAGATCGTATTTGAGGATTTTCCAGGTGCGATCGTCCGCAGCCCAGAGGTTGCGATCCTCGCCGATGTAGAGGAACTGCGTGTTGGCTTGCGGTCCCATGGGCCATTCGTCCAGATAGTTGCCGTTCTCGTCGAACACTTGAATGCGGTCATTGGAGCGGTCGCTGACGAACACGCGCCGCGATTCGGGATCGACGGCGATACCGTGGACGGTGTTGAAATAGCCCGGACGCGTTTCCGGCGGGGTGCCGCGATCGCCCCAATCCATCAGGAAATTACCGTCGGCGTCGAACTTGGCGACGCGCGTGCCGTTGTAGCCGTCGGCGACGAATAGCGTCGAGTCCGGCAGCCAGGCGAGAAACGTCGGGCGATTGAAGTGTGTCGCATCGGCTCCGGCTTCACCCGGCGTGCCAATTGTCTGTACGAGCTCGGTGCCGTCGTTGGAGAACTTGAACAACGCATGGTTGTGATCATCGACGATCCAGACGTGCTTGTCGGCATCGTAGGGGTTGATGTAGATAGCGTGCGGGCGACGCATGAGCTCGTCCCACTGGGTCCACTCCTCGGTGATGTTGCCTTCGCGGTCGACGACGACGATCGTATGCTCCCAGCGCGCATCGATGCCGGGCCTTCCTTGCCAGGCTTCGGCCGGGTCGTCGGGGTCGGCGCCCGGTCTGCCGGCGCCGGGCATGCTCGACGCGGGGCCTTGTGAGGCGTTGCGCAGCGGCGCCTCACCGACAGGGAAGCTCAAGCCCGGCCCGAACTCGGGAATCGGCCGCGCCGCGGGACGCTCGACGTCGGCAAGCTCGCCGCGCTGAATGATAAAGACGCGATCGGGGCTCTCGGCAAAAATTCCCTGCACGGCACCCCAGGTCCAGCCCTCGTGCCCGGGCAGATCGCTCAAGGGCTTAGGCCAATTCGGCACAACATCGTAGGGCCCCGTGAAATCCTGACCGCCTTTCGCGCCCGGCACGGCTGCAAAGCCCGCGCCCGCAGGCGGCGTCTCGCCGGGCAGCAGCGCGCTTCGTGGCAGCGTCGAGCCGCTGATGTGCCCGAGCAAATACACGATGGCGAGCGTCGCCAGCGTGAAGCCGATAATGATCAGACGTCCGCCCATAAGCCTCTCCGAATCCGTTCTTATCCGTATCCTGCCGGCAGTTATTCCGTGGCTGCCGGGTCGGGAGCATAGACGGTAGCAGGAGCGAGGCGCGTTTGCAGCTCTGGCTCGCGAGTAGTCCGGCTAGGAAGGGTCGAGCGGGCTGCGGACAACGAGTCCGCCACGATTCAAGACGTGGGTATAGATTTGCGTCGTCTTCACGTTCGCATGACCCATGAGCTCCTGGACAGTGCGGTTATCTCCGTTCGGGAGCCGTACTCTGCGCCGAAGTCGCGGACAGGCCACCTGTTCGGATTCGGCTTCGAATGGCAGCTAACGCCGAGGCTAAGTTTCGATCTGGGCTATACACGATATGATACTCGCGTCGTGAAGTCGGATTCCTTAAGCCTCGGTTTAGTTGTCTCTATCAATGCGTCACCTAACTAATCGCTGGAGCGCACGCGGGATGAATAAAGTGCCAAGAGTTCACGTCAGCGCGCGCTGCGCTCAGCTCAGGCGTTATGCTGCATGAAACCTAGCCGAAGCAGCGAGCGGAAGTCTGCCGGCCTCTGGCGTTGGCTGTTAGGAATCCTCGGCGCAAATGTGTTGCTGGTATTGGGTGGTTTCTTGGTTCCGGCGAGTGATGAACGAGTCCATTCTGCGGCAATCCAACACCTGCTACGTTCTCAGTTAGGATATCCGACGACAGCGTATGTTTGGACCGAAGCCAACTTAACGTCGGACGTTCGAGAACAACTTACCGCTTTCGCTTCTGAGTGGAACGTATATCTTCTCTGGGAGAGCGAGTTCTCCTCATTACCGCCAGACTTTGTCGAAAGCGTTGAGAATAGTGTTCGAGTTTCATTTGGTATACCAGACCGAGGGATCGGCTTCACCCGCCTTAGAACGGGAATCTCTTCGGGTGTCGGTGGCAGAGTCTCCGAAATCGTTTTTTTTCACTGGATGGGGATTTGTGAAGTGTGGAGGGAGGTTCCCGGCTATGATGATTAGGTACCCACATTCGCTATGCCGCATAACAAATCACTGGAGCGCACGCGGGATGAATAAAGTGCCAAGAACTAGTGCCAGCGCACGCGGCGCTCAGCTCACGCGTTAGGCAGCCTAACTGGCCGGTATTGTAACCTGTAACGTAATAGGTTACAATCAGGTTCGTGATCAAGCGATTCAAGCACCGCGGCCTTGAGAAGTTCTTTCTGCGGGGCACTAGAGCCGGGATCGAAGCCGCGCAAGCCAAACGAATTCGTTTGATCCTAGGTCGGCTTCATGCGTCGCAGTCGGCGCAGGACATGGGCCTACCGGGGCTTCACCTGCACGAACTCAAAGGTAAGCGTCGCGGTACATGGGCCGTCCGAGTGAGTGGCAACTGGCGGATTACCTTCCGTTTCGAGGGTGTTGATGCCGTAGAGGTCGATTACGAGGATTACCACTAGGGTAATGACTATGAAGATGCACAGCCCACCCCATCCGGGTGAAGTATTGAAGGAGCTCTGTCTCGAGCCACTAGAGCTTAGCGTCACGCGCGCTGCGGAAGCTCTCGGCGTGAGCCGCAAGACGCTCTCAGCCATTCTGAACGGTCGGGCCGGTATCAGCCCCGAGATGGCGCTTCGCCTATCGCAGGCATTTGGAACGTCGGCCGAGAGTTGGCTAAATCAGCAGATGCAGTATGACCTTTGGGTAACCGAGCAGACTGTGGGCAAGCTTGATGTTGAAAAGCTATCGGCTGCCTAACAAATCGCTCCACCGGACGCCGGACGCACCTGTCATGCGGCTTGCGGTGGCAACCCGCACGCCAGTTGCTGGCGCCGGTGAGCTCAGACGTTAGATGTCTTTCTGGACGTATCGGCGGCGTTTGGCGTTGACCGAGAAATAGGTCGCGGCGTAGAGTCTATTTATGGCGAAATCTCTGTCAGAAATCGAATCGGAAGCGCGTCAGCTTTCCACCAAGGAAAGGGCGCGCTTGGTCAGGCGGCTGTTGGCGACCCTTGAGAACGAGGACGAGGGTGACGTGGAACAAGCCTGGCTCGACGAGGCAGAACGAAGATTGGCTGCCTACCGGAGTGGCGAGACGACTGCCCGTCCTGCAGAAGAAGTATTTGAAGCCATTTTGAGCCGGTACTAGTGGCCGGCTATCGCCTGCTTGCGGAGGCGACGCGTGAACTTGAAGCGGCCGTTTCATTCTACGATTCCATATATCCTGCGCTCGGACGAGACTTCACTCTTGAGGTTCAAGCGCTTTGCCAACGAATCGCCGAATCGCCCCTGGCTGGTGTTGAAGTTAGGCCCGAAGTACATAGACGTATTCTGCGGCGGTTCCCGTATTCTGTCCTTTACGTTATCGAAGATGCTGAGGTAATCGTACTTGCGGTGGCTCACCAGAGAAGGCGTCCGGGCTACTGGGCGGGGCGCGAAGACATCTAACAAATCGCTCCACCGGACGCCGGACGCACCTGTCATGCGGCTTGCGGTGGCAACCCGCGCGCCAGATGCTGGCGCCGGTGAGCTCGGACGTTAGGTGTCTCGTACACGTCGGCGCATTTGGCTATGAAGTCTCTTATAGAAATTCAAGCAGAAGTTGACAAGCGTGCAGCGCTGGTTGGCGCAGTTGACCATCCCTCGTTGCCAACATACGGGCAAACTGAGGACTTCGCGCGGCCACATATCGAGGTCGATTCGCGGGGCTACCACCTGGTGATCGTGGAGCGTGGACAAGAGCAGTCAAGATTCACAACGCGCGATCTGGACGAGCTGCTCTATCGGGTATTTGAGGGCCTAACATCGGAGCTTGCTTTCGGCCATGAGTTGAAGCATCGAGTCGAGGGCACGGATAGCCGCCGAGTGGCCTTCAAGCGCCAGGTTGAGTTGCTAACGCAACTCTCTCCCGTTTGGGCTGCCCGCGCGTCAACGATGCAAAAAGAGGTTCTCAGCAAGCGCCCGTTCGATGATCTTGGCGGCGTTCGGGCGAAGCTGGCGAGAGAGCTGAGAGAGGCGGGCCATTCGCCCGAAACAGCGTGGCAGATGGCGTGCGAGCGTTATCCCGTACCGGAAGTGGAGAATCATGCCCAGAATCAGAGAGACGCCTAACAAGGCGCTGCAACGGACAGTCCAAACTGTCAATTGCCCTGCATGCGCAAGGCAAGCGCCAGTTTGCTCTGCCGCTGAGCTTGGACGTTAGGCGGCATTGATCAGTGTTGTCGCGATCGGAGGCTCTGCGGATAGCACTTTCCGAAGTCTCGGATGGCTGGACGTTGAAAGAGAGCGATGCGATCGAGTTGTCGAATGGCTGGTATTTTCCTTTGAGCAGTTCTGATGGGGAAATGTGGTTGGGTTCCCATGGTCTCGCTGTTGGCAAACTCGATGGCGACATCATGCACTTTGGTTCAGCGTATCCCGTTGAACGAGATCTGCGCGCCTACGAAGCCGGCATGACACGTTCCAGCTTCGATATCCGCGTAAGTCGAATCAACGATTACGAGGCGACGCTAGGTTTCGTTCAGGCACTTCGCATGACAGTAGTTGAACCCGAGTTTGACGGCGAAACTACCTGGCGGATTCCACGAAAGCTTAGGCACGAAGAGTTGGAGTCCTTTCTGTCAGATCTTCCTCACACATTTAGAAACGTCGGCGTATATTTCGTGTTTGAAGCAATTGAAACGGCACGCAGCAACAATTGCTGCGAGTTCGAGTTGCTCGCGCCGGGAGAGTCGAATGCCGTCTAACAATGGGATGGAGCCGACAGTCAAAATCGTCACACCCTTTGCATGTGCAAGGGCTGCGCCGCCTTTTTCTGCGGATCATCGCCGGCGTTAGGCAGACACCATGGAAGATGGCGCGCTCTATCTCCTCGCAGCTGATGCCATCCTGTTCGTTCACGTCCTATTCGTCGCGTTTGTCGTCCTCGGTCTCATCTTCATTCTTGTCGGCAAACTGCGTGTTTGGGCTTGGGTAAGGAATCCGTGGTTTCGCTATGCACATGTCGCAAGCATTGGTGTCGTGGTACTCCAGTCTTGGCTCGGCGCCATTTGTCCACTCACAACCTGGGAGATGGCCCTTCGCGAGAAGGCGGGCGACGCGGTCTATTCAGGTGCGTTCATTGCTCATTGGCTCGAATCGATCTTGTACTATCGGGCACCGGAGTGGATCTTTATCGTGAGCTACACGTTATTCGGTTTGCTGGTCGCAGCCTGTTGGTTCTGGGTCCGGCCGCGTCGATTCGTG
>Ga0224512_10003581_pt1 | contig 13579 bp, 14 predicted proteins | sample SF_May12_sed_USG_4_FD_169103 | JGI IMG/M metagenome (GOLD analysis project Ga0224512, IMG submission 169103) | Sediment microbial communities from San Francisco Bay, California, United States - SF_May12_sed_USGS_13 | ecosystem: Environmental > Aquatic > Marine > Sediment | place: USA...
GGCCGCGCAAGGGTTATCGGCGCCCACCGCCATCGCGCCCGATCGCAAGCGCTCTCGGCAGTTGGAGGGTTCCTGAAAGGGTCCGCGACAGGGTTCCCGGCATCGTGATGACAGGGTCCTCACGGACAATGCCCGGAATGGACACCCTCGACAGACTCCTCACCGTCCAAGACCTCGCCGACTACCTCGGCGTACCCGTCGCCACCATCTACACCTGGCGCCACCGCGGCCACGGCCCACCCGGCTTCCGTGTCGGCCGCCACCTCCGATTCCGCACCAGCGACGTCACCCACTGGATCAGCCAACGCATCAACGGAGGCCCAACCGAACAGAAGCGTGCTAGAGCCCGCGGGTAGCGTTGCCTCGAGGGAGACACACCGCCGGATCGACCACGGGGAGGTGCTCATGGCAGGGTGGATCATCAAGACCGACGGCGGCCGATGGAAGGCCCGGCTGTCGATCACGGGTGCCGGTACCCGCAACAAGACGTTCGACCGCAAGATCGACGCCGAGAAGTGGCTGCGCAGCGAACAGGCCCGCCTCGACCGTTCCGAATGGACCGACCCGCGCCTCGCCCGCACTACGTTCGCCGACTGGGCCATCCCCTGGCTCGACACCCGCCGTCACCTCAAACCGAAGACCCTCGACGGCTACCAGTCACTTCTCTCCGTCCACCTCCTCCCCCGATTCGGTCAACTTCCCCTCGGCGCAATCGACCCGCTCATGATCGAAACCTGGGTGGTGGACCTCACCGACAGCGGGCTGTCCGCCAGCCGTACACGACAAGCGCATCAACTTCTATCGATGACCCTGAAAGCGGCAGTGAGAGCCCGGCATCTGACGTCAAACCCAGCCGACGGAACGCCACTTCCACGTGCAGTTCGCCGCGCACCTCGGTTTCTCTCGGCTAACCAGGTGGACGACCTCGCCGACCTCGTCTCGCGTCGGTATCGCGGACTGGTCTACGTACTGGCCTATGGAGGCCTCCGCTGGGCGGAAGCCGTCGGACTCAAGTTGGAGCATGTCAACCTCCTCCGGCGCCGGATCGCAGTTCGCGAGACACTCTCCGAGGTGAGAGGGGAATTCCACACCGTGCCCCCGAAGACATGGGAAACCCGTACGGTCGCCATCCCACCCTTCGTCGCCGACATCCTGGGCGAGCACATCGGACGGTTCGCCGGCGACAGCAAGGACGGCCGGCTGTTCGTCACGGACAACGACACACCGCTCCGCTCGTCCAACTTCCGGCGGTGGGTGTGGATGCCGTCGGTGGCAGCCCTCCGGCAAGAGGGGTTGCGAATCCACGATCTTCGCCACACCTGCGCCTCAATGCTCATCGCCGCCGGCGCGCACCCCGGACACGTACGGGAGCACCTCGGCCACTCATCGATCCGCGTCACCATGGACGTCTACGGACACCTCTACGAGGACACCAAGGACGAGATTGCCGACCGGTTGCAGCGCCATCGCTCGCGGTGAAAACCGCGCTCCGGCGATCGAAAACGCGCCCTCTCCGCGCCCTGAGACCAAGATCGCCGCAGCAAGACGGCAAGGCGAATACCGCGAAACCCCAGGTCAACAGGGGTTTCGTGGTGGCTCCGGGGGAGAGACTCGAACTCTCAACCAACGGATTAACAGTCCGCTGCTCTGCCGATTGAGCTACCCCGGATCGAGTAGGCGGGCATCGTACCAGCTGTGGAACAATGGGCCGATCTGAGATATCGACCTGGAGGCAGCACAGCATGAGGTTCATCACGGGCGCGGCAGTGGGGGCGGCTGTTGGATACGTGCTGGGAGCAAAAGCAGGGCGCGAGCAATACGATCGGCTCACGGCATTCGCAGAATCGGCCTTCCCGAGCGAGCAGATCAGCCATCTCGTAGACGTGGAAAAGGTGAAATCCGTCATCGGATCTGGGATGGCGCACGCCTCGGAGGCAATCCGTAACGCGACCGGCTGACGGCCGCAAGCAGCGCTGCCGGCAGCCGGTTCGCCCAGACAATTACCGAGGACGACCCCCTTCCACCGGCGTCCCGCGTGAGATACAGTCGAACAAATGTTCGATTCACCCACGTCCGCCGCCATCTCGCCGGATCAGCTCGAGCAGGAACTGATTGCGACAGAAGCCTGGATCTCGACCCTCCGCAGCCATCAGCTCGAGCTCATCCGCCAGCTCGATGCTGCTCAAGTCGCGATCGCCGATGGCTCCAGATCGATGGCGGAGTGGACTTCGTCACGACTCGACATGGAACCGAGCCGGGCCTCCAGCCTCGTTCAGCTCGCGGCGTGGCCTGGCCGGCCATCCCAACCTCGGGGCCGACCTGGCCGACGGCCGGGCGTCGCTCGACCGTGTCCGCGCAACCGTCGCCCTTGCCGCCAACGCGCCGAAGGACACAGTAGAGCGAAGCCGGACATTGGACATCGCCGGTGTCCGGCGAATGGCTGCCCAATGGCGACGGATCACGCCTCTCGAAGAGGCGCAGGCATTCGAGCGGCGGTATCTGGCCTTACAGCCCAGCCTCGACGAGTCGCATTGGACGGGCTGGTTTCAGCTGCCCGGCCTCGACGGCCGCATCCTCGACAGGGCCCTCGAGCAACGAGCTGATGACCTGCCGCGCGACACAGAATCAACGCGCCGCCAGCGTCGAGCCGACGCGCTCACCAGCATCGCCCAGGATTCGTTGACGGGTTCCAGCGGCGATGGACCCGACAACATCAGCCACGTCTGCACGACCTTCGTGAACGCGGAGGCGTACGCGGCGACCAATGGCGAAGCCGGATCGATGATCGAGGGCGGTCCCCGTATCGGCCCCGACACGCTCCAAGAGCTGATCTGCACCGGCAGCGTCGAGGTGGTCAGGCATATGAACAGCAAGCCGCTCGGCGTCGGCCGCCGCTCACGCGTGATCCCGCCCGCCCTCCGCAGGTTCGTGCTCCACCGTGATGGGGGCTGCACGGTCGACGGATGCACGAGTCGTTGCCGGCTCCAGGCCCACCATGTGATCCCATGGGAAGACGGCGGAGTGACCGAGCACGAGAATCTCACAACCGTCTGCTGGTTCCACCACCACGTCGTCATCCACGGACGGAGCCAGCCCATCGACCCTGGGTCGCTGCCGGGCCGGATCCCCTTCCTGCGCGCCCGCCGCCGTGGACCGCCCGGGTGAACCGCAACTCTGCGCCGAGACCAACACCACTCGAAATGCCTGAGCCCAACACTCAATTCCGGGGCCCCGCGACCATCCGGGCTTCGGTCGACATCACCGCGCCCGCCGGCGCCAAAGCCCTGCGCCCGCGCCCACGTCTGAATCTTGCAAGCCGTCGCTACCGACGGCCCATCCGAGGTCAGGCGTCGCCGAGATAACCCTCGAGACGCTTCGCCCGGGTGGGATGGCGGAGTTTGGCCAGCGCTTTGGTCTCGAGCTGGCGGATCCGCTCGCGGGTGACGTTGAAGTGGCTGCCGACCTCCTCCAAGGTTCGCACCCGGCCATCGGCAAGGCCGAAGCGCATGACGATCACCTGGCGCTCGCGCTCGTTCAGATCTTCGAGGGCATGGCCTACGTATTCCTGCAGCAGCTTGAACGCGGCGGCCTCCACCGGCACCACCGCTTCTGCATCCTCCACGAAGTCACCGAGGGTGGAGTCATCCTCCTCCCCTAGCGGCGTCTCGAGCGACACCGGATCCTGCGCTATGCGGCGCAGTTCGGTCACCCGATCGGGATCGACCTCCAACTCACCGCCGATCTCCTCGATGGTCGGTTCCCGACCCAACTCCTGCATGAGCGTGCGCTGCACCTGGGCGAGCTTGTTGATCGTCTCCACCATGTGCACCGGGACCCGGATCGTTCGCGCCTGGTCTGCCAGCGCCCGAGTCACGGCTTGGCGGATCCACCACGTGGCATACGTCGAGAACTTGAAACCCTTGCGGTAATCGAACTTCTCGACCGCCCGCATGAGGCCCAGGTTGCCCTCCTGGATCAGGTCCAGCAGCGGCATACCCCGCCCGACATACTTCTTCGCAATCGAAACGACCAGCCGCAGGTTGGCCTCGACCAGCCGCTTCTGCGCGGCGTCACCTTGGCGGCGGGCGCGTTCGAGGATCACCCGATCTTCGATCGCGACCTCTTCCCCACTCTGCTGCTGCAGCTTGAGCTTGTCGGTAGCCCGTGCCCCGTTCTCGATTTGCATCGCCAGCTCGACCTCCTGCTGCGCCGTCAGCAGTGGTACTCGCCCGATCTCCTGCAGATACATACGCACCGGGTCCGAGACCGAAACCAGCTCCTCAGCGGTGATCGGCTGCAGCAGCGCGTCAGGTCCGTCCTCAACGGTTCTCACCTTGGCGGCTTGGAGTGCATCGAACACAACCTCGAAGGAGTGGACCGGCGTCTCCCGGTCCTCCAACTCTTGCTGGATCTCCGCCATCGTCACGAAACCGCGCTGCTGGCCCCGGATGATGAGGTCGTTGATGACCGTTTCGACGGTTGGATCGATACTCATGCAACCTCAGTCTTCAGGATCCTGGCGTTTTGCCTGCTCCAACGCTATCAACTCCTGGAAGGTGTCGGAATACGAATCATCCTCGCGGTCCATTTCCGCGAGCAGACGGCGCAGCTCGGCGATCCGATCATCGGTTCGATACCGCTCCGCCCGCACCACCAACGCGTCGACATCACCCAGCGGCGCAGGCGATAGCGCCAGACGCCGCAAGAGACCACCGACGCCGTCCTCACCGACCCCGGACAGATCGAGTGGCGTCCCCACCGGCGTGTCGATGGCGTTCAGAATCGTAAACGCCTCTCTGTGTGCGTCACCGGCAAATACTTCCGGGCTCACGCGAGCAGTCACATCGTGTTCGTTGGCGAGGATGACCCGGAGCAACTCCTGCTCGGTGCGATCACGACCGGTCAGACGGGCCGGAGCAACCTCACGGGCTCCCGCCACCGGCCTGTCCGGGGACCGCTCAGCCCGGCGCCGGGCGCCGGCGGATCGAGCCACCCCTTCGACGGCTGCGAGGATCGGATCGAGATCAGTGCCGGTCTGGCGGGCGACGTACCGGGCGTATTCGCGGCGAGCGATGTCGTCGTTCTGACGCGCGATGAGCGGTGCCACCCCGCGGATGGCTCGCGCCCGAGCCTCGGGTTCGCTGAGGTCGTACCGCTCGAGCTCGCGCTCGATTCGAAATTGGAGCATCGGGCTCGACTCGTCGACCGCTCGCTGCAGGTCGCCCACCCGCTCTTGTTGCACCAATTCGGCGGGGTCGAGTCCGTCAGGCATCACCGCGACCCGCAAATCGAGGCCCAGCTCGAATGGCAGGTTCAACTCGTCGCCCCGCACCGCCGCCCCCGCCCCGGCCTTGTCGGCGTCGAAGGCGAGGACGATGCGATCGGCGAATCGGCGCAAGAGATCGAAATGGTCCTCACCCAGCGCCGTACCACAAGTCGCAACGGCCCTCGGGTAGCCGGCGAGGTGCAGCGCGATGACATCGGTGTATCCCTCCACGACGACCGCATACCCTGCCCGGCTGATGTCGGACTTGGCCCGATCCAGCCCGTACAAGAGGCGTGCTTTCTGATACAGGCGAGTCTCCGGTGAGTTGAGATACTTCGCCCCCTCGCCCCGGAGCAGACGCGCACCGAACCCAACCGGATCGCCCCGCAAGTCACGAATCGGGAACATGAGTCGCCCACGAAACTGGTCGTACAGCTTCCCGCCCCGGCCACGTTTCGCGAGACCGGCGCCAATCATGATCTTGTCCGAGACACCCCGCGCTCGCAGATGTTTGGCGAGCTCGTCCCACGCTTCCGGCGCGTATCCGATCTCGAAATCATCAACGACGTCCACACCATATCCGCGCCCGCGTACGTAAGACCGGGCATGCCCGGCGTCGTCGCCCTTCTTCAAGCGATCTCGGTAGAACCCGATCGCCGTGCGCACCGCCTCCACCATGTCCTGGCGTTCACTTTGTCGTTTGGCAGCTCCCGGGTCCCGCCGCACAGTGATGCCAGCACGCGCGGCCAGCAGGTCGACGGCCTCGTTGAACTGCAACCCCTGCGCTTCCATGACGAACTTGAAGACATCACCGCCCTGTCCACAGCCGAAGCAGTGATAGAGACCCCTCGCCTTGTCGAGCGACATCGACGGCGTCTTCTCCTGATGGAACGGGCAAACTGCCATGTAGGCCCGGCCTTGGCGGCGGACTGTGGTCACAGCCTCGATGAGTTCGATCAAGTCGGTGGCCTGTCTGACCCGCTCGATATCGTCCCTGTCAACCGCCATCGCGTGCGAGTGTAGAGCCGACCCCTGCCACGAGGAACAGGTCGCGATAAACCTCACGGGCACCCTCAAGCGTCTCAGCCATGTGGGAGCATCTGGGGAGGTGGCAATGACGCTGCTCGACGTGGCGGCCAGGTTTCATGGGCGGATCGGCCTCGAACTGGGAAGTGATGGTCCGCGGGCGACGCTGACGGTCGGTCTCGAACTAGTGCGGATCGACCTCGACACAGGCGAAGCCTTCACTTACGACCGCGCCGACGTACTGTGGAGCCCTCTGGACGAGACCACCGTTCGCGTCGAAACAGCATCCGCGCGAGCCTTCTTCACCGCGGACGCACCGCTCGATTTCACACAACTGGCCAACCCGGTATCCCACGCGAACCGGCGCCTGCCCGGGTCGCCATCGATCGAATCGGCGTGGACAGTTCTCGATGATGAGGGACCGGTGCCAGAACACCGCCAAACCCGCCCGACCAGTTCCCACCGCAAGCGCGCGACCTGTACGCACCGACGGCGGGAACTCCGGCTCATCGGCGGTACCTATCGAAGGGCATGCGTCGACTGTGGAGACGTCACTATCGACGTCACAGGTACGCACGCCGAGCCCGCTTCGCAGATTATGTGAAATACCCGTACCCCTGACCTCGAATCCAGCGTTTACCAACCCGAGGGTGGCGATGACCCAGGGTCCGCGGTCATTGTCGCCTGATGAGAGTTGAGAAGGGGCGCTCAATGACAATGATGGAAGTTGGTGCACGCTACAGCGGGTCGCTGCACATCGATCCAGGTGGCGAGGGCCTGCGTGCCCAGATCGAGATCTCCGAAAAGACCGTGACGATCTCAATCCGGAATGGTGAGACGTTCTCATACCGGCACTCGGACATCCGCGGGCGGGCGTTCGATACGCGCACCGTCGTGCTCGACATTCGTGACGACGACGACTTGTACTTCGTCGCCGATGAACCATTTCTCTTCACTGGATACGCCTTACCTGCACTCCAGGGCCTCGCGAGCCGAGATGAACAAGATTCGGCGACCGTCGTGACGGAAACTAGCTGGAAGCTCCCAGTCATTGGAACCAACATCGGCAAGTCGCCCTCGAGTCCCGAGCCGCCGCCGCCACGCCAGAAACGCAAGAAGCGCGACCGCGGAACATGCGCGCACGAGTGGCGATCCCTCAACCTGTCAGCGGGCCTCGTCCGACGTGTGTGCAATACCTGCGGGACTGTCTCGATAGACCTCCGCAGCTGATCGGGACGGCGCGGGCGCCGTCGTACCACGCTCGATCACCTCGATGGAAAGCTCGTTGGCCTCGCGTGCGACCTGTCCATTCGCTCGCAATGCGTTGACCAGCCACGCCGCTGCCGGGTACCGGTGTCGAATAGCGCCTGGTCGATGGTTGTGAGCCCGACGTGTGAAGCCGCAGCGAGATGCGAGTTGCCGGGGTTCAGCGAAGGCGGGCGGCCAGATACTGGTCGAGCTGGTCGATCGACACCCGGTCCTGAGCCATGCTGTCTCGGTCACGCACCGTCACTGCTTGGTCGTCCAGGGTGTCAAAGTCGTACGTGACACAGAACGGCGTGCCGATCTCGTCCTGGCGACGGTAGCGACGACCGATCGCCTGCGTCACGTCGAATTCGAGCATGTACGACCTACGCAGATCGTTCGCGAGGCGCTCCGCCGGCTCGATGAGCTCCGGCTTCTTCGAGAGTGGCAGGACGGCGAGCTGGTATGGAGCGAGGCGATGGTGGAGCCGCAGCACGGTGCGGGTCTCATTGTTGACCTCCTCCTCGTGATATGCATCGATCAGGAACGCGAAGGTCGTTCGGGTGGCCCCTGCGGCCGGTTCGACGACATGGGGGAAGAACCGCTCGTCTGTTTCCTGGTCGTAGTAGCGCAGGTCGACGCCGCTGTGTTCGCTGTGCTGGCGCAAGTCGAAGTCTGTCCGGTTGGCGATGCCCTCGAGCTCGTCCCACCCCCACGGGAACAGGTACTCGACATCCACCGTGCCATTGCTGTAGTGCGACAACTCGTCGTCGGAGTGCGGACGCACCCGCAGACACTCGGGGTTCATACCAAGATCGAGGTACCACCGGCGCCTCTCGTCGACCCAGCGTTCAAACCAGGCGGCGGATGTGTCCGGGCGGCAGAAGAATTCCATCTCCATCTGTTCGAACTCGCGCGTCCGGAACACGAATTGGCCCGGCGTGATCTCGTTTCTGAACGACTTGCCGAGCTGGGCGATGCCGAACGGGAGCTTGAGGCGGTTGGTGCGCCGGACATTGTCGTAGTTGATGAAAATGCCCTGCGCAGTCTCGGGCCGGAGATAGACCATGTTCTCGTCGGACTCGACTGGTCCCATGTGCGTCCGGAACATGAGATTGAATTGCTTCGCCTCGGTCAACGTCCCCCGCTTACCACACGTGGAACACACATCGGCATCGTCCAGCTTGTCGAGGCGGTGGCGGGCATTGCATTCGCGGCACTCGACCAACGGGTCGGTGAAAACATCCTCGTGCCCCGATGCCACCCACACCTGGCGCGCTTGGAGGATGGCGGAGTCGAGGCCGACGATGTCACCCCTTTCCTGAACCATCGAGCGCCACCAGGCCTCTTTGACGTTGCGCAACAAGTTGACGCCGAGCGGCCCGTAGTCGTACGCGGACCGCAGCCCTCCATAGATCTCAGATGACGGGAAGACGAAGCCTCGGCGCTTCGACAGGTTCACGATCGTGTCGAACGTTGGACGTGTCATTAGGACTGCAACTCGGGGTGGGCGAGCGCCGGATCATACCTGGTCGAGTGACTCGGGCAGTCGTCATTGGTGGGCGCTCCCAGGCACATCGGCGGCACCGCCGAACCGGCGATCCCGCCGCTGGTACTCGACGAGGCAGTCGACCAGTGTCTGCTGCCCAAAATCTGGCCACAGCACCGGTGTGAACACGAACTCTGCATACGCGGCTCCCCAGAGAAGGAAATTCGAGAGCCGGTGCTCGCCGGACGAGCGGATGATCACGTCGGGATCCGGCATCTCGGGTACGTAGAGGTGGCTGGCGATCGCCGCCTCGTCGATGTCGTCAGGGGCGAGATGCCCGGCCGCCACTTCGCCGGCCAGTGCCTGGACGGATCGGACCAGCTCCACCCGGCCGCCGTAATTGAACGCGAAGACCATGTTGAGGGCTGTGTTCTCTCGTGTGAGCTCGACCGCCTCAGCCATCCGCATCCGATTCCGATCCGGGACACGAGGATCGTCCAACTCCCCGGCGAACCACATGCGAACGCCCTGGCCGTGCAGCTCGTCGCGGCGTCGCACGAGCAGATCCTCGTTGAAGAACATCAGGAAGGAAACCTCGTCCTCGCTTCGCGACCAGTTCTCGGTCGAGAACGTGTAGGCCGAAAGCCAGGGAATGCCTAGTTTCAACGCGCCCTCGATCGTGTCGAACAGCGCGGCCTCACCGGCCGCGTGGCCCGCCGTGCGTTCGAGGCCACGCTGGTTCGCCCACCGGCCGTTCCCGTCGAGAATCAGCCCAACATGGGTCGGTAGGCGATCGAGGTCGAGATCGTCCAGGCGGAGACTCGCGTCGTCAACCATTGAGCACTGCGAGGCTGAAGAGCTGACGGTCGATGTGATACTCGACGAATCGCCGGGTCACCCCCATGGCCTCACCCGAAAGCGCATCGTCGGTTGCCGGCAGGTCATCGAAATCGGCCAACGCGAGGCGCGCCAGATACGGCGTGAGCCCATCGCGGAGCTTGGCCGCACCGTCGCTCCTGCACTCGTCACACACTGCGCCACCAGCAGCGAGGCTGAAGCGGATGAGATCGCGGGCACGCCCGCAGCTCGCGCAGTGGTCCAACGCAGGAGCGAGGCCGATCGCAGCCACGAGCTTCAGCAGATACGCCGTGACCAGGTCCGGCCCTCGTATGCCTGCCTCCAGACTGCGGAGGCCGCGTTGGAGCAGCAAGAACAGCCGGTGGGCCGGCTCGTCCTCTTGCGCCACGGCATCAGCTGCTTCAACCATCGTCGACGCGACCAACACTGCGTCGAGATCCCCTCGGAGCCGTGGATAGCCGGCGAGCACCGAAGCCTGCGTGATCGTGTCGAGGTTCCGACCTTCGTAGAGCACGAGGTCCACATGCGTGAACGGCTCGAGGCGCCCACCGAATCGAGACTTTGTCTTCCGAACTCCCTTCGCGACTGTCCGCAGCTTGCCCCGGTTCGGGCTCAACAGAACGACGACCCGGTCAGCCTCTCCGAACGGGTATCCCCGCAACACGATGCCTTGATCATTGCGCAGCGCCACTGCACCAAGTTAGTGGGATCGGCACCGGTCATCGGTCATCACTCCCGATCCGCGATCCGCCGTGGCGGTCAGCCGAGAGCACACCAGATCGGTAGGCCGACCTTGCATGCCGAACCCGAGTATCCGGAACGCGAAGCATGCCAGAATCAGGCGATGGCACTTTTACACGACGACGCCCTGGCCGCACTCGGGACATCACACCCCGACTGGACTGTCGACGGAGCGTCGATGTCCCGCACCTTCACGTTCTCAGACTTCATCGGCGCTATGGGGTTTGTCACCGAAATCGCCCTCCTGGCCGAGAAGGCGTTCCACCATCCCGACATCGACATTCGATGGAACCAGGTGACCCTCGTCCTCAGCACCCATTCCGAAGGGGGACTCACCGAGCAGGATCTTGCCCTCGCCTCCGCAATCGACGGGGCGCACAAATCGCAGCCCTAGGGGAATCTCACGCCGGCTGCGCCCGCGCGAGCGCGGCCTGACACTCGTGCACCCAGGCGCGTGGCTGGCCAGCTTCGGCGTATATCGCATCGAGGTTGCGCAGCATACGGCGCACCATTTCGGCGGCGGTGACGGGCGTCAGCCACTCCGGGTTGAGCCGTGGCTTGCCTCCCATCGAATCAGCGACCAGCACCGCAGCCTCCTCACTGCCGATGGCCTCACCGCCATGAAACGGATCGCACAGCTGCCCGGCGGCGTAGACGAGAAAGTGTCCGGGGAGGCCGACCCCCTGCACCTCGATACTCGCCCTGCGTCCGACCTCCATCCAGATCGCCGCCAGGCTGATGGGGATGCCTTTACGCCGGTCGAGCACGTAGGGAAGGAACGAATTACGCGGGTCGCCGTAGGTGTCCGCGTCTCCGCCGATGCCCTCGCGGATGGCAACGATCCGCCGCAGCGCCAGGTGATCGGTACCCGCGACTGCCGCGGCCATGGCGTCCAGCCGGGCCCGATACGGAGTCACGTCCAGCGCCGGATACTCGAGGCGTGCGAATGCAAACGCCGCCTCGCCGATCTCGCCTGCAAACGCGAGTTCCGCGACCAACTGCGCCGTCAATGATCGAACCCGAGACGGTCCAGCAGTTCCGGCCGGCGCTGCCAATCCTTCTCGACGACGACGCGCAGTCCCAGATACACCTTGGTCCCGAAGAGCGCCTCCAGCTCGGCGCGGGCTTCGGCGCCGGCCGCGCCGAGCACCTCTCCGCTCTTCCCAATCACGATGCCTTTCTGTGACTTTCGCTCGACCACGACCTGCGCATCGATCGACAGGAGTCCGTCATCACGCGTCTCGATCTCTCGGGTCCGAACCGTCAGCGAGTGCGGCAACTCCTCACGAAGGCGGGCAAGAAACTTCTCCCGTACAATCTCTGCCACGAGCAACTCTTCGGGCTGATCGGTGGTTGCATCGCGTGGGAAGTACTGCGGGCCATCCGGCAGCCGCCCGACCAATTCGTCCCGCAGCTGATGGATGCCGTCCCTATTGGCCGCGCTGAGCGGCACGTATGCGGCGAAATCCCAGACCGCCCCTTCGGTGAGGCGTTCCAGCACCCGACCCTTCTTGGCGATGTCGGTCTTGTTGACGACGACAACGACCTCTGATCCGGCGTCGGCGAGCCGCTGGGCGATGAGCCGGTCGCCGGGACCAACTTTCTGGGTCGCATCGAGCACGAACGCGACGGCGTCCACCTCGGCCAGAGTTCCGTAGACGATGGCATTCAGGCGCTCTCCGAGTGCATTCTTCGGTTTGTGCAGTCCGGGGGTGTCGATCAGGACGAGCTGCGCGGTCGGTTCCGGCTCGCCCAGCGTCACCACCCCGCGAATCGCGTTACGCGTGGTCTGGGGGCGGGACGACGTGATCGCAACTTTTGATCCGACCAATGCGTTGACGAGAGTTGACTTGCCAACGTTGGGTCGGCCGACCAGTGCGACGAATCCAGACTTCACGCCTGCTCGAGTTCTGCCGACGCTTTCCGCCGCCGCCCGACCTTGACCCGGCCAACGCGCCGGCCCTGGATACGTTGCGGCTCCAGCACGACGCCATCGTGCTCGAAGTGCTCGCCTTCCACCGGAACCCGGCCGGCGAGCTCCAGCACCAGGCCCGCGACCGTATCCCACTCATCGTCGCGAAAGTCGGTTCCAAGCAAATCGTTGAGGTCATCGACGCTGAGACGGCCATCAACCACCCAGCCATCGTCGACTGCTTGCACCATGGGCTCCTCGGTGTCGTATTCGTCGACGATCTCGCCGACCAATTCCTCGAGGAGGTCCTCGATCGTGACAAGGCCGGCAGTGCCACCGAATTCGTCGACAACGATCGCCATGTGCGTCTTGTTCAGCTGCATCTCGCGCAAGAGGTCTGGAACGAGTTTCGTCTCGGGCACGAAATACGGTTCGCGCATCAAGCTCGAGACCCGCACCGGCCCCGAACCTTCATCCATCAAGCGCAGGAGATCTTTCGCATAGACGACGCCGACGATGTCGTCGGGCCCCGCACCAGTGACGGGGATGCGAGAGAAGCCGTGATCGACCACAACGTCGAGGGCGTCGTCGCTCGACCGGATCCGTTCGACTGTCATCATGTCGGTGCGAGGGACCATGACCTCGCGCACCAAGGTGTCGGAGAACTCGAGCACAGATGAAATGAGCTCGATCTCCTGGCGGTCGTCCTCGTCGTGTGCCTCGAAGTCCTCCACCGGACGGTCGTCGTCATCGACATCGCTGATCATGTCGGCTGCCTTTTCGCCGACACGCGTCGCGATGTCGAGCAGACGCGACAGCCGGTATGCGAGTGTCCGTGGATGATCGCGACCAAATGCGCGCGGCAACAGCTCACCAACAAAGACGATGGCGACCGCGAGCGCGACCAGTGCTGCTGCCAGTCCGGTGCCGCTGAGCAGTGCAGTCAGGGCCCACGCCGCAGGCAGGGTGGCCGCGACCAGCATCGACGCATGCACCACCGAGATCGAGGGCTGGAGTCGCACCCGATCCTCCAGGAGATGGG
>Ga0224512_10003582_pt1 | contig 13573 bp, 12 predicted proteins | sample SF_May12_sed_USG_4_FD_169103 | JGI IMG/M metagenome (GOLD analysis project Ga0224512, IMG submission 169103) | Sediment microbial communities from San Francisco Bay, California, United States - SF_May12_sed_USGS_13 | ecosystem: Environmental > Aquatic > Marine > Sediment | place: USA...
GCCGTAGCGAGTCGAACCCGGCTTGCGGGCTTCTCTAGAACCCGGCGGTCAGCATCAACCAGAATTTCGTCGTGTCCGTGAACGCCGCATCATCGGCGTCGAACATCGCGAACTTCAACAACAGGCCGTAGCGGTCGCCCAGCTTGCGTCCCGCCGACAGATCGATCTCGCTGCCGACATCGCCACCGCCGGTTTCCGGCGAGAAATCGTGATAGACCAGCTGCATGTTCCAGCCGGCAGTCTTGTAACCCGCCTTCAGATACAGATCTTCGAGACCGGTGCCCGGCGTTGCCAGGAGCTGATCGGCCCAGCCGTTGAAAGGATGCAGCGTCGCCAACGGCGTCTGAAAGCCCACGCCGTTGTCGCCGCCGAGTGATTCGAAGCCGATACCGGCGGAGAGATTCTTCCGCGACCAGTTGCCTTGGATACGGAAATAGGTGGCGCGGAAATTCCCCGGGTTGTTGGCATTGTCGGACTGCGTCGCCACTTCACCGAGCCAGTTGAACTGGTCATCTCCTGAATTCAACTTGCCACTAAGCTGGGCGCCAAATGTGCTGGTCGAAAATGTCGCAACATCATCGTTGTCGATGATGTAGGCGTAACCGATGAACTTCCAGTCATTCACCAGCCCGACGTTGACGTTCAGCAGGTGCGTATCCTGGCTATTGTCTCCGGCCGCTACCTTGTCCCCCAATATGCGGTTGACGTTGGCAACATAGCTATAGAAGACCTCAGTGCCGGCGAACCCGCCGTAATTGACGGATATGCCGTCGTAAGTCTGCTCGTTCTGGCGCCAGCCGACGCCACCGACGAAACGCTCGTCATCGAGCAGGATACGCTGTCGACCAATGCGTGCCTTCCATTCGTTTCCGGCCGCGTACTGAAAATAGAGTTGATTTAGATCCGAGCCGTCCGGGTCGGCCACGACCGGATAAACGTTACGTGACGGATTGCTGGTGCCGGCCGCGCTGTTGAAATCGTCGAAGAGCACTTCAATAACCTGGTCGAACTCGACGAAGGCGGACCACGCCCGCCATGTCCCTGTCTGGTAGTTAAGGCGCAGGCGCAGCGTGGATGCGTTGGCGTTATCGGCGAAACCGTCCTGGTCGACGAATTCGTAACGGTAGCGCAGGTCCAGTTTAGCCTTGCCGGAGGTAATCGCCCCGGCAAGGTCCTGGTTGTCATTTTCCTGGGCGGACACCATCGCAAAACCGAGCAACAGGGCGACGACGACGCACGCCATTGCGCAACTTTTGCATTTCATCCGCAGCTTCCTTCCCTGCGAACCCGTGCAATCAATAGATGTCATGCAAGGTATTGTGAACATTGAACTTGCCGGTCGGCGTGACGATTTCCGGACCCTTGATGACGTGTTTCAGCTCACGGGTCTTGTCGTCCACGACGACGATTGCCGATTCCTGATCTTTACCACTCCAGACGGAGAACCAGATTTCATCGCCCGCCATGTTGTACTCCGGCTGCACGATTCTCTTCGGTCCTTCACCGAGTTCCGCCCATGCGCCGATCGGCAGTTTTACGAAGCCATCCTCCAGCGCATTGATGTCGAATACCGCAACGCTCTGGCTGATGCCTTCATCCGGATTGAGCGGCGCATCGACCCACAGGTTGCTCGAATGCGGATGCGACTTCACGAACAGTGAGCCGCCGCCCATACCCTCCAGCACGCGCACGACTTTCCAGGCATGGTCGGAGTGACCCTCCGGATCGGTGCCGAGAAACGTGATGTTGGCATTGCCGAGCGCGCTCGTTACCCAGACGGGACCGTACTCCGGATCGTGGAGATTGGCACCGCGGCCCGGATGCGGAACCTTGGTGACATCGACCAGGGCCTCGAGCTCGCGGTCGCGTGAATCGATAACTGCGATCTTGTCGGACTGGTTCGCGGCCGTCAGGAAATAGCGGTGCGTTCTGTCCCAGCCACCGTCGTGCAGGAAGCGCGCCGCACCGATGTCAGTGACACTGAGGTTGTCCACGTCCTCGTAATTGACGAGCAGGATGTGCCCGGTTTCCTTGATATTGACGATGAACTCCGGGTGCTCATGGGAGGCGACGATCGCGGCAACCCGCGGCTCCGGATGATACTCCTGCGTATCGACCGTCATGCCGCGCGTCGAGACGATCTTCATCGGCTCGAGCGTATCGCCGTCCATAATGACGTACTGCGGCGGCCAGTATGAGCCCGCAATCGCATACTTGTCCTCGTAACCCTTGTATTTAGAGGTCTCCACCGAGCGCGCTTCGAGACCGACCTTGATCTCGGCGACGATCTCCGGCGGGTCCATCCACAGGTCGATCATGTCGACCTTAGCGTCCCGACCGATCGTAAACACGTAACGACCGGACGCGGAGACGCGCGAAATATGTACCGCGTAACCGGTGGGCAGAATGGCAACAACTTCCTTGGTGTCACCATCGATGATTGCGACCTGGCCTGCGTCGCGCAGCGTCACCGAAAAGAAGTTTGCAATATTGCGCTCGTGCTGTGGTTCGCTCGGACGATCTTCGGGTGCCACCAGCACCCGCCAGGATGCCCGCATATCCTCCATGCCGAATTCGGGCGGCGCCGGGGGTTCCTGCTGCAGGAAGCGCGCCATGATGTCGATCTGCTCGGTGGTCAATTCACCAGAGCTGCCCCAGTTAGGCATGCCCGCAGGGGAGCCATAGGTGATCAGCGCCTTGAGGTAGTCCGTGCCTTTTTCCCGCGTTATGTCGGGCGTCAACGCCTTGCCGGTCGCCCCTTTGCGCAGCACGCCATGGCATCCGGCGCAGCGTTCGAAGTAAAGCTTGGTGGCAACACCGTACTCGGCTTCGCTCAGTACCGGTCCGCCGGCGCCCATCATTTGCCGTGTTTCCTCGGCTGGGATTGCAGACGGCGTGCCGCGATAGCGAAGTTCTCCCTCCGTGGCGCCGGTGTGACGTTCGCCAGCGACACGTTCGCCCGATTCACCGAGCTCGGCGCGCAGCGCCGCAACTTCTTCCACGGATACGGCGGCGCCATCGTTGCCCCATGAGCCGAAAACGTAGGTCAGCACGTCCGCAAGCTGCTGGTCGGTCAGGTAGCCCATACTCGGCATGACGCCGTTGTAATCAACGCCATTGACCGTGATGGGTCCGGACATGCCGAACAGGGCCGCCTGCATGACCTCGCGCCGGTTACCCTGCAGAAAATCGGACTGGGCCAGCGGCGGGAACGCGCCGGCAAGTCCCTGCCCGGAGGGCTGATGGCAGGCAGCGCAGTTCGCAAGGTAAACCGCCTCGCCGCGCGCCATCACATCACCGACGGTGCCAACCGCCGTTTCCGCCTCGTGCACGGCGGTATCCGCAACGCCGGCCGGTGTCTGCTGCTCTGCGCTGTCTTCGCTTTGCGAGCATCCGGCTGCCAGCAATACCGCTGCCAATGTCCACAGCAGTCCTGCTGCCCTGCTTACTGAACGCTTCATGTTCCGCTCCTCGTCATTCTCTGCATCATTAATCACCAATCCATGTCCACGCCAAGGATCAGGCTTCGGCCTGGCCTGGCGAGAAAGGGTATGACCGGGTCATCGGGGCCGAGTCCGCGCACGTCGGACCAGGCCCAGTATTTGCGATCGGCCAGGTTTGTAATACCAGCACGAATCTGCAGGTGTTCGCCCAGCAGCCTGGTGGCGTACAGGTCGAATACGGCATAGCCGGGCGGGCTGAAGAGCTCGCCGCGGGATTCGTCCCGATCCGACCAGCCTGCAGTGAATGTCGACTTCAGGCGCAGTCGCCAGTCGCCATCGGTCGACGACCAGTCCACGCCTATGATGGCCTGCGCCGGGCCGACCGAGTTGAGCGCTGCACCGGTGTCGCGGTTCTCGCCGCGAGCCCAGTACAGGGAGCCGTCGACAGACAGTCCACCCGCTACCTCGCTAAAGCTCAGTGACCCGCCGGCTTCGACGCCTTCGATCAGCGCCTCGCTGACGTTCATTGACTGAAACAGGATGCGTCCGCTAGCCGGATCGACGCCGAGCCGTACCTTGCTCTCGATGAAATCGTCATAACGGGTGCGAAATATCGACAGATGTGCACTGCCGGCTACCCCCTGCCAGCGTAAGCCGAGGTCCAAGCCGTCCGAGCTTTCGGATTTGAGGTCGGGGTTCGGGATCGCGCGGTAGTTGAAGAGCGGAATTTCCAGGCCGATATTCGCGTCTTCGTAAGGCGGCGCCCGGAAGCCGTGCGCGTACTGAAGATAAACATCGACCTGCGGCGATGGCCGGTAGATCAGGGCGAGCTTCGGCGATATATCCGACTCCGCAAGCGACACCGGCGTGGCAAACGGGTAGTCCTCTGCATACATCGCGTCGTTTCGCGGGGACAGCTCGTAGCGATCCGCGCGCAACGCGCCAATAAACGTCCAGTCGCCGATCGCTGCGGCGTCCTCCACGTAGATTCCGAGATCGGTTGATTTGCTGAGCGGGAAGTCGCGCAGCGGGAACACCTCTCCCAGCAGGACGTTGGTCTGCAAACCGTCCTGCAGCCCGGTCTCGAGGCCGTCACGGAACTCCTCGGTATGCCGCTCGCGATACTCGAGGCCGAAGCCGATGCGGTGACTAACGTCTTTGCCAGCAATGCTTTTTTGCAGGTTCAGTTCCACGCCCCGCAGCTCCTGCTCGAAAGCGAAGAGACGATCGATCGCCACCGGCCGCGATGCCGCGCCGCGCTCGTCGCGCGTCTTTTGTTCGATATCGGTAATGCCGTAATAAGCACGCACAATGCCCGCATCGATCAGGCCGCCAGCCATGCCGAAGCCCAGCTCGGCGCTCAGGAGATCCATACGCTGGTCGTCATCGCCCTCGAGCGCCGTCGTGCTGCGAAAACGGCCACTGCCAAGCATGGAGCTGAGGCTCGAACGCACGCTCGAGTCCTGGCCGTAGTAACCGATCTTCCAGGTGTTGCCGGCGGCGTCATCCGCCACCAGCTTCAGCATGGCCGAGCGGCGCTCGGCGTCCCTGGTGTCCAGGTTCGTTTCCACACCGGCTGCGTCATTTTCCTCGCCGTCGCGGTGGCTGAATCCCGCCAGGATGCCGACCTTGCCGGCGCGCAGCGTCTGTAGCGCCGTGCCGTGCAGGCTGGAATCGGCACCGCGCCACGCCGTCGCGAGATTGCCACCAAGACCGGCCGGGCCCGCCAAATCTGCCGGATCCGGCGATCTGAGCGCGATCACGCCGCCGATTGCGGCGCTACCATACAACGCCGACGCGGGCCCGTGCAGGACTTCGGCACGTTGTATGAAGCCTGCGTTGACGAAGTCCCTGGTGGCATTCGAGAAGCTGCCGACATCGAACTGGTCACTCAGCGGCACGCCATCAATGAGCATCGCGACACGATTACCGCCGATGCCGCGAATGTTGATGCCCTCGGTGCCGAAGCGGGTGCCGGCGCCTTCATAGTCGATGCCCGGCGTGTAACGCAGCGCGTCGGCAATCGACGTTGCCAGCTCCAGCCCGAGATCCTGCCGGGCCAGGATGGTGACATTGGCGGCGACGTCGCGAATCGATCGCTCTGTCTTGTGCGCGACCACCACGATCTGCTCGATGGCCTGCGCGGTGTTTGCACTCTCCGCAGCGACGGCCAGCTGGAATTGGGACGCAATAAGGACCACCCCGATGAGAATCGCGGTCTTCGAAGCGTACTGCATAGGATCGTCCGGCTGCTTAGGAACGTAATCCCGGGCGCTTGCGACCCGGCCTGGTTGATGCCCAAGTTAGGGGTAAAAGCCGCCTGCCGCCTTGACCCAGGTCAAGGACACCGCGTTGTGGATAACTACACTCATAGGTGCAATCCACAGCTGTGACAACGCAATGATTCGAAACCACTCGGTGAGCGAAGACTTCAGGGTGTTAGACTCCCCGTTTATGCACAGCGGCTCACCCGAATACGCGAGTGTAAGACAGCACTACCTGTTTTCCGCTCTTCAGCAGGACGACTTCGACAACCTGATGCAGCGCGCATCCCCCGTTACGCTGGAGAAAGGGGAGGTGCTGTTTCACCGCGGCGACAAAGCCCGCTATTTCTATTTTGTCGACTCCGGACAACTGGAACTGAACCTGGTTGCCCCGACCGGACAAAAAAAGGTGCTGGAAGTTTTGGGTCCGGACCGGACGTTCGCTGAAGCGATCGCGTTCATGCGTGAGCACAAGTACCCGGTGACGTGTGAAGCGCTCAGCGACAGCGTTCTTTTGCAGATCCCGAACGACGCTTACATTGAACTGTTGTCCTCGAACTCCGAAGCGTGCATGCGCCTGCTGAGCGATATCTGCCGGCACCTGCATGCGCGTGTCCGCGAGATCGAGCGCCTGACGGTGCAAAACGCGCGCGGCCGCCTCGTCAGTTATCTGCTCGAGCATATTGTGGAAACCAATGACAACGAAGCGACCATACGCCTTGAATTGCCCCGCCATGTCATCGCCTCGCGGCTATCAATCATGCCTGAGACTTTGTCAAGGCTGCTCCGCAACATGGTCGACGAGGGTATTTTGACTATCGAGGACAGGGTGCTTTTCGTGCACAGCCTGTCGCGACTGAGGCCTTACGACTAGAGACGGACCATGCTGTGAGCATCGTTTATTTCACTGCTGTCGCCATCGCGCTGTACCTGGTTTCCGACTGGATCCTGGAACGAGTCGAAGTACGCGCGGGCAAGCGCTTCGAACACCGTTCACTGATATTCTTTTTCATCCTGCTGTCGCTTGCAGTGGTGACTTTTACTTTTATTCAACGCCAGGCGGGTAATCCATGAGACAGGACGGATTCTCTAAGTTGGCCTGATCGCGGTGCGGCCCGCCTGACAGCCGCGATCTCATATCGGGCAAACCCGATTTTTTGGGGAAACAGAAATGAACGATAAAGACACCGGCGACACGAGTGCAATGCCTGCGGACGAAGAACCGATTCCGATGATGCAAAAGCTGCTCGACAATCCGTTTCTACTCTTGCTGCTCGGCATCCTGGTGCCGGCTGTTTTCTACATTATCTGGGGCGTCATGGAGATTACCCAGATCCCGATCGCGGAATAGGGGGCTCAGCCATGGCTATCACACCGCCAAGCGAAAGAATCTGGTGGAAAGAACCAATCGCAAAAATTGAACTGGTCTGGATTTTGATCGCGTTCATCTGGGGCCTGATCATGTTCTTCATGATGATCTACTGGCACGGCGCCGGCGAGCAGAACCTGTCGAACGAGGCTTACAAGATCACGCCGGTTCGCTTTGCGCAAAAAGCGCAGGCAATGATCGACGCACACACGGTTCGCACGGAGAACGGCTTCCCGGTTGTGCATCCACCACCCGGAAGCGAGGTCTACCTTATTGCACGATTGTGGCAATGGTGGCCGATCCTCGAGCTCGAGAAGGACCAGAGCTACCGGCTGCATCTCTCGTCGATGGACTGGCAGCACGGCTTTTCCTTGCAGCCCGTCAATATCAACGTCCAGGTGCATCCCGGCTACGACATGGTCGTCACTTTGAAACCCGATCAGGCCGGTGAGTTCGGCGTCGTCTGTAACGAATTCTGCGGGATCGGCCACCACACCATGGTCGGCAAGATCTACGTAGTCGAATAGGGAGAGGTGCAATGGCAACGACAGCACAATTCAGGACCTGTCCCACCACCGGGCTCAAGGTAAATCTCACCGCCGAGAAGCTGATCAAGGCGAACGCCGTGGTCGCCGTCGTGTTTCTCGCGGTCGGCGGACTGTTCGGCCTGCTCGTCGCGCTGACGCGCTGGCCGGCAGTCCACTTCCTTCCGGCCGACTGGTTCTACCTTGCTTTAACCGCGCACGGACTCGACGTCCTGCTCGTATGGATCATTTTCTTCGAGATGGCGGTACTTTATTTCGCGTCCGCGGTACTGCTCAACTCGCGTCTTGCCGGTCCGCGCTGGGCCTGGACCGGATTCGGGTTAATGCTGGTCGGCGCGGTGATTACCAATATCGCCGTGCTTCGCGGCCAGTCGAGCGTGATGTTCACATCGTACGTGCCGATGATGGCGGAGCCATCATTTTATCTCGGCATCATACTGTTCGCGGTCGGCGCCCTGATAGGCTGCTTCGTGTTCTTCGGCACCCTGGTCGTGGCGAAACAGGAGAAAACCTACGAGGGTTCCATTCCACTGGTGACCTTCGGCGCCGTGACCGCGGCGATCATCGCCGTGTTCACGATCGCATCCGGTGCCATCATCCTGATACCGACGCTGCTCTGGTCGCTCGGACTCGTCAGCTATGTCGACCCGTTGTTGTACAAGACGATTTGGTGGGGCATGGGACACTCCTCCCAACAGATCAACGTATCGGCGCATGTAGCCGTGTGGTATGCGATCGCCGCCATGGTATTCGGCGCCAAGCCGCTGTCGGAAAAAGTAAGCCGCATGGCGTTTCTGATGTACATACTGTTCCTGCAACTCGCGAGCGCGCACCACATGCTCGTGGAGCCGGGCTTCAGCTCCGAGTGGAAGATCTTCAACACCAGTTACGCCATGTACCTGGCCGTATTGGGCAGCATGGTGCATGGCATGACCGTGCCCGGCTCGATCGAGGCTGCACAGCGCGCCAGGGGCCTCACCAAGGGCTTGTTCGAGTGGCTGCGCAAGGCACCTTGGAGCAATCCCGCATTCGCGGGTATGTTCATGTCGCTCGTGTTCTTCGGCTTTCTCGGCGGCATATCCGGCGTCGTCATGGGAACGGAACAGATCAATCTCATCATGCATAACACGCTGTATGTCCCGGGGCACTTCCACGCCACCGTCGTAGCCGGCACCACGCTGGCCTTCATGGCGATTACCTACCTGCTCGTACCGCTGATTTTCCGTCGCGAGCTGATGTTCAGGAAGCTCGCCCAGTGGCAGCCCTACCTGTTCGGCATCGGCGTCGCCGGAATATCGCTGTTCATGATGGGAGCGGGCACGCTCGGCGTGTCGCGAAGACACTGGGACATGACCTTTGCGGATGCCCAGTTGCCTTTCGATTACCCAGCAGCCGCGTTCCTGATGATGGGCCTGAACGGCATATTCGCCGTGCTCGCGGCGCTCGGCGGACTCATTTTCATCGTGGTCGTCGTCGGCTCCGTGTTCTTCGGCAGGAAACTCGGCGAGGATGAGAAACCGAGCTACCCGGAAGTACCGCCGACCGCAGCGGCTGTCGGCCACTACGGCAGCTCGGATACGATTCGTATTCCGGGCACCGCAATGCTCGTCGGCATATTCTTTATCGCATTTGTCCTTTATTACTTTGTAAACTGGAAGTACCTGTCAGAAATCTGGCCGCTGAGCTAGAAGGACACCGGCGCCGGCGCTGATGCCGGCGCCGCCAGGACCCCATGCAGAATCGAACGCCGATTATCGTCATCCTGTTGCTCGGCAGTGCCCTCGCCTGTCCGGTCGCCGCAGCTCGCGACCATGCGCGCGAGGATGCCCTCGAACTGAGCCAGGCAGCGATTGGGGCAAGCGTCGCCAACCAGGTGTTGCGGAATGTCGACGGGCAATCGTTCGAACTCGCGAGGCTGCGCGGCAAGCCTGTCGTGGTCAGCATGATTTACACGAGCTGCCATCACGTCTGCCCGACGATTACGCAGAACCTCGGCAACGCCGTCGATATTGCTCGCGAAGCGCTGGGGGCTGACGCGTTCGCCGTCATCACGGTCGGCTTCGACTGGGCCGTCGACACTCCGGATCGCATGCGGATGTATGCATCGGAACGGCGTATCGACGTGCCGGACTGGCACTTCCTCGCGGGTGATGCGGCGTCCATCGACGCACTCAGTCGCGATCTCGGTTTCCAGTTTTTCCCGAGTGCCAAGGGCTTCGATCACCTGACACAGACGACCGTGCTGGATGGCGAGGGCAAGGTGTACCGGCAAATCTACGGCGTCGATATCGAACCGCCGTCGCTGGTCGAGCCGTTGAAGGAGCTCGTCTTCGACACACCGCGCGCGGCCGGCCTGGTCGAGCATTGGGTCGATACCTTCAGGTTGTTCTGCACCGTCTATGATCCGAACAGCGGGCGCTATAAATTCGATTACTCGATCGTCATGACCATTTTCGTCGGCGTGGTGAGCCTCGGGGCTATCGCGACGTTTCTCGTCGGCGAGTGGAGACGCGCCCGGTGACGGTCTGCGGATGGTCACACTGAAACGGCTCCTGCGCATTGTTTTCGATCGGGTTGAAACCTTGTTCGATCATGCCTTTGGTCAGCACCTCAATCCGCTGGTATGGCTCGGCGCGCTGGGCTGGTACTTCTTCTGGATTGTTGCCGGGACCGGCATTTACCTGTACGTCTTTTTCGATACCGGCATCACCGATGCCTACCAGTCGGTCGAGTACATCACCAACGACCAGTGGTATGCCGCCGGCGTAATGCGCAGTCTGCATCGTTATGCCTCCGACGCGCTGGTGGTAATCGTATTCGTCCACTTGCTGCGCGAATTCTCGCTGGATCGCCTGCGGGGCAAACGCTTCTTCGCCTGGATCACCGGCGTGCCCGTGCTGTTCTTCATCTACTTGTGCGGCATCAGTGGTTACTGGCTCGTCTGGGACCAGCTCGCGCAATACATTGCCATTGCGACCACGGAATGGCTGGATACCCTGCCCTTTTTCGCAGAGCCGATCGCCAACAACTTCCTCAACAGCGGCACCCTTGGCGGCCGGTTTTTTACGCTGATGGTATTCATCCACATTTTTGTGCCGCTGTTCATGCTGCTGCTGATGTGGGTGCATATTCAGCGCCACGCGCGCGCCAGGGTAAATCCGCCGCGGCAGCTGGCCATTGGTACAGCGATAACCCTGCTCGTTCTGTCGCTCGTTCACCCGGCGATCAGCCAGGCACCGGCCGACCTCGATGTCGTGCCGGCGGAGCTGGGATTCGACTGGTACTACCTGTTCGCCTATCCGCTGCTCGATTCGATCCCGGGCGGGCAGCTTTGGTTGTACACCTTCGGCGGCATGTTGCTGCTCGCCTTGCTGCCGTGGATTCCACCGGCCCGGCCGGCGGCGGCAGCCGTCGTGTCCCTCGACAACTGCAACGGCTGCGCGCGCTGCTTCGACGACTGCCCGTTCAGCGCCATTACCATGGTGCCGCGCAGCGACGGCAAGGGCTATGACGCGGAGGCCCTGGTCAATGTCGACAACTGCATGAGCTGCGGTTTGTGTGTCGGCAGCTGCCCGACAGCGACGCCATTTCGTCGTGCTACGGCAATCGTTCCCGGCATCGAATTGCCCGGGCACCCGGTAGGAGAACTTCGCGAAGCCACGCTCGCCGCGTCACGACAGTTCGTCAGGGGTCGCCGCGTGCTCGTCTACGCTTGTGAGCATTCCGGCGCGGCGACGATTGCCGACGACAGTACCCGAGTGATCACGATGCCATGCGTTGCCATGCTGCCGCCAGCGTTCATCGACTTCGCGCTGTCTCGCAACCTGGCGGACGGCGTGGCAATAGCGGGCTGCGCTCAGGGCGACTGCTACTACCGACTGGGAGACAGGTGGATGCGTGAGCGCCTGGCCGGCGACCGGGACCCGTATCTGCGGAGTCGTGTTGACCGAAACCGGCTGCGGTTCTGGCAATTGCGTGCGGCGCAGCGCGGCGCGCGCCGCAAAGCACATGCTGAATTCCTGGCCGCCCTGCAGGAGCTGCCGAAGAACCATCCGCCCGGGAGGTCCCGCGATGCCTGAACTGCGCAGGATACCGCTGCAGGTAATCGCCTATACGGTTTTCGCGGTTGGCGTCGGCTACTTCGCAACGCTGCCCCACTACGGCTATGGAGACCCGGAGCTGGCGACGATCAAGGTATCGCTCAGCCATGCCGCCAACCGTGCCAAGCCGTGTATCAAGATGACAGCGGAAGAGATTGCCGAACTCGCTGCGAACATGCGCCGTACCGAGACTTGTGAAAGACAGCGCCTGCCGCTGATACTTGAACTCGATATCGACAACGAGCCCGTACTTCGATTGCACGTGCCGCCTTCGGGGCTTTGGGGTGACGGGCCTGCATCAATTTACGAGCGATTCGACGTGGCGCCGGGTGCACATCTTTTTGCCGTGCGGCTGCGCGACACGGCCCGTACAGAGGGCTGGGATTATGCGCGGACCGACGAAGTCTTTCTCGCAGCGGGTCGCTACTTCACCGTAACGTTCGAAGCCGAAACAGGAGGATTCATTTTCCGATGAGCCTGATTGAATGGAAAGAGGAATTCAGTATCGGCGTTACCGCGGTCGATCTGGAACACAGGAGCCTGATCGATCTCATTAACGATCTGCACGCCGAGATCGGTAAAGGTGCACGACAGGACGACGTCGTAGCGGCGCTTGGTGAAATCTATGCCCAGATCTCCGCACATTTCGCGCTCGAGGAAAAATTCATGCGCGAGACCGGGTATGCTGCCTTTCCGTCCCACAAAAACGATCATGAGGGACTGCTGGACGAGCTGCGCGATATCATGGATCGCGTGGAGGACGATGGCCGATTTGACGAGGCGCGGCTAGCGCATGAACTGAGCCGCTGGTTTACCGAGCACTTCCGGACGCACGATGCCAGGCTGCATCATCACCAGGACACGAGGACTCAATAACTCAACACCGGCACCTTGACAACAACTCAACACCGGCACCTTGAGTTTTTAGCGCAACCTGGCCGCAATTCCGTCCAACGTCCGGGCCAGCGCAACTCGCCGTTGCGCCGTAACGTCGTCGCCGCTGGCCGCTGTCACCGTCGCGGCCAGCGCCTCCAGCCGGGCGGCCAACTGCGCGTCGCGCGTGCCCTTCTCAAGCTGCGATGTCGCCCGATCCAGCGCTGCGGTCAAATCGTTCGAGACAGATGCCGACAATTCCTTGCCGCGCTCGAGTTGATCGAGATACGCGCGGGCCACGACCGGCTCGGCTGGCCAGCCGACGCGGAACTGCTGTTGCGGGTTGAAAATGTCGCCTTGATCGGCGAGAGCGGCGGCGGCGATCTCGTATTCGGACAAGTATTCGCTTGGCGCCAGCGCGAATACGTCCAGCCCGCGCATGGTTTCGGTGCCATAGATCCGGCCGGCATACCAGTAGGTCGACCAGTACCCGCCGAATACCAGGTAGTCAGCATCTTGAGGACCGCGGTCAAAGTAAGCGATTTCCACGGGATTCGCAGAGTCGGTGAAGTCGACTATCGAGACGCCGCCCTGGTACCAGGCCTGGACGAAGATATCGCGCCCCGGCACAGGCACGATAGAGCCGTTGTGCGCGACGCAGTTCTCCTGCTCAGACTGTGGCGCCGGCATCTTGTAGTAGCTGCGGAACTCGAGCTTGCCGTCGACGATGTCGTAGATCGCATCGGCGCCCCAGTCCAGCGGGTCATAAGCACGACAGCGCGCCCGGCTGCCGCCGCCCCACTCATCGGTAAAGATGACCTTGGTGCCGTCGTTGTTGAACGTCGCCGAATGCCAGTAGGCAAAGCCCTCGTCAACGACCGCGTCGATGCGCTGCGGGTTCAGCGGGTCGGATATATCGAAAAGAATCCCGTTACCCGAGCACGCGCCTGCTGCAAGATTGCGTTCGGGATACACGGTA
>Ga0224512_10003584_pt1 | contig 13565 bp, 17 predicted proteins | sample SF_May12_sed_USG_4_FD_169103 | JGI IMG/M metagenome (GOLD analysis project Ga0224512, IMG submission 169103) | Sediment microbial communities from San Francisco Bay, California, United States - SF_May12_sed_USGS_13 | ecosystem: Environmental > Aquatic > Marine > Sediment | place: USA...
GCGATTTCCGCAACCCATGTTGTAGCTCATGAACCAGCACGATTTTGGTGAACGGGCAGAAGACAATCTCCGGTTCATCCGATCCACCATGGAGCGCTCGACGCGCTTCACGGCCGTCTCGGGCTGGGGCGGAGTCGGTATGGGGGTGGTAGGCCTCATCGCAGCGGTCGCCGCAACTCGCTATCCCGTGTCCAGTCAGGAGTGGATGATGATCTGGCTGGTCGGTGCCGCCGTCGCCGCTCCGGTCGGCGCCGTTTCCATCTGGTACAAGGCGGCACGCACAAACGTGGCCTTCAACGGCGCCGCAGGGCGTGCGTTCGCCCTGTGCTTCTTCCCCGTCGTCGCCGCCGGAGCGATCGTTACATGGACCGTGGCCACGACCGCGCCCGGCGCCCTTCCCGCCGTCTGGCTGTCGATGTACGGCGCGGCAATTACGGCGGGCTCCGCGTTCTCCGTCCGGATCCTGCCCGTCATGGGAGCCGGCTTCCTTCTGCTGGGAGCCGCCGCCGGCCTGGTTCCGAGCTGGGGCAACATGGCCTTGCTGCTTGGCTTCGGGGTTCTCCACGTGGGTTTCGGCGCATTCATCGCGGCGCGCTACGATGGCTGACGGCGCGGCGGCGGCGAACATGAACGACGATACCGCCCTGCCGGCCCAGCCGGCGGAAGCGCTTGCGCTGGATTCGCTGATTCATGAGCGCGTTCGTCTCGGAATCGTCAGCGCGCTGGCAGGTCACGAGAGCGTCCGGTTCGTCGACCTGCGCGATGCTCTAGGGCTGACGGACGGCAACCTCAGCGCTCACGCGCGGAAGTTGGAGGACGCTGGCTACGTGACGTGCCAGAAGACGTTTGTCGGACGGACCCCCCGCACGGAGTACGCACTGACCGAGCTGGGGCGCAGGGAGCTCGCAAGCTACCTGGGTCACCTGGAATCGATCATCAGAACGGCACGGCGCTGAGCATCGTGGCACGCGCGATGTGGCGGAGCGGTCCGGTTGTCGGACTCCCCCTGCTGTTCGTCTTGCTGGCCACCGCCTGTACGATGCCCGACCCGCCGGAGCCTGCCACGGGGACGTTTGAGTGGACCACGTTCGAGAACTCCGCGGTGGGTTTTGAGCTGGAGGTTCCCGACAGCTACAGGCCGGATGTGGAATCCGGAGTGCATGCAGTGCTGTTCCGCTCCGATACGGGGGTTCCGGTCAAGGTCTATTGGACGACCGAGGCCGAGTCGAGAAGCCGAGGCCTGTGGTTCGGAGAGGCTCCCCTGGGACCCACGATTCTGGCCGGCCGGGAAGGATTGCTGTACGAGTACGTGCACTGCGACGGTCCCCTGTGCTCCCGGATGAAGTCCTACGTGATTCCCTTCCGGAGCCGTCACCTGGCGCTCGAATTCCGCAGCGGCGGAGAACTGCACGAAGTGAATCGACGAATCCTGGAATCCTTCCAGGTTCGCGAACCGGGTCGGGGCTAGGCTCGCGGCCGGGGCAGAGTCAGGATTTCCCCCACGGTGCCATAATCTGCTCCCCACAACCGGCCGACAGGGCGAAGGGCTTCCGTGTCGATCGCCAGAGAACCCGCCCGGCGCTTCAACTCGGGCCGCACGCGCACGGCCGTGACGCGCCCGATGATCAGAGTGTTGGGCGCCGTACCCAGGTCCACCTCCCGGAACAGCTCGCACTCAAGCACGGCGGCGGCTGACCGTACTGACGGGGCCGGAACGGCGTCGGCTTCCTGTTTGTCCAGGCCCGCCAGCCCGAATTCGTCGACTCCCGGTCCTACGTCCGCCGAGGACGCGTTGACCGCAGCGAGGTGTGCCTCGTCCACTACGTTGACCGTGAAGCATCGGGTGCCGCGGATGTTCGCGAGCGAGTCCTTCGGTCCCGAAGCACGGTGCCCGATCGACACGCCGACGAGCATCGGCGATGAGGCCAACGCCGCGAAGTAGCTGAACGGAGCCAGGTTGTCGGCGCCCCCGGGCGACCGCGTGCCCAGCCAACCGATCGGACGGGGCACGACGAGCGAGGTCAGGAGGTCATAGCGCTCCGTCCCGCTCAACTCGTCCACGTCGTACAGGTCCCAGTCCGCTGACCCCGACATCAGAACGGCAGACCCAGGGACGCCGTGAGGAATTTCATCAAGGCGATCGGCTCACGACACAGGTCGGTGAACCGGTGCGGGAAATCGGGCGCGGTCGCATCCTTTTCCGACAGGCGGTATACGGCGATGAAGTCCTTGCGCCTGAGGTCCTCGACCAGAGGATGGTTCGCGTCAAACCCGCGGGGCGGACGCTTGAGAGACTCTCCCTCCAGCTCCCAGCCGGCTTCAAGCACCTCATCCCGGGCCCTGACCCAATCCCGCGGGTACGCATCGATCCGAGACCGAATCGCCGATAGCGCCGGCCCGTCCGGATGCCACATGCCCGCCCCCACGAACACTTCGCCCGGAGCCAGGTGCAAGTAATAGCAGGGCGCGTGCGCATCCTTGCCGGCTTCGTGACGGAACTGAACGCCAGCCGACGTCTTGTACGGAGTTTTGTCGTTCGAGAATCGCGTATCCCGGTGAATCCGAAACAGCGATCCGCCGGATTTCCTGGCCACGGCAAGCATGGACGGACTGATGGCGGCCAGTGGCTCCTCGAACGCCTGGATGAACGCGAGCAGCGGCTCGCGCACGGACGCCTCGTACCTCGCCTGGTTCGCCTTGAACCACTCGCGGTCGTTGTTGACCTCGAGGTCTGCGAAGAATTTGAACAGGTCCGGAGTCAGCTGCACCACGTTCTTCCTCCCTGGTCGCCGCCGGGCACCACGCGTCGGCGGACGGTCAGCGCGGAGAATAGCGACAAGCCGTACTGGAGGGGAGATTCCGAAGCGGGGCGGCGAGAACAGGTTGGACGGATGCTCCGGGTGAACTCCCCGGCTATTCCAGGTAATGTGGTCCGGTGTACGCCCGGAGCATCATACCGTCCTACCTGCCGTCCCCGTGTGGCAAGAGGCGATCCTGATCCGACGGGACATCCGAGCGACCGCAGCAGCCGCCAGGTTACGTCGCGCCACACGACGACATATCTCGTTTATTTGTATCATGTTACGGGATACGACAGGCGAGTCCGGCCAATTGCAGGCGGGTTCCCAGACCGCCGGTGGCCGTCGGGATTTCCCGCACTGGCGATCGGAGCAGTCTGGCGTTTGTGGTGCGGTCGGCGCATTTCGCCACGTGCTTTCGGTCGGGTCAGCGACCGCGCATGTTTCGGTCGCCCACCCTCTGGACTCACCCCGTGCACAGGCCGGACAAATGCCGTCGCCGACGCGCCGCGATCACGATCGAGACATTCTGCGACTGGGGCTCCCCGCCCTCGGGGCGTTGGCGGCCGATCCGCTGGTATCGATCGTGGACACGGTGTTCGTCGGTCGCCTCGGCGTCGTTCCGCTCGCCGCGCTTGGCGTGAACGTCGCCGTCTTCTCGCTGGCGTTCGTTCTGTTCAACGTGCTCGAGTACGGCACGACACCAATGGTTGCCCGCGCGGGAGGCCGCGGAGACCGCCAGGCGGCCGGGCGGACCGTGATCCAGGCCCTGGCCGTGGCAGCGATCACGGGCCCGCTGGCCATGCTGATCCTGCTGACATTCGCCCGTCCGATCGTCGGAATGATGGGCGCAACCGGAGAGCTCGTGGACCCGGCCGTGGCGTACTTGAGGATCCGGGCGCTCGCTGCTCCCGCCGTGCTCGTCGTAACCGCAGGCCATGGCATATTTCGCGGCTACCTGGACACCCGGACGCCGCTGATCGTTACCCTCGGACTCAACGTCGTCAACCTCGTGCTCGATCCGCTGTTGATCTTCGGGTTCGGACTCGGCATCGCAGGAGCCGCGATCGCGACAGTCGTCGCACAATGGACGGGAGCGCTGTGGTTCCTCGACCTGCTTCTGAGGAGACGGCGACAGGTGCTCGGCATCGAGCTGGCGCTTCCCCGACTCGTGGAGTTGATGCCGTTTCTCCGCATCGGTGGAGCACTGGCGCTGCGGACGTTCGCGCTGATCGGCACGATGACCGTTGCGACGGCCGTGGCAACGCGGGTCGGGACGGTAGCCGTCGCGGCGCACCTGGTGGCGACGGAGATCTGGCTGTTCCTGGCCCTCGTGGTGGATGCCCTCGCGGTGGCCGGCCAGGCTCTTGTCGCCCGATACCGGGGTGCCGGCGATGCAGCGGCTGCTCGCGCGGCCGCCGATCGCCTGCTGACGTGGGGACTGCGGATCGGCGTAACACTCGCGGTGCTGTTCTTCCTGCTGGCTCCCCTGCTTCCCGGCCTGTTCACGCCGGACATCGAGGTCGTGGCCGCCATTTCGCTCGTGTATCCGTTCATCGTCTTCATGCAGCCACTCAACGCTGTCGTGTTCGTATGGGACGGAGTGTTTCTCGGCGCGGAGGACTTCCGTTTTCTGGCCATTCAGATGATTCTGTCCGGCACCGCCGCGGGCGTCGTGCTGCTGATGGTCCTGCCCATGGGATGGGGCCTGCCAGGCGTATGGTGGGGTATGGTCACGCTGATGCTCGTGCGCGGCGTTACGCTTGGATGGCGGTATTGGCGGGCCTGGCCCACGAATTAGGAAAGCAGAAAGGAACAGATTGACTCCGGACTACGTTGCGCTGGCGTGATCGACTTCGATTCGCTCGGTTCCGCGCTGCAGCATGATCCGCTCGTCGCGATCGGTCTGCTGTTTGCAGCCGGTATCGTCACGAGCCTCACGCCCTGCGTCTACCCGATGATTCCCATCACGGCAGGCATCATCGGCGGGAGCGCCGGGCCTGGCGCCGGCCGGGGACGCGTCGCGGCGCTGACGGCCGCCTATGTAACCGGACTCGCCACGCTGTATGCGACGGCGGGACTGATTGCGGGATTGTCGGGTCAGCTGTTCGGAACTCTGGCTGCAAGCTGGTGGACCCGCGGCCTCGTTGCGCTGCTGCTTACCGCTTTCGGGCTCGCACTGCTGGATGTGTTTCCCGTCCCGGTACCCAGGCGCCTGCTCGACAGGGTCGCCCGGTTGAAGGGAGGATCGGTGCCGGCCGTGTTCCTGCTCGGCGCCACGTCGGGCCTCGTCGCCGCGCCCTGCGGCGCGCCGGCATTCGCGGCCGTACTGACGTGGGTCTCGACGACCGGCAGTGGAACGCTGGGCTTCGTTTACCTGTTCGTGTTTTCGCTGGGCATGACTGCCCTGCTCGTCGCCGTCGGCATGTCGGCCGGCCTTGCGAGCCGGCTACCGCGGCCGGGGCGCTGGACCATGTGGATCAAGACAGCGGGCGGGATTATTCTGCTCGCGATGGCGGCATTCTACTACTATCAGGCCTGGCTGGTCCGGTAGTTCACCAGGGGACCACTCGCATGCGCAGTTCGGATACACCGGGAGCACGTCGACGGATGCTGGTGCCGACGCTCCTGTGCCTGATCGGGTTGACGGCACAGAGCGCTCAGGCTCAGACACAGGTAGGAATGGAAATCGGCCGTCGGCCGGATGCCCTGGCGCTGGAATCGGTGCACGGCGGCCGGGTGGACCTGGGCCAGGTCATCGGACACCGGCCCGTGCTGCTCGAGTTCTGGGCCACCTGGTGCCCGAAATGTCGGGCTCTCCATCCCAAGATGGAGGCCGCTCACGCGGAGTTCGGAGATCGCGTGGATTTCTACGGCGTCGCCGTCGCCGTCGGGCAGAACCCCCGGGGTGTTCGGCGACACCTCGAACGACATCCCCTGCCGTTCCCGATGTTATGGGACGCCCGAGGGGATGCCGTCCGGACGTTCATGGCTCCGGTAACTTCCTACGTCGTCATCCTCGACGCAGACGGACGCGTTGCGTACACGGGAGTCGACTCCGGACAGGACATCCTCGGGGCTCTGCGGAGAGTCGTGGGCGCTCCCTAGTCGTCGCTGGAATTCTCGACAGGAGCCGTCCGCGCGATCGCTTGCCCCAGTTCCTCGTACGCCGTGGGATCGATCTCCCGGAACGGCGCGGCGACCCAGCGAATGACACCTTCGGAATCGATGACGAACACGGTACGGTTGTCGATCACGCCGCCGCGGGATTCGCGCCACGCGCCGTACCGCTTGCCGACCTCGGAACCAGGGTCGCTGGCGAACAGGAACGGGAAGTCCGCGTCCCTCGCCCAGCTCTGCTGGGCTTCCGGCGAATCGGTGCTCACCGCCAGCAGAACGATGTCGCGCCCTCCACGAAACAGCTGTGCGTACTGATCACGGTACGCTTCCATTTGAATCGTTCAGCCAGGGGTCCTGGCCCTGAAGAAGAACGCGAGGACCACCGTCTCGCCGCGAAAGTCCCTGAGCCGAATCGGATCCTGCAGGACTCCGTACCGCGTCGAGCCCACGAGCTCGAAATCGGGGGCCTCGGCACCGGCCGTGAGCGGGACACCCGCCTGCTGCCCGGCCGCCGGTCGCGTGCCGACGAGCGCGGCGGAGATGAGAAGAGCTGCGATACTGCGTTGAATCATGCGGTCCCCCTGTCTGCCATGGATCCCGAAAAGCTCCGCGGGGTTCAGTCCTCCTGTGAACATACGGTGCGGAGGGTCATCCTTGCGACGAGTGACGGCAATTTTCAGTGGACTGCTGCTGACCATCGGGTCGGTGGCGCACGGGCAGAGCGGCGAGGTCGGCCGCTTGCACCGGATGATCAACCACCATCGGGAACGGATCGGTTGTGTCGCGTTCGAGTGGCATTCCGGCGCGGCCGTGGTCGCGCAGAATCGCTCTGCAGACATGGATCGGCGCAGCTACTTCGATCATCAGACTCCCGAAGGCCGGACGTTCCTGCAGGACCTCGAAGAGGCCGGCATCGACGCCTGGGGGAGCGTGGCGGAGAACATCGCGCTGACGCAGGCAGGTCCGGCGTCGGCGCTGGAATTGTGGCTCGACAGCCGGCCACATCGGCGGAATCTCGAGAGCTGTGCCTTCACGCACCAGGCGCTCGGCGAGTCGTCCGGTATCTGGACGCAGATCCTCCTGTCACACCCCAAGGCCGTGCGCTCCCCGTCCCGATCGACGGAGGGGCCCTAGGCGGGAGCCACCCCCCGCGAGTTCGGCCACTCCTCACCGGTCAGAGCCGCCTCGAAGAACGCGAGTTCGTGGCGGATTACCTTCTCGAACGTCGCGGCCATTCCGTCCTGCGTGGCAATGCTCGCCTCGGTTGCGAGGTGTTCGAGCTCGCGGTCCAGGTATCCAAGGTAGAACCCGAACTCGCGGCCCGCCCAATTCTTCACGAACGGCTTGACGGGTGAGTCGGGCGAGAGACCGGACTTCACGAATTTGAACGATTCGTGCGTCGCCCGGTGCGCCGCGTACAACCCGGCGTACGCCTCCTCGTAAGAGGAGCGCTGCGCCGTCTCCAGCAGGAACTGGTTGAACGCGTGAACCGTGCGTGAGGGTTTGGAGTCCTTCAATTCGATGCCGAGGTCCCGGGCCTGGTCCTCGAACAGGCGGACTTCCCGTTCGAGTGCGCCCATCGCCCGGGCCAGGGGCTGCCAGTGGCTCGCGGGACCGCGCGGGATCAGCGAGGCGAGGAATGGGATCGCGGACTGCACAAACAGATAATCCTGCCGCATCCAGCGGACGAACGTTTCATCGTCGATCGTTCCGTCCCGCATCTGACGCAGCAGGTCATGGCCCAGCATGCGATCCCACAGATCCTGGTTCTGTTCTACATACCGGTCCCCGAAGTCGCGCAGCTTCAAGCGTCGGGCTCCCCGGAGGGCCGGTACAGGACGGATGCGCCGACGGCGCCACCAAGCGCGACGAAGGTCAGCAGCTTCAGCCCGACCGTCCTACCGCGGCTGACAGATAGTCCCGATTGAGCAGGGCGATGAAGTCCACGCTGATGTCCTTCGGGCAGGCTGTTTCGCACGCCCCGTGATTCGTGCAACTGCCGAAGTTCTCGGCCTCCATCTGGAGCACCATGTCGATCACGCGCATCGCCTTCTCCGGCCGTCCCTGCGGCAGCAAGTTCAGATGCGCGACCTTGGCCGATGTGAACAGCATCGCGGAGGCGTTGGGGCAAGCGGCGACACACGCACCGCATCCGATGCAGGAGGCCGCGTCCATCGCCCTTTCGGCGTGCGCCTTCGGAACGGGTATGGCGTTCGCATCGGGAGCGCTCCCGGTGCGGGCCGAAATGAACCCACCGGCGGCCACGATCCGGTCGAGCGACGTCCGGTCCACCACCAGGTCCCGGATGACCGGAAAACCGGCGGCCCGCCACGGCTCGATCCAGATGTCATCGCCGTCCCGGTACTCCCGCATATGAAGCTGACAGACGGTGGTGCGCTTCCAAGGCCCGTGGGGCCGCCCGTTGACGACCATGCCGCACGTTCCGCAGATGCCTTCGCGGCAATCGTGGTCGAAGGCGATCGGTTCCTCACCCCTTTCCTCGAGCCCCTCGTTGACGACGTCGAGCATTTCCAGAAACGACATGTGTGCTTCGACGTCGAGCGCCTCGTACGTCACGAATCGGCCTCGGTCGTCCGGCGAGGCCTGCCGCCATACATGCAGGGTCAGGTTCATTACTTGTAGCTCCGCTGACTCGGCGTGACGTATTCGAACTCCAGCGGCTCGCGGTGTTCCACCGGAGCCGAATCCTCACCCGTGTACCCCCAGACGGACGCATGAGAGAATCCGTCGTCGTTCCGCTTTGCCTCGCCCTCCGGAGTCTGGTGCTCTTCCCGAAAATGCCCGCCGCACGACTCTTCGCGGGCCAGCGCGTCACGGCACATCAGTTCGCCCAGTTCAAGAAAGTCCGCCACGCGCGCGGCTCGCTCCAGCACCTGGTTGAGGGTGCCACCTCCGCCGACGACCTTGGCGTCCTCCCAGAACTCCTCTCGAAGCGTCGGGATACGCTCGAGCGCCGTGCGAAGTCCGGTTGCCGTCCTCGCCATTCCGCAGTTGTCCCACATCAGCCGACCCAGTTCCCGGTGGACAGATTCGACCGTCCGGTTTCCGTCCATGGCCAACAGGCGGGCTGTCCTGGACTTGACACCCTCGACCGTCCCGGCCACGTCCGGGTGGTCCGGTGCGATCGGATCTCCGGCGTGTCGCGCGATGTAGTCGCCGATCGTGTACGGCAGAATGAAGTACCCGTCCGCCAATCCCTGCATCAGGGCGCTGGCGCCCAGCCTGTTCGCCCCGTGGTCCGAAAAATTCGCTTCACCGATCACGTGCAGTCCCGGAATGGTGGACATCAGGTTGTAGTCCACCCACAAGCCGCCCATCGTGTAGTGCGGTGCCGGGTAGATGCGCATCGGCTGCCCGTACGGATTCTCGCCGGTAATGCGCTCGTACATCTCAAACAGGTTGCCGTAGCGCTCTCGGATGGCTTCCTCGCCCAAGCGCTCAATCGCGTCAGCGAAATCGAGATACACGCCGCGGCCCGAGCTGCCGACTCCGTATCCGTCGTCGCACATGTCCTTGGCCCTCCGGGAGGCCAGGTCGCGCGGCACCAGATTGCCGAAACTCGGATACATACGCTCCAGATAGTAATCCCGATCTGCGGCCGAAATCTCGTTCGGCGCTCGACCGTCCCCGGCATTCCGCGGCACCCAGATCCGGCCGTCGTTGCGCAGCGACTCGCTCATCAGCGTGAGCTTGGACTGGTACTCGCCGCTCACCGGGATGCACGTCGGATGGATCTGGGTGAAACAGGGATTCGCGAATCCCGCACCGCGTTTGTGGGCCCGCCATGCAGCGGTGACGTTGCACTTCATCGCATTCGTGGACAGGTAGAACACATTCGAGTACCCGCCGGTGCCGAGTACCACCGCGTCGGCGGTCCACGATTCGATCTCCCCGCTGATCAGATCCCTGGTCACGATGCCTCGGGCGTGCCCGTCCACGAGGATGAGATCGTGCATTTCCTTCATCGGCCTCAGTCGCACCGCGCCCGATCCGACCTGTTTCATCAGCGCCTGGTAGGCACCCAGAAGCAGCTGCTGGCCCGTCTGGCCCCTGGCGTAGAACGTCCTGGAGACCTGCGCCCCGCCGAACGAACGATTCGCCAGCATCCCACCGTACTCACGGGCGAACGGAACGCCCTGCGCGACCGCCTGGTCGATGATGTTGACGCTGAGTTGCGCCAGCCGGTAAACATTCGCTTCCCGCGACCGGAAGTCGCCGCCTTTCACCGTGTCGTAGAACAGCCGGTATATGCTGTCGCCGTCACCCTGGTAGTTCTTGGCGGCGTTGATGCCGCCCTGTGCAGCAATGCTGTGAGCTCGCCGCGGGCTGTCGTGGTAGGTGAAGCACGTCACGGCGTACCCTAGTTCGGCCAGGGTCGCCGCAGCAGAGGCCCCGGCCAGGCCCGATCCTACGACGATCACGTGGTGCTTCCGCTTGTTGGCCGGGTTGACCAGCTTCATTTCGAACTTATGCTGGTCCCACTTCTGGGCGATCGGGCCTGACGGAATGCGGGAGTCGAGCTTCATGATCCTCTCCCTACGCCACGATGCCGGTCAGGACAGCGACCGGAAACGAAAGGTTACCGCCGGCAACGACCAGGGCGATCCCCAGCGCCAGGGGCCGACGCATGCGATTGACCCTGGGCCCGCTGATACCGAGCGTCTGGAATGCGCTCCACACGCCGTGGTACAGATGGAGTCCGAGCGCGAGCATCGCGACGGCATACACCGCCGACACGGGTACCGATTGGAAGCCCGTGACCAGATTGTGGTAGGCGTCGCCGGCGATGAAATCCGGATGAACCGCTCCGAACGTCAGGTGCAGGAGGTGGTAGACGACGAAGGCCAGCAGCGCTACGCCGCCCCAGCGCATCGACCGGGACGCGCGACTGAATTCGAGGGCCTCGAGCTTGCGGTACCGTTCGTCGCGTGCCGCCCGGCTTTGCCGGGTGAGTTTGAGGGCCGACCAGACGTGCGCGGCCAGCGCCACGATGAGCACCGCCCGCGCGATCCACAGGGTCTGCCCGTATTGAAAGAACGGGTCGCCGAACTCTCGGAGCCCCTCGGCGTAGTGATTGAAGACCTCGGCGCCCTGATACACTTTCAGGTTGCCGAACATGTGGCCGATCACAAAGCCTACGAATACGATGCCGGAGACGGCCATCGTGATTTTGAGACCGATGGAAGTGCGGAAGAGGGCGGCGCCGCGGCCCATGCCAACTCCTGTATGCTTGGAAACGGGATGTACTTGGGGATTCTAGCTCCGTGTATCGGCAGCTACAAGCAGGTGCGTTCGAATCTGGTGGCACCAGATTCGCAATGAGACTGAGTCTGACATGAATAACGAGAACAATTCGAGCGGAACGGGGGGCAGTCCGGTGGATCCGACGACCCAGTCACTGGCCCAGCGGATTCCCTCGCCGGCGATGAACGCCGAGGATTCCCGCCGGGCCTTCAAGGCCATCGAGACGTCCCTCCGCGAGCTGTGGGGGGTGGTTGACGGACTGTCGAGCCTTCTTCCGCCGCGCCCGACGTATTACCGCGTCACGATCTTCGGATCCTCCCGGATGCACCCGGGGGACGAGCTGTACGGTGAGGTGAGGCGGCTCGCCGAGCGGCTGTCCTATATGGGCTGCGACATCATCACCGGGGGCGGCCCGGGCTTGATGCAGGCCGCCAACGAGGGTGAGGCCATAGGCGACGTGGGAGACCACACGTACTCCATCGGACTCAACGTCGAACTGCCGCACGAACAGGGAGCGAATCCCTACGTCGAGAAGCTCTACCATCACGGAACGTTCTTCTCGCGCCTCCACCATTTCGTGCAGTTGTCGAGCGCATTCGTCGTGATGCCCGGAGGCATCGGCACGACGCTCGAGGCATTGCTGGTGTGGCAGCTGATTCAGGTCGGCCACCTGCGGAACCGGCCGCTGATCTTCGTCGGCCGCATGTGGCAGGACCTGGTCGAATGGGGCAGCGCATACTGGATCAACGGCGGTCGGCACCTGGCGGACGAGAACGACCTGGCGATTCCGGTGTGTGTCGACACGGTGGACGAGGCCTGGCGGATTATCGAGGATAACCTGAAGTCGTGGGAGGCGACGACGGAGGAGGCGACGGAGGCGGCCCGCTAGAGCTCGAACTTCTGCAGGCGCTCCGGAGCCACCACGTCCGCGGCTCCTCGTTCCCCCAGCGCCCCGGCCAGCGACTCCTGGGACTCGCGTTCTCCGTGAACCAGGAACCAGCGGTCCACGTGCCCGGCCTCCCGCACCCCGTCGGACCAGGCGAGCAGTTCGTCTCGGCCGGCATGCGCACTATAGGAATCGGCCCGTTCCACGGCCGCCAGGATCTCGACGTCCTGTCCATAGATTCGAACCGGATTCCTGCCGTCGAGGATCTTCCGGCCCAGCGTGTGCTCGGCCTGGTAGCCGACGAACAGCACGGTGCTGCCAGGATGCGTCGCGTGGTTGCGGAGATGATGGAGGATCCTTCCCGCCTCGCACATGCCGGACGCGGAGATGATCACACCCGGGCCCTTACGATGATTCAGAGCCTTCGACTGCTCGACGTCGCGCACATAGGTAAGAGTCTCGAATCCGAGCGGATCCCGGTCATGATCGGAGTGCAGCGTCTCGAGCATCTCTGCGTCCCAGCACTCACGGTGCTCATTGAACACGTCGGTCACCCGGACGGCGAGCGGGCTGTCCACCCAGACCGGCACGCGGGGGAGCTCGCCTGCTTCCCATAACTGGTTCAGGCTGTAGACGACTTCCTGCGTTCTGCCCAGCGAAAACGCCGGGATGATCAGATAACCGCCTTCCCGGCAGACACGATCGGCGCACGCCCGGAGACGATGCTTTGCTTTACTCGCCGGCTCGTGCACACGGTCGCCGTACGTGCTCTCCATGATCACGACGTCCGCGCCCGGCGGCATGACCGGATCGCGCAGGATCGGAAGACCCTTCCGGCCGATGTCCCCGCTGAACACGAGTCGGCGCTCGCGGCCCCCGGCGGACAGATCCACGGTCACCGATGCCGACCCGAGAATGTGACCGGCGTCCTCGAGCCTCGCCCTCGCCCCCGGGACCGGATCGAACGTCTCCCCGTAATCGACGGTCCGGAAGCGCTCGAGCACGGCCTCCACGTGTTCGGGCTCATACAGCGGTTCGAACGGCTTTCGGCCCTGTTTCTTGCGGCGCTTGTTCACATACTTGACGTCGTTGACCTGGATGTGGGCCGAATCCATGAGCATGTGGCGGCACAGGTCGGCCGAGGCGGACGTCGTCCAGATGCGCCCGCGAAATCCCGACCTGACCAGGGAAGGCAGGTTCCCGGCGTGATCGAGATGCGCGTGACTGAGCACCACGGCATCGATGTCGGAGGCGTCGAACGGGAGATCGCGGTTTCGTTCGAACGCACCTTTGCGACGACCCTGGTAGAGGCCGCAGTCGAGAAGAACGCGGCTCCGCCCCGTGTCGACCAGGTGCATGGAGCCCGTGACTTCGCGCGCGGCGCCGAAGAACTGGATGTGCATGCAGAAGAGTTCTGCATCGGGCCACCGCGGGCAAGTTGCCGCGGTGGCCCATGTGCCGGCCCGTTACGCCAGAGCTGCGTCCAGGCGATTCAG
>Ga0224512_10003585_pt1 | contig 13563 bp, 9 predicted proteins | sample SF_May12_sed_USG_4_FD_169103 | JGI IMG/M metagenome (GOLD analysis project Ga0224512, IMG submission 169103) | Sediment microbial communities from San Francisco Bay, California, United States - SF_May12_sed_USGS_13 | ecosystem: Environmental > Aquatic > Marine > Sediment | place: USA: California...
TGCGGGCGAACACGGCCGCGTCTGGGCAAAGAGCACCGACAACTTCGAGGCCTACCTGACCTGGTTGCAGGGCTGGAAGCATTACAGGCGCTACACCAAAGACGACAGGGCCATAGCGCGGCAATTGTTTCAGCAAGCCATCGGCATGGACCCGAAATGGGCGATGCCTTACACGACCATCGCCTGGACGCATATCCAGGACGCAAAGATGTTGGACGGTTCCCATGCCGAATCATTGAAGCTCGCGGCGGCAGCGGCACAAACGGCATTGGCGCTGGATGATACCTATCCTGGGGTTTATGCCGCACTTGGCGGCGTCCATGAGGCCAATGGGGAGATCGAGCAGGCCATCACCTATCACGAGAAGGCCGTCGCGCTTGGGCCCAATATCTCGGTCTATCACGCCATCCTTGCATATAACCTGACCGAGGCGGGACGGGCCGACGAGGCCATTCCCATGCTCAAGAAAGCGATGCGTCTCGATCCGACCTACCAGCCCTGGTACTTGCTGGCATTAGGCGACGCCTACAACGCGTTGGGCCGCTACGAGGAGGCGGCCGAAGCACACAAGCAGTTCCTTGATCGTCGGCCCGAAAACATAGACGGCCACGCGAGCCTTATCGTGAGCTACATGTGGCTCGGTCGGGAGGACGAGGCGCAGAGTTACGTCTCGGAAGTGTTGAGGATTGACCCCAAGTTCTCGCTGGAGTCGTTCAGAAAGCGGCTGAAGTACAAAGACCAGGCGTATCTCGAGCGCTTCCTCGACGCGCTACGCAGGGCGGGTCTTCCGGAGTAGGTCGACAAAACCCGCCGACGTCGTGTGCGCCGAAATGATCAAGCGCCACCGTGGGGCCTTTCCGTCAGCCGTCGGCCGCCTCGCCTGCTTCCGAAAGATCGCGATGGATGGCTTCGGCGGCGTTCTTGCCGGCGCCGGCGGCGAGAATCACCGTGGCGGCGCCGGTGACGACGTCGCCGCCGGCGTAAATGCGAGCGCGCGTCGTGCGGCCGTCTTTCTCGTCGGCGACCAGGCAGCCCCAACGGTCGGTCTCCAGCCCTGTGGTGCTGCTGAGCAGCAGCGGGTTTGGCGTCGTGCCGATCGACAGCACCACATTGTCCACCGGGATGACAAACTCGGAGCCGGCCACCGGAACCGGCCGCGCGCGCCCCGACTCGTCGGGCTCGCCCAACTCCATGACCTGGCATTTGAGCCCGGTGACCCAGCCCTCGTCGTTGCCGAGCACCTCGACGGGATTGGTCAGCCAGTGGAACTGGACGCCTTCCTCGATGGCGTGGTGATATTCCTCGATGCGGGCCGTCATTTCGGCCTCGCTCCGCCGGTAGACGATCAGCCCCTCTTCCGCGCCCATGCGCAGGGAAGAGCGTACGGTATCCATCGCCGTGTTGCCGGAACCGATCACGGCCACCCGTTTGCCGACCTTCATCGGCGTGTCGGCGGTGGACTCATAGGCCCGCATCAGGTTGATGCGGGTGAGGAATTCGTTGGCGGAGAACACGCCGTTGAGGTTCTCGCCGGGAATGCCGAGGAACTTTGGCAGACCGGCGCCGGTGCCGATAAAGATGGCGGCAAAGCCCATCTTTTCCAGAAGGTCGTCGAGGGCGATGGTCTTGCCGACGATGACATTTGTGAGGATCTGGACGCCGCGCTGCCTGAGGACGTCGATTTCCCAGTCGAGGACGGCATTGGGCAGGCGGAATTCCGGAATGCCGTAGCGCAACACCCCGCCCGGCGCGTGCAGCGCCTCGAACACGGTCACCGGGTAGCCCATATCGGCGAGCTGGCCGGCGCAGACCAGCCCGGCCGGACCCGAGCCGACCACCGCGATCTTTTCGTCGCGCCAGGGTTTTGGGGCGCCGCCGTTGGCCGGCTGGCCACGTTCCCAGTCGGCGACGAACCGTTCCAGATGCCCGATGGCCGCGGCGTTGAAGCGGTTGCTCATGTGGCAACGCTCCTCGCACTGGCTCTCCTGCGGGCAGACCCGGCCGCAGATCGCGGGCAGCGGGTTGGCACCGCGAAGGATCGAGGCGGCCTGCGTCATATCGCCGGCGGCTATGGCGTGGATGAAGTCCGGGATCGGGATGCGCACGGGACACCCCTCGACGCAGATGGCGTCCTGGCAGCGCAGGCAGCGTTCAGCCTCGAACATTGCGCGCTGCAGATCATAGCCCTCGTTGACCTCGAGGAAGTCGTGGGCGCGAAGGCCGGCATCGCGCTGGGGCATCGGCGTCTTATCGGTTCGCTTGATCGGCATCCGGCTCCTCCCGCCGCGCTCTGGCAAGCGGTTGCCTGCCGTTCGATGGCCTGGTGTTCCAGATCGGCGTACATCTTGTTGCGCCTCACCGCTTCGTCGAAATCCACCTGGTGGGCGTCGAAGAACGGACCGTCGACGCACGCGAACTTCACTTCGCCGGCGACGGTGATTCGGCAGCCGCCGCACATGCCCGTACCGTCGATCATCAACGGATCCATCGAGACCAGTGTTTCGATTCCGGCGGCGCGGGTGGTGTCGGCGACGGCGCGCATCATCGGCATCGGGCCGATTGCCAGCACCCGGTCGGGCCGTCCAGCACCGCTTCCTGAACCGTCGCCGTCGATCAACTGCTGCAGCCGTTCGGTGACGAACCCCTTGAACCCGGCGGAGCCGTCGTCGGTGCACAGTTCGAGACCGCCGCAGACGGCGCGCAACTCGTCGGTCAGGATCAGCAGATCCTTCTCGCGAGCACCGACGATGGCCGTCGTCTGCTCGCCGCGCCCGGTAAGATCGCGCATCAGGCACAACAGCGCCGCCGCGCCGAAACCGCCGCCGACGCCGACCACATGTCCGCCCGGCGCAATCTCCGGCGCGGCACCCAACGGGCCGGCCACGTCGAGGATGTCGTCGCCTTCACCCAGCGCCCCCAACAGCCTCGTGGTGACGCCGACCTCCTGGACAACGATGGTGATCTCACCGCGGTCCCCGTCGTAGTCGGCGATGGTGAGCGGGATGCGCTCGCCGTCCTCACGGACGCGGACGATGACGAATTGCCCCGGCCGCGCGGCCGCCGCGATCAGCGGCGCTTCCACAACGAACATCCTGGTGACCGGAGTCAAAGTGCGTTTGCTGATGATCCTCGCCATCTCTTACAGCCCCTCGTGCCCGTGCATGAGTTTCAGGCGTCGCCAGCGCCTGTCGACCTCGCTTTCAATGGCCTCGAGCCGTTCTGCGTTGGCGGGCGCAAGCAGGTGCCTGGTCTTGCCCATGAGTCCAAGCCAATCGGCGACCGGCCGGCGCCGGCCCACCGCATCCGGGTCGTAGGTGAGGGTGGTGTTCCCTTTCTCCACCTCGTACACGGGGAAGAAACATGAATCGAGGGCCGCCTGCAGCACGTCCTCGGCAGCGTCGTCGGTGGTCCGCCAGTTGAGCGGGCAGAACGACAGGACCTTGCCGTAGACCAGCCCCTCGCGCTTGGCATACCACTGCGCCTTGGCGACCTTGCGCATGAAGTCCTCGGGATAGCCTTCGCTGGCGGTGAAGACGTATGGCAGATGGCAGGCCGCGAAGATCTGTGCCGTGTCCTTGTGGTGGAACGCCTTGCCGGTCCTGGCCTCGCCGACTTCGCTGGTCGAGGTGCGGTGGCCCATCGGCGTGGCATAGGAAAGCTGGGCGCCGGTGTTCATGTAACCCTGATTGTCGTATTCCAGGATGATCATGCGATGATTGCGGTTGGCGGCGCCGAGCGCCGGCCCCATGCCGATATCCATGCCGCCGTCGCCGGTGACCATCATAAAGGTGATGTCGGGCGATCCCGGCAGTTCGCCGCGCCGCATCCGTTCGAGATACATTTCGACCAGTCCGGACAGGGTCGCCGCGCCGTTCTGGAACAGGTTGTGGATATAGGTGATGCGGTGCGCCGTATGCGGATAGCCGGTGGTCACCACCATGGCGCAGCCGGTCTGGAACAGCACCACGAGATCGCCCTCGAGGACGCTGTAGGCCTGGTGCAGCACCGGGAAGATGCCGCAGCCCGGACAGCCGCCATGGCCGGGCGCGACCCGGCAGGGCACCGCTGTCATCGCCCACAAGGGTTCCAGCTCGACCTTGAGCCTGCCGCTCTTCTCGTCCTTGGTGACTTTCGCCATGCCGCGCGAGACTTCCTCGGTGGTGATGGCGGGCAGTCCCGGCAACGGTTTGGTCGCGGGGTCGCCGGCGAAGGCGCCGTGGTAGGCGAAGGGCGTGTCCACCGATCCTTGCGCCGCCGCTTCGAGAACCTCGGCGAAGAACTGCTCTGCGTCGGCGTCGTAGAAATCCCTGCCGCCTAGACCGTAAATGCGGTTGAGGATCAGCGTACGGTTTTCCGGGTCCTGTTGCAGCGCGGCGCGGATTTCGAGGGCCAGGTTGCCGTTCCCGGCACCGTATGAATCACCGCGGTCTCCGACCAGCGCCGCGCGCACGTTCCTGAACAAATCGCGGATTTGTTGCCCGGGGAACGGGCGCAGCGCGTTGAGCGAGACGACACCGACCCGCTGGCCCTCGTCGCGAAGCCGGTCGGCGACCTCCTTGGCGGTCTCGGCGGCCGAGTTGAGCAGCACGACGGCGACTTCGGCATCTTCCATGCGGTAGGCGTCGACCACCGGATAGACGCGGCCGGTCAGCGTCGCCAGCTCGGCCAGAACCTCGGGGATGACGCGCCTGGCCGCCTCCATCGCCTCGGTCAGCTGCACCTTGTTGTTGATCAGGTCGGGATCGTTCATGTAGGGCCCGAATGTCACCGGGCGCGTTGGATCGAGCGCCGTGACCGCTGATTCCGGGGTGCCGATGAAATCCAGGATCGCGTCGGCATCGTCGAACACCTCAAGCCGGCGCTTCTGGTGGCTGGTGAAGAACCCGTCATAGGCGACCAGCACGGGCAGCCGCACGTCCTTGTGCTCGCCGATGCGGACGGCGGCGAAGTTGAGGTCGTAGACCGCCTGCGGATCGCGGGCCAGCAGAATGATCCAGCCGGTATTGAGGACGAAATAGATGTCGGAATGATCGCAGCGGATGTCGAGCGGTCCGGAAACCGCGCGGGTGGCGACGTTGAGCACCATCGGCACCCGCGTTCCAGCCTGCACCGGCAGTTGCTCCAGCGCGTACAGCAATCCCTGGGACGAGGTCGCGTTGAGTACCCGGCCGCCGCCCAGCGCCGCACCGTAGCAGATGCCGGCGGCGCCGTGCTCGCCGTCGCCCGCGACCATGGCGATGTCGTGGGCGCCTTCCGCCTGCATCTCGGCAAGGGCCTCTGCCACCTCGGTGGACGGCGTGATCGGGAAATAGCCCATCAGATGGAAGCCGATGTCGCGTGCCGCCAGGGCCGCTGCCTCATTTCCGTTACGGAACTCGGCGCGCTGGTGGACCAGGCCGTGCCGGACGGAGTGTTTGCCGTCGCTGCCGGAGTCGAGCTTTTTCTCAGCAAGCTTTTGCATATTGGGCTTCATGGTTATGTCCGCTCTAGCTGACGAGTTGCGGGAACAGCGGTTGGGTCAGTTCCGCTGCCAGTCCGGGCGTTTCGGCTTCGCGGGTCATCGCCCCGGTCGGGCACGTCTCGATACAGCGCATGCAGCCCTTGCAATAACCGTAGTCGATGCCGGTCAGCCGGACCGCGTCCGGTACCGGCTTGTTACCCTCGACCGTCCACACCAGGCACAGGTCGGGGCACACCATGTCGCACATGCCGCAGTGAATGCATTTCTCGACATCGAGTACCGGCAGCCATCCGGTGCGCGAGGTCGACAAGTCGTTCCACGCCGTCGAGCCGGCATTGAGGATGATGCCGCCCAGCGGCGCCGTCTGGTAGCCCCAGTAAGGATCGGGCCTGATGATCGGCAAATCGCCGTCCACCCGTCCGACGCCGGACAGAATTTCGAATTCCGCCGTCCCGCGGCGGAAAGCGGCCTCGTTGCTGGCCACGCCCTCGGGGCGCTTTTGCGCGAACGCGTCGGTCAGCGCTTGCAGCAGAACGTCCGCATCGAGGAACGGCACCGCTTCGGCGAGGGTGCCGAGCAACACGGCGTTGGGCCGCGATTTCTCTTCCCCTGCGATGCGCTGGGCGTCGATGCGGATGACGTTCGCCGTGCGCGGCAGGCGGGCGAGGCCATCGGGAATCTCGCCGGGCGGGCCGGTAAAGATCAGTGTGCCCGTGGCGCGGAATCCGGCAATGGTCGCCGGATGGCTGAGCAGGGCGCTGTGAAAGACGACGACGACATCCGGGGATTCCACCGGTGCGCTGGTGCGGATCGGCTGGCCGGCCGGCCCGAGTCTGATAAACGATTTGATTGCCGTGCCTTTTTTTTCCGAACCGTAGGACGAAAAATGCGCACCGTTGAGGCCCATGCGCAAGACCGCCGCAGTGGCCAGAATCTGGCCGGCGGTATGGGCGCCGAGCCCGCCGATCGACTCAAAACGAAGTTCGAACAAACGGTCGTCTTGGGGTAACGAAACCGTGCCGTCCATCTATCAATCAACCTCAGGTAATTCGGGGAATTATCCCCCGCAATAACGAATTATTGTTTAACACTTTATACCGTTTGGACGTATTGACTTGGGTCAATCGGAAGCCGGTTTGACACGGACGACCCAGACCGGCGCGCCCGGCGAGACACCCTGGACACCAGGCCCCGACTGGCGGAATCGCGTGAATCGGTCCAGGTGCGGCATGTCACCGGCGGAAACTGGCCGGTCGGTCTTTCGACAATGTCGCGTGTACCAGGTCGGCTGAGTGTTTGACAGGCGATGTCAACGTCAACGACTCGACAGCCTCGCAAGGCTGGGGCCGGGTGGCACGCCTGTATCGGCGGGCTGTCCTACCTGTATTTCAGCGCGTGCCGGGCGAGCTTCTTCATCACTGTCGGCAGCGCCTGCTCGCCGAGGCGGTCGGGATGACACCAGATCTCGCCGGCGCCCGCGTTGCGGCCGACACGGCCGGCCAGTACAGCGAGTTCCAGCCGGAAATGCGTGAAACCGTGCGCCACCGTGCCCGGCAGTTCCCGCCAGTCGCGCGCCGGCAACGGTGCCGTCCTCCGTGCCGCCGCGGCTGACGGCATCGGCCCCTCGCGCCACTCGGTGGACGGCGTCTCGATCATGCCGCCCAGCAGGCCCGAGTCGGGGCGGCGGCGCAGCAGCACGGTGCCGTCCGGGCGGGTGATCCAGAAGGCGACGCCGCGGCGCAGCGGCCGTTCCGGTTTCGGTGCGCGGCGCGGCAGCGAGTCCGCCATCTCCCGTCCCTTGCAGGCGTCGCGCCACGGGCAGAGCATGCATTTCGGGTTGCGCGGCGTGCACACCGTGGCCCCCAGATCCATGATCGCCTGCGCGTAATCGCCGGCCCGGGCGTGCGGCGTCAGGCGGTCGGCCAGTTCGTGCAGCCGGCGCTTGGCGCCGGGCAATGGGTCCTCGACCGCAAACGTGCGCGCGATCACCCGCTCCACATTGCCGTCAACCACCACGGCGCGGCGGCCGAAGGCGATGGCGGCGACCGCAGCGGCGGTATATCGGCCGATGCCGGGGAGCTTCAGGAGTTCCGCCTCGTTGTCGGGGAAGCGGCCGCCCGCCGCCGCCACCAGCTGGCGCGCGCAGCGATGCAAGTTGCGCGCCCGCGCGTAGTATCCCAGCCCCTGCCAGGCGTGCAGGACCTCGTCGAGCTCGGCGGCCGCGAGGTCGGCGACGGCCGGCCAGCGCCGCATGAAGGATTCGAAATACGGCCCGACGACGGCCACCGTCGTCTGCTGCAGCATGATCTCGGAGAGCCAGACATGGTACGGGTCGGGCACCATGCCGGGCGGCACGCGCCAGGGCAACTTGCGGCGGTGCCGGTCATACCAGGCGAGCAGGGTCTCGGCGGACGGGGCCTTGCGCAATCGGGTCATAGGGGCGTAACTACGGGCTTGGACATGATCGCGGCAGGACAGCATGGCCGGGGACGGGACACAAGCGAAACGGGGCGACGGCGGAAGACGCGGCGGCGGACCGCGCCCGTTGGCGGCCTCGGTCGGCGGTATTGCAAAACGCTCGCTGGGGCGGCGCGGCTTCGCGGAAGGCGGATTGATCGCCGACTGGCGCGCCGTCGTCGGGCCGGAACTGGCGGCTTCCTGCTGGCCGGACCGCCTCAGTTTCCCGCCAGGCAAGAAGGAGGGCGGCATGCTGCGGATCCGCGCTGCCGGAGGCATCGCCATGGAATTGCAGCATCTGGCGCCGCAGGTTCTGGAACGCGTCAACGGCCATTTCGGCTACCGGGCGATCGCCCGCATCACCATCCTGCAGGCGCCCCCGGACGCGGCAGCAGCGCCGCAGCGGGCCGCGCGGGCCCGGCCGGACAAGCGCCCCGATCCCGCGCAGCAGAGCGATCTGGAGGCAGTGCTGTCGGAAGTGGAGGATCCTGAAGTCCGGGCTGCACTTGCGCGTCTGGGCCGAGCCATGATAAGCGACGGGCGCACCGAATAAGGCGGGTGACATGGCCGGCGGCCTGGCCCCACCTTGATAGCGCCACAATCGCGAACCAGTATCCGTATCCGGCGGATACGCCGTCAGGAGAGCCCACCGTGACCAGAGCCGTTTCCATCCTTGTCTTAGTCTTTCTGTCGCTGGCCCTCGCAACCGGTTGTGACGAGTCGACCGAGACAATGCTGATCGAGGACCGGGTGCTCGGCGACCCGAACGCACCGATCACGATCATCGAATACGCGTCGCTAACCTGTTCGCATTGTGCCACCTTCCACAAGAATACGATGCCCAGGCTGAAGCGGGAGTGGCTCGACACGGGACGGGCCAAACTGGTGTACCGGGATTTTGCGCTCGACAAGAACGCGGCGGCGGCGGCGGTGATCGCCCGCTGCGCCCCGGAAGACCAGTATTTCCGTCTGCTCAGCGTTTTCTTCAGCCGCCAGCCGTCGTGGTCGCGGATGGAGGATCCTATCCCGGTGCTGGCGCAGATCGCAGGCTCCAGGGGCTTAAACCGCGAAGATATCGACGCCTGCCTGGACGACGACGAGCTGGTCGACGGCGTGCTGCAGATGCGCCTGGTCGGGCAGAATCAGCACGGCGTGAACAGCACGCCGACGTTCATCGTCGGCGAAAGGGTGGTCAGCGGCGCGTTGAGTTTCGAGGATTTCGATGCCGTGCTGCGTTCGATGGGGCGGTGACGCGGGCAACGCCGCAACGGAACCCGCCTTGATCGAGCCGTGCTAGTGGGTCTATATTCCGGAGCCACCAGATATGGTGGCTATCGAGGCATCAATCCGGCCGGAGGCGACAGGTGACCAGATCTTCCGCTTTGTTTGCAGGCTTTGCCGTGCTGGCGCTTGTCGCCGTTGCGCAGGCCGAACCGCTGCCTACGGAACAGGCGCTCAAGGAACGAATCATGGGCAATCCCGAGGCACCGGTGACGATCATCGAATATGCCTCCCTGACCTGCCCGCACTGCGCCGATTTCCACACCGACACGCTGCCGCAGCTCAAGAAGGAATGGATCGAGACCGGCCGGGCCAAGCTGGTCTACCGGGACTTCCCGACCTCGCCCGTCGCGCTGGCGGTTTATGCCGCCATGGTCGCGCGCTGCGCCCCGGAAGACCGGTATTTCAAGTTCCTCGAGGTGTTCTACAAGCAGCAGCGGAACTGGACGGGCAGCCCCGATCCGGTGAAGGCGCTGGCCCAGCTGGCACGCCTCGGCGGGATGAGCCAGGCGGATTTCGATGCCTGCACGCAAAACGAGGCCCTGTTCACGGGCATCCGCGAGCGGGCGCTCGACGGACAGATGGAGTTCGACATCGAGAACACGCCGAGCTTCGTGGTCAACGGCCGCGTCATCAAGGGCGGGATGAGCTACGCGGATTTCAAGGACGTCCTGGAGGGCGCCGCGAAATGACCCCGCCCGCGGCGCACCGATAAACCGAACGGGCACGCACCGGTGCATTTCACCAAGCTTCGCGTTTCCGGCTTCAAATCCTTCGTAGATCCCGTCGAACTGATGATCGAGCCGGGCATGACCGGCGTCGTCGGGCCGAATGGCTGCGGCAAGTCGAACGTCATCGAGGCGCTGCGCTGGGTGATGGGCGAAACGTCGGCCAAGAGCATGCGCGGCGGCGGCATGGACGACGTGATCTTCGGCGGCACCACGACACGGCCGGCACGGAATATCGCCGAGGTCATCCTCCACATCGACAATTCCGACCGCCGGGCTCCGGCCATGTTCAACGACACCGACGAGCTCGAGATCTCGCGCCGGATCGAACGCGAGTCGGGTTCGACCTACCGAGTCAACGGCAGGGAAGTCCGGGCCCGCGACGTCCAGCTCCTGTTCGCCGATCTCGCCACCGGCGCCCATTCGACGGCGATGGTCAGCCAGGGCCGGATCACCGCCATGATCGGCGCCAAGCCGGTCGACCGCCGGGCGCTGCTGGAAGAGGCGGCCGGCATCAAGGGGTTGCACACCCGCCGGCACGAAGCTGAACTGCGCCTGCGCGCCGCCGAGACCAACCTGGAACGGCTGGAAGATGTGATCGTGGCCCTGGAAGGCCAGCACCAGGGCCTGCAACGGCAGGCGCGGCAGGCGGCGCGCTATCGCCGCCTGTCCGAGCAGATTCGGCGGTTCGACGCGATCCAGCTGCACCACGCCTGGACAGCCGCAATGCAGACGGTCAGCGAGTCCAGTGCCGCCTTGGAGGCCGCGCGCGGCGCGGTCGCCGAACGCACCGCCGCGGCCGCCGGCGCGGCGAAGGCTCAGGCCGAGGCCGCGACCGCCCTGCCGTCGCTGCGCGAAACCGAGGTCGCGGCCGCCGCGGCGTTGCAGCATTTGCAGTTGGCGCGCCGCGAACTGGACCGCGAAGCAGACCGGGTGGCCGCCGCGCAGACCCAGCTCGAACAGCGGCTGCAGCAGATCGCCGCGGACATCGAGCGCGAACGCACGCTGGAGACCGATGCGGCGGAAGCTCTCGCGCGCCTTGAGGCCGAACGCGGGACGCTGGCCGCCGCCCAGCAGGATGAGGCCGCGCTGCGGGAGGCGGCAGCCACGGCGCTGGACGCGGCGACGCGCCAGGTGGAGGACCGGGAAACCGAACTCCAGGAGGCGACGGCGCGGCTGGCCGAAACGGAAGCGCGGCGCAGCGCGTTGACGCGGCGCGTCTCGGAACTTGGCGAGCGTATCGAACGCCTCTCCGCCCGCCAGGCGGAACTCGAGAAAGAGCGGACGACGCGCGTAGTGGCAATGGGTGAGAATGCGACGCTGACAGCCGCGGCGCAGACCGTGGAATCGGTGGAGGCCGAAGCCGAGCGGGCCCGCGCCGCGCAGGAGGCCGCGGAGATGGCACGTACCGAAACCGAGGAGCGCGAGGCCGCGGCCCGGGCGGGTCTGCAGGAGGCGCAGGCGGCGCTTGCCGGGCTCGCGGCCGAAGAGCGCGCCCTTGCCGAACTGCTGGAGCCGGCGGAGGGACACCTGTTCCCGCCGGTCATCGACGCGGTGACCGTGGATGCCGGTTACGAGACGGCGCTGGGCGCGGCGCTGGGCGAGGACCTCAACGCCCCGGTCGATAGCTCGGCGCCGATTCACTGGACCCGGCTGCCACCCGTCAACATGGCGCCGCTGCCCGGTGACGCGCTGCCGCTGGCGCGGTTCGTTACCGCCCCGGCCGAACTGACGCGCAGGCTGGCGGCGACCGGCGTCGTCGAGGGCAAGACCGACGGGGCGCGGCTTGCGGAATTGCTGACCGTCGGGCAGCGGCTGGTATCGCGCGACGGCGGGTTGTGGCGCTGGGACGGCTACACTGTCTTGCCCGGCGCCCCCACCGCGGCGGCGACCCGGTTGGCCCAGCGCAACCGTCTGGCCAAGATCCGCCCCCGGCGCGAGGAGGCCGAGCGCACGATTGCCACGGCCCGGCAGGCCCTCGACGACGCCCGCTCGACCCACGAGGCGGCGGTTGCGCGCGAGCGGGAGGCGCGGGAGGCGCTGCGCACTGGTTTCACCGCACTCAATACCGCCCGCGAGGAGCATACCAGGCTGACGAACGCCCGGGTTGCCCAGGAATCGCGGCTGACGGCGCTGATCGAGGCGCTGGAAACGACGCAGGGCGACCGCGAAGAGACGGAACTTACACGCGACGACGCGGCAACCGAGTTAAGTCGGCTCGACGACCCCGCCGCGGCTCGCGAGTCGGTCGGTGCGATGCGCGCAGAACTTGGCAATCTGAGGGCGACGCAGGCGGAATGGCGCAGCGCCAACGACAGGCTGATCGCCGAATCGGAGCGGCGCAGCGAACGGCTGCTGGCAATCGAGGCCGAGGCGGCCTCGTGGCGGCAGCGCGCGAGCGGCGCGGAATCACGACTGGCCGACCTGAACGAACGTCACGGCAAGGCCGGGGAGGAGCGCGACAGGCTTGTCAAACGCCCGGCAGAGATCGACGCCCAGCGCAACGGGCTGATGACCCAGATCGAAGAGGCCGAATCGAAGCGAAGCCGCGCCGCGGATCTGCTGGCCGCAGGCGAATCGGCACTGTCGGAGGCCGACAGGACGCTGCGGGCCACAGAGGCGGCACAGGCCGAAGCCCGCGAGCAACTGGTCCGGGCCGAGGCCCGGCAGGAACAGGCGGAACGCGACCGGGCCACGGTGGCAGAGCGCGTCCGCGAGAAGCTTGACGTGGTGCCCGACCGGATCCTGGCCGCAACCGGCATCGGCGCGGACGAGAAGCTGCCGGAAAGCGATGCCGCCTCAGCCCGTCTCGAACGCCTCGCGCGCGAGCGGGATGGCATGGGACCGGTGAACCTGCGGGCCGAACAGGAGGCCGAGGAGTTGCGCGAACAGGTGTCGACCCTGCAGGCCGAGCGCGAGGATCTGCTGGCCGCAATCGCCCGCCTGCGCCAGGGCATCGGTACCCTGAACCGGGAAGGCCGCGACCGGCTGATGGCCGCATTCAACGAGGTCAACGGGCATTTCGAGGAGCTGTTCACCCGCCTGTTCGGCGGCGGCCGGGCGCACCTCGCGCTGACCGAGGCCGACGACCCGCTGGAGGCCGGGCTGGAGATCATGGCCAGCCCGCCGGGCAAGAAGCTGACGACGATGTCGCTGCTGTCCGGCGGCGAACAGGCGCTGACCGCGGTGGCGCTGCTGTTCGCAGTGTTCCTGACCAATCCGGCGCCGATCTGTGTGCTGGACGAAGTCGACGCGCCGCTCGACGACAGCAATGTCGACCGTTTCTGTTCGCTGGTCGGCGAGCTGGCGCACAGCCGCAAAACCCGGTTCCTGCTGGTCACCCATCACCGCATGACCATGGCCCGGATGGATCGCCTGTTCGGGGTGACCATGGGCGAGGCCGGCATCAGCCAGCTGGTTTCGGTCGACCTGGCCCGGGCCGAGGCCCTGCGCGAGTCCGCTTGAGGTCAAGCAGGGTACGGCAAAAACCTCTGTTTTCTGCGCCTTTCGATCAGGTTACCGCAGCGCGGTATTGCGCCTTGACTTGGATTTTGGCCGTCAGTATGGTGCCCGCGCTTTTCGGCGCGGCGCCGGTTGTTTCAGGGGGTCGGGATGGGCAAGGAAGACAAGCCGCCC
>Ga0224512_10003586_pt1 | contig 13563 bp, 13 predicted proteins | sample SF_May12_sed_USG_4_FD_169103 | JGI IMG/M metagenome (GOLD analysis project Ga0224512, IMG submission 169103) | Sediment microbial communities from San Francisco Bay, California, United States - SF_May12_sed_USGS_13 | ecosystem: Environmental > Aquatic > Marine > Sediment | place: USA...
TCGATGAGTTCGGCATCGAGAACCATGGGCCGCTCGATCATGACTTCGTCAAGTCGGTCTATGCCTGGGATCCCAACGGCTATCAGATCGAGGTCACCTGCCGGGTGCCCAAGCACGACGCGATCATGGCGCACGAGGCGGAAAAGGCCCGAGAGATCATGGCCGACTGGACCGCGCGGACCCTTCCCACCAAGGCCGGCAAGGTGACGATCTCGGGGGCCGACGGCTAGGCGCCGGCTCGGGCCAATTCCATCCGGCGATAAGAGGGCGCGCGATGAGCGAAGCGTCGGCAGCAGCCGCGACCACCAGCTATGAGTACGACCGCGAGCCTTTTCTGATCGTCTTCGACGAAAGCTCCGCGATCAAGGAAACCTATGCCGGCCAGCTCGGCAAGATCGTGCTCGAGGCGCATCGCCTGGCACCGCGCGGGGTGCCGGCCAAGCTCGTCATGATCTTCATGCACCCGATCGGCGGCACCCAGTACCTGCCGATGCTGGCAGCCTTCGCCAAGGCCGGCATCCACGTCATTTCGTGCAACAGCCGCTATCCACGGAACGACAGCGCGCTGATCATGGAGAAGGTGGCGGCCGATCTCGGCGCTTGTGTTCGCCATGCGCGGGAGAAGTTCGGCTACCAGACGGTCGTGCTCGGCGGTTGGTCGGGCGGCGGCTCGCTCTCGCTTTTCTACCAGTCGCAGGCCGAGGCGCCGACGATCACCCAGACGCCGGCGGGCGACGCCTACGATCTCACGGCCGCGGGCCTCATCCCCGCCGACGCGGTCATGCTGCTGGCGGCGCATACCAGCCGCGCCAAGACGCTGACCGAATGGCTCGATCCCTCGATCAGCGACGAGACCGACAGCTTCTCCCGCGACCCGGCGCTCAACATCTACGATCCGGCGAATCCCAACCAGCCGCCCTACGACACGGCCTGGCTGGAAACCTATCGGGCGGCGCAGATCGCGCGCAACCGGCGCATTACTGATTGGGTGCAGAGCCTGCTGGCCGAGGGTAAGAAACGCGAGGGCGAGACCTTCGAGCACTGTTTCGTGGTCCACGGCACCATGGCCGACCCCGCCTGGCTCGACCCGGCGATCGAGCCCAACGGCCGCAAGCCCGGCTGGTGCATGATGGGTGACCCGAAGATGGTCAACGACGCGCCGGCCGGGCTGGCGCGCTTTTGCACCTTGCGCAGCTGGCTCTCCCAGTGGTCCTACGATCTGTCAAACGCCGACGGGCCGGAAAGCGCCAAGCGCATCACCGTGCCGGCGCTGATGATCGAGAACAGCGCCGACGATGGCTGCCTGCCCCACCACAACCGCCGCTTTTGGGATGCGATCGGCCACACCGACAAGGAAAAGCACGTGATCGAGGGCGCCAACCATTACTATTTCGGCCAACCCGACAAGGCCGGTGAGGCGGTGGCGCTGTGCCGCGACTGGCTGCAGCGGCGCGGATTTCTTTAAGTCGGGGTAGCGGCCTGCTTGGGGCCATCCTTCGAGGCTCGGACCTTCGGTCCTCGCACCTCAGGATGAGCGTCAGTTTTGCTTATGCGCACCGACACTCATCCTGAGGTGCGAGCGCGAGCGAGCCTCGAGGGATGGCCGCCGCTTCACATCTACCGCCACCAAAAAAGAGGCGGCCGCGAGGACCGCCCCTTTCTGCATGATCGAACCGCCTAGTTCGAGATCTCGCCCGACTTGCGGACGAAGCGGCCACCTTCGATGCGGGTCAGCACGAAGGCCGTGGTGCCGCCGTGCTTCTTCGGCCCAAAGGTGATCGCCGGCGCATTGAAGATGCCGCGATAGTTCTTGATGCCTTCGATCGCGGCCAGGAACTTGGCCTGCGTCAAATCCTTGCCGGCATCGGTGAGCGCCTTGATGGTGATGTCCATGATCTCGTAGGAGATCGCCGCGGGCACGCTGCCGCGCTTGGAAAAGCGCTTGTTGTAGCGCCCCTGCCAGGCCTTCACCTCGGCGCTGTCGGTCGCCGGGTTGAACGGCACATACTGGCACTGCACCCAGACGCCCTCGACGGCGGCTTTGCCGAGGAAGGCGACGGCGGCGTTGCAGGCCGAGGCCGGCGTCATCATGTCGACCTTCCAGCCGAGCTTCTTGAGCTCGGCCGCAATGCCGATAGTCTCGCGCACGATCGACGAGGTGAAGATGAGGTCGGGATTGGCCCGTCGCACCCGCGCGACCTGGGAAGAGAAGTTGGTCGAGCCGCGTTTGAAGCTCGCCATGGCGACGACCTTCATGCCCATCGCCTTGGTCTGTTTCAGTACCGCATCGCGGATGTCCTTGCCGAACTCGTCATCCTGGTAGATCACCGCGATGCGCTTCTTGCCCATTTTTTCCACGGCGTATTTGATGCCCGACATGACTTGTGTGTCGTACGGCGCGGAGATGGAGAAGGTTAGCCGGTGCAGCGGCTCGAAGGTCCGCCGGTGGTTGGTGCCGGGAAATATGAACGGCACGTTCTTTTCCAGCGCCATCGGCATCGACGCCAGCGCGACCGGCGTGCCGAGCACACCGACCAAGGCGAAGACCTTGTCCTTGGCGATCAGCTTCTGCGTCGCCAGCACGCCTTTCTTGGGGTCGTAGCCATTGTCTTCGATGATCAGCTTGATCTTACGGCCGTGAACGCCGCCCTTGGCGTTCTGCTCCTCCACACGCATGAGATAGCCGTTGCGCATCGGCACGCCCCAGAATGTGATAGGGCCGGACAGATCGAGGCTGGTGCCGAGCCGGATCTCGTCGGCCGAAACGCCCCGCTCCGCGGCAGCCGGGCTTGACATCGCGCCAATCGCAATCGCTGCCGCTAAGATATTGAATTTCTTCATTTTCGCGTCCTCCTCCGAAATTTGTACCGGAATGGTCTGAGTCCCCGGGGAGTGCTTTCGCCGCTCCTTTTGATCTCTAAGGGTCAGATTACTCCACTGTGCCTTTGCCGTACATCGCATCGATTTCGGCGCCGTATTTCTCGTGCACGAATTTCCGGCGCAGCTTCAGCGTCGGCGTCATCTCCTCGTCCTCCGCCGTCAGGATTACGTCAAGCAAGCGAAACGACTTGATCTGCTCGACCCCGGCCAGCGATTTGTTGACCCGCTCGATCTCGCCGGCGACGAGGTCGTGCACGCCCTGGGTGCGTGTGAGGCTGGCATAGTCGGTGAATACGATGCGCGCCTTCAGCGCATATCGCTCGACATTGTCCTGGTCGATCATGATGAGCGCCGAGATGAACTTGCGGCCATCGCCGATCACCACCGCGTCGGTGATGTAGGGGCTGAACTTGAGCTTGTTCTCGATCTCCGAGGGCGTGATGTTCTTGCCGCCGGAGGTGATGATGATGTCGCTCTTGCGGTCGGTGATCTTGAGGTCGCCATCGGGGGTCAGCACGCCAACGTCGCCGGTGTGCAGCCAGCCCTCCGCATCGATCGCCTCGGCCGTCCGCTCCGGCTTGTTGTGATAGCCCATGAAGACGTGCGGTCCGCGCGTCAGGATCTCGCCGTCGGGCGCGAGTTTGAGCTCGGTATCGGCGAGCGCCCGGCCGACCGTCCCGACCCGATATTCCTCGGCGCCATAATAAGTGGCAACGCCGGAGCATTCGGTCTGGCCGTAGAGCTCGAACATCGGGATGCCGAGCGCCAGATACCAGCGCATGAGCTCGGGCGATATCGGCGCCGCGCCGCTGCCGATCAGGCGCGCCTTGCTCATGCCGATGAGGCGGCGCGTGTTGCGCAGTACCAGAAGATCGGCCAAGGCGTAGTGCGCGCGCAGCCACAGCGGCACCGGCCGTCCGGCGACCCGGCGCTCGGCCACCGCCTCGCCCACGGCGATGGCGCGCTTGTAGGCCCAGCGCTCGAAGGCGGTGCCGTCGCCCAGCGACATCTGCACAAGCGCGTAGAGCTTCTCCCAGATGCGCGGCACTGCAATAAAGACGGTGGGCGAGACCTCCTGCAGGTTCTCCAGCACCGTATCGGGGCTTTCGGCGAAATTGATCACCCCGTCATAGCCGAGAGGGCGCAGCGCGGTCATCATGCGCTCGGCCATATGGCAGAGCGGCAGGAAGGCGAGCGTCTGGTCGCGCGCGGTTGTCGGCGCAAATTCCCGCCAATGCTCGATCGCGAAGATCAAGTTGGCGTGCGAGAGCTTGGCGCCCTTGGGCGGACCGGTGGTGCCCGAGGTGTAGACGAAGATCGCCGCATCGGCCGGCTTGGCGATTTCGCGCGCGGCATTCCAGGCGCCTGGATGCGCGGCTTCGTATTCGCGGCCGATCTCGAGCAGCGCGTCGTAACTCAGCACGGCGGGATCGTCGAAGCTGCGCAGGCCCTTCATGTCGTAGACGACGATCTTCGCCACCTGCGGCAACTCGCTGCGTTTCTCGAGCACCTTGTCGAGCTGTTCCTCGTCCTCGACGAAGACGAAGCGCGCGCCCGAATCCGTCAGCACGTAGGCGACCTGGTCGCGCGAGGAGGTCGGATAGATGCCGACCGACACGCCGCCCGCGCCGATCGCGCCCATATCGGTGAACAGCCATTCGGGAATCGATTCGGCGAGGATCGCAACGAGGTCGCCCGGTTTGAGGCCGAGCGAGAGTAGCGCCAGTCCGGTCAGCTTGGCGTGCTCACCGTAGTCGCGCCAGCTGAAGCCCTTCCAGATGCCGAAATCCTTGTGCGTCATCGCGGGGGCGTCGCCGCGCCGGGTCACCGTCGACCAGAAGAGCTTGGAAATCGTGTCGACGCCGGGCGGGATGACGCTCGTCGGCACCGCCCCAGGCGCGTCATGGGCGTGGCGGCGAGCGATCTCGTTCATCGCCACTGCTTCCGCCGCTTCCAGCGGCGCACGCCGCGCACGCCGTGGTCACGAATGCCGAGGTAGAACTCCTTCACGTCGTCATTCTCCTTGAGACGCGCGCCGGTGCCCTCCAGAACAATGCGCCCAACCTCCAGAACATAGCCGAAATCGGCAAGGTCGAGCGCCATGTTGGCGTTTTGCTCGACCAGGAGAATGGTCATGCCGTGCTCGGCATTGAGCCGCTTGACGGTGTCCAGGATCTCTTTCACCAGCAGCGGCGACAAGCCGAGCGACGGCTCGTCGAGCAGCATCAGCTTGGGCCGCATCATCAGCGCCCGGCCGAGCGCCAGCATCTGCTGCTCGCCGCCCGAGAGGTCGCCGGCATGCTGGCGCGCGCGCTCCTCGAGCCGCGGGAACATGCCGTAGACCCGCGCCAGATCCTCGGCCAGCCGACCGCGGTCGCGGGTGGTGTAGGCGCCCATCATCAGATTGTCATGGACCGAAAGATGCCGGAAGACCTCCCGGCCCTCGGGCACATGGGCGATACCACGCGCCGCAACGTCCCAGGTATCGCGGCCATGCAGGCGTTCGCCCTCGAAGGCGACCGTGCCGGCATGTGGGTCGATGGCACCGCAGATGGTCTTCAAAAGCGTCGTCTTGCCGGCACCGTTGGCGCCGAGCACGGCGACAATCTGACCTGCCTCCACATCGAGGCTGACGCCGCGCAGCGCCACCACGGGCCCATAGTAAGTCTCGACGTTGCGGACCTCGAGCAGCGCCATCGCCTCAGGCCCCCAGATACGCGGCGACGACTTCGGGGTGGCCCTGGATCGCCTTGGGGGCGTCCTCGGCGATCACAACGCCGGAGCTCATAGCCAGCACCCGGTCACTGACCGCCGCGACCAGCTTCATATCGTGCTCAATCATCAGCACGGTGACACCGAGTTCGTCGCGGATATCCTCGATCCAGAAAACCAGATCGTCGGTCTCTTCGGGGCTGAGGCCGGAGGCCGGCTCATCGAGCAGCAGCAGCTTGGGCTCGAGCACCAGAGCGCGGCCGAGCTCCACCACCTTCTTCACACCGTATGGCAGGCCATCGACCAGCGTATTGCGGTGGCGCTGGAGCTCCAGAAAGTCGATCACCTCCTCGACCTTGGCCCGGTCGGCTAGCTTTTCGCGCCGCGTGAAAGGGGTGAAGAATATCTGCTGGGCGAGATTGGCGCGGTGATGCAGGTAGCGGCCCATCATCAGATTGTCGAGCACGCTGGCATTGTCAAAAAGCTTGATGTTCTGAAACGTGCGCGCAATGCCGGCGGCGGGGACGCCATGGCCCGGCAGCGCCAGCACATCGCGCCCGCCAAAGCTGATGGCGCCGGCGTCAGGGTCGTAGAGCCGGCTGATCAGGTTGAACACGGTGGTCTTGCCGGCCCCGTTCGGCCCGATAATGGCGTAGATCTCGCCCTCCTTGACGGTGAATGACACGTCATTGACGGCGCGAATGCCGCCAAAGGCGATCGACAGATGATCGACGGTCAGAAGTGCGCTCACCAGGTTTCCGATTTGGCGTGCGTCTTCTGCAGGCGCATCGCCCCTTTGCGGTAGAAGGGGAACATCGAGAAGTAGTGTTTGATCTTGAGCCAGATGCCGTAAAGCCCGGTCGGCTCGAAGACGATGAAGAGCAGCAACAGCAGGCCGTAGACGGCCGCTTGCAGGCCCGGCTGCTGGGCGACATAGGCCGGCAGGTAGTCCTTGGCGATGGCGATCCACTGGGGCAGCGAGATGACGAAGGCGGCGCCAAAGACGATGCCGTGCAGCGAGCCGATGCCGCCAATGAAAATAAGCACGAGCAACTCGACGCTGATCAAGATGTTGAACTGCTCGGGCTCGATATACGGCACCTTGTGGGCGTAGAGCGCGCCGGCAAAGCCGGTGAGCGCGGCTGAGAGCGCGAAGGCGGTGAGCTTCACCCGCGCGACCGGCACACCCATCGTGCGCGCCGCCGTCTCGCTGTCGCGCACCGCCATCATGGCGAGCCCCAACGGCGCCCGCAGAATGTTGCGCACCGCCAGCATCGACAGCACGGCGACCGTCAGAACGACGTAATAGAGTTTGATCTCGCTATCGGCCTGCCAGCCGAAGATGTCGAGCTTGGGCACGTGGATGCCCGAGGCGCCCTTGGTGACGCTGTCCCAGCGCAGCAACACTTCGGTGACGATGAAGGCGTAGGCCAGCGTGGCGATGGCGAGATAGATGCCCGAAAGACGCAGCGCCGGAATGCCGATGACGACCCCCGTCGTCGCCGCGACCAGGCCGGCGGCGAGGAGCGCCACCGGGAAGGGCACCCCCGCCTTCTCAAGTAGAGCGGCGGTGTAGGCGCCGACCGCGAGAAAGGCCGCGTGGCCAAGCGAGATCTGCCCGGCATAGCCCGACAGCAGCATCAATCCCGCGCCGGCGATCACGTAAATACCGGTGAACACCGCCTGGCCGAGCAGATATTCGGGCGTCACCAGCGGTCCGATCAACAGGACGAGGGCGAGCGCTGCGTACCAGAACGCCATCGGCCCGTCGCGGAAGAGACGGATGTCGATCAGATAGTCGGTCTTCTTGTGGAATTTCATCAGATGTTACGCCCGCTCGCGCAGATCAACGCCGAAGAGGCCCTGCGGACGCACCATCAACAGCGCCAGCATGACGATGTAGGCGGCGACGTTCTTGAACCCTTCGGGCAGATAGAGCCCGGCCAATTCCTCGGCGACGCCGATGATCAGCCCGCCCAGGATGGCGCCCGGGATCGAGCCGAAGCCGCCGATGACCGCGGCCGGAAACGCCTTCAGGCCGACAAAGCCCATGTTGACGTGGACGAAGTGGCTGGGCGCCAGCAGGATGCCGGCGGCGCAGGCGACGCCCGCGCCGATCCCCCAGGCGGCGGAGAACATAGACTTGATCGGGATGCCGACATAGCCGGCCGCGAGCTGGTTCTGCGAGGTTGCCTGAAGCGCCACGCCGAGCCGCGAATAGCGAAAGAAGGCATAGAGCAGCGCCACCAGCCCGATGGTCGCGACGACCACGGCGATGTGCTCGTAACTCACCGTCACGCCGGAGACTGCTACCGTGCGGCCGGTCATGGGATTGCTCAGCGCGTGGGTGTCGGCGCCCCAGCCAGGCACCATAGAGGCCAGCGCCCGCAAGAGCGTGCCGAGCCCGACGGTGGCGAGCACGATGGTGAAGGACGACCGCCCAACCAGCCGGCGCAGCAACAGCAGGTTCACCAAAATTCCGAAAAGCGCGGTCGAGGCCAGTGCCAGCAGCACGCCGACGATGAACGGCAGACCGCCCAGATCGACGAAGGTGAAGGCGAAGAAGGCGCCGACCATCATCAGCTCGCCCTGGGCGAAGTTGATGACCTCCGTGGCCTTGTAGATCAGCACGAAGCCAAGCGCGACCAGCGCGTAGATACAGCCGATGGAGATGCCGCTGACCAGCGCCTGGACGAATTCGACGACCGGATCCATGTCAGCCGGCGCCGCCAGCCGTGCGTCTTGTCACCGTCTCGCCCCCCTGATCGAGCTGCCGGTTTCCCCGCCATTCGCGCAACCGAGTGTGCGGGGCGGTCCCGAGAATATCAATGCGTCCCCGGGGCATCCATAGAAGACAAAGCAATTCACGGCGTCAGGCAAGACGCCGCGCCGCTGCAAAAGCGCGGTCAGATCGTGTCGATTGCCCAGAAGCCTTGGCGAAACCCGCTAGTGGCTGGTGCCCTCCGAGCGGGTGATCTTGTTGTGGACGTTGTATTTGCCGGAAGGCTTGCGCATCGGGATGCGCTTGACCTCTTTCAGCGTGCGCGCATCGTAGACGACGAGCGCGCCGTCCATGTGCCACACGCTGACCAGGGCGAAGCGGCCGTCCTTGGTGAACTCCACATGTGCGGCGGTCTTGCCGGGGGCCGGCCGCAGATCCTTGACGATCTCAAGCGTCCGTTTGTCGATCACATGCACGACGTCGCGGTGCGGGCCGAAGAAGACATCGACGAAGGCGTAGCGCGACTTCTCATGGCTGCGCATGAAGAAGCCGGGGCCGCGCGTCTTGATACGCTTGATCGTCTTCCAGGTCTCCATGTCGATGACGCTGACGGTGCCGGTGCGCAGATGCGGGGTCGCCATCACCCGGCGTCCCTGCCATTTCCAGGTGATGCCCGAACCCAGATGCGGCAGCCCGTCGAGCTCGAGATCGGCGATCTTGCGCCGGACATTGAGGTTGTAGACCGCCCCGCCCGCCTTGCCGCCGCGCGCGGCGCCGAACACCTGGCTGTAATCGGGGCTGAAGAAAAAATCGTCGAAATAGCTTTCGAGCTTGATGCGCCGACGCGCGAAGGGCTGCTTCTCGGCCGCGATGCCCTCGACCTGGCCTTCGCGGTAGTTGTGCACCAGCCCGTCATAGACCGGCTTCGCTTTGGGATCGTAGGACATCTCCCAGAGTTCCTTGACGTCCTTCAGGGCGACGACGAAGCTCTTGCGCGGCGCGGCATCGTAGACCGCGCTGACCCGCGAGCTCCGGCCCTTGCGGTCGGCAACCGCAACGACGCGGAACGGCGAAAGGTCGCGAGCGTGCAATATCACCACCGTGTGCGGCAGGTAGTTGCCGACCATCACCCACTTGCCGTCGGAGGAGACCGCAATGTTGCGCGTGTTGATGCCGGCCCTTATCTCGGCGACGGTCTTCAGGTTCCAGAGGTCGAACTTGGTCACCCAGCCGTCGCGCGAGCCGAAATAGACGAAGCGGCCCTTGGGCGAGAATTTGGGCCCGCCATGCAAGGCAAAGCGCGAGCGGAAGCGGTGGATCGGCTCGAACTTGTCGCCGTCGAGGATGGTGACGTGGTGATCGCCCGATTCGACCACGACGAAGAGGTTGAGCGGATCGGCCTTGAAGATGGGCCTGGCCGGCAGCGTCAGCGTTTTTGCGTTGACGACGTGGCTCGCCTTGATCTCCTTCAAGGTCCAGCGCGGCGCCACCTTGGGCTTTGAGTAGATGAAGGCCACGATCGCCGCGAGCTCGGGTCTGGAGATCACCTTGCCGAAGGCCGGCATCTGGGTCGCCGGCCGGCCGCGGGCAATTACGCCGACCGCACGTTTCTTGCGCAGGCGGCGCAGATTTTCCGGCAGCAGCGCCGGGCCCTTGCCGCCCAGCCGGTCGGAGCCGTGGCAGACGGCGCAGTGCATGTAATAGAGCGCGCGCGCCTTATCCGATGAGACGGGCTCGGCCGCCACCACGCTGTCAGCAGCGAGGCCGCCGAGCAGGGCGACGACGACGCCCGAGAACCGTCGCGCCGACAACCGGTCAAACGGCGCGGGCATGGTCGTCTTTGCGGCTATAGGGTCGGACCGTACGGCGCCGTTCGGCCCGCGCCAAATCGACCCCCACACCAATCTCGGCATCGCTCAGATAACAGCCGGGATCCTCATCCCACGGATCGCCGGCGAGCTGCAGGGCGCGCACCCGGGTGTTGCCGCCGCAGATATCGAACTGCGTGCAGGCGCCGCAGCGGCCCTTGATCGCGCGCGGCTGCGCCTTCAGGCCCTTCATGATCGGATCGCTGACATCCTGCCAGATCTCGGAGAACGGCCGCTCGCGGACATTGCCCAGGCGGTAGTGCCACCAGAAGGTGTCCGGGTGCACGTCGCCCACATTGTCGATATTGGCGACATTGACGCCCGAGGAATTGCCGCCCCACTGGACCAGCTTGGCGCGCAGATGATCGGCCGCTTCCGGGAACCGCTCGGCCGCCCAGCGCAGCAGATAGACGCCGTCGGCGTCGTTGTTGCCGGTGACGAACTCCTTGCCGGTGCCGTTGCGAGCGTGCTCGAAGGCAGTATCGAACAGCAGGTCCATCGCCGCCCGCGTCGACCTGAAATGCGCGTCGTCGCCGCGGTTCTTGTTGCCGCGCCCGGCGTAGTTGAGGTGCGATAGGTAAAACTTGTCGATCGCCTCGCGCTCCATCAACGTCAGCAGCTCCGGCAGATCGCCCTGGTTGTCCCGCGTCAGGGTGAAGCGGATACCGACCTTGATCCCATGCTCGTGGCAAAGCCGGATGCCGTTCATCGACGCGGCGAAGGCGCCCTCCTTGCGGCGGAAGGCATCGTGGGTCGCGCCGATACCGTCTAGGCTGATGCCGACATAGTCGTAGCCGACATCGGCGATCGCGCCGATGTTGGTCTCGTCGATCAACGTGCCGTTCGTCGAGAGGCCGACATAAAACCCCTTTGCCTTGGCACGCCGCGAAACGTCGAAAATATCCGGACGCAGCAGCGGCTCGCCGCCGGACAGGATGAGCACCGGCACGCCGAAGCCGCGCAGATCGTCCATCACCTCGTGGACCTCGGCGGTGGAGAGCTCACCGGGGAAATCGACGTCGGTCGAGATCGAATAGCAGTGCTTGCAGGTCAGATTACAGCGCCGGATCAGGTTCCAGATCACGACCGGCCCACTCGGCTTGCGCGGCTTGCCGAGCGGCGTCGGGGCAATGATCTCGTTCATGTACTGGCTGATGCGGAACATCTGGCTACGCTTTCCTCTCAGGAATTGAGTCTGAGACCGGTCTTCTTGAGTATGCGCGTGCTGTAGAGCACGTCGTGGCCGCGGTCGGCAGAGCCCAGCAGCTCGGCAATGCGGGCAACCTTGCGCTCGACCTCCTCGCTGCAGCGACCATGGACCATGGCGAACAGGTTATAGGGCCACAGCGGCAGATGGCGCGGGCGGCGATAGCAATGCGAGACGAAATCGAGCGCGCCGATCTCACGACCCAGCTCGTGCGCACGCTCGTCGGGCACGTCCCAGACCGACATGCCGTTGGCCTCGAAGCCGAGCGCATAGTGATTGGGCACCACGCCGATGCGCCGGATGACGCCGCGCTCCAGCATTGCGCGCAGCCGCGTCATGACGTCCTCGGGGTCAAGACCGAGATCGGCCGCGAGCACGTGGTAGGGCCGCACTGCCATCGGCAGGCCGGCCTGCGTTGCCTCGATGATGCGGCGGTCGACCGCGTCGATAGGTTTGTCATGTCGTTTGGGTAGCGCCGTCATAGCGTGAAATGGAGCCCGATATAGAACTCCTCCTCCTTGGGCATGTCGTAGACGGTGAGCCCGGTCTTCGCCTCGATGGCCTCGATCACCGCGCCGGCGCGGGCTGGATCATCGGTTGCGATCACGAACCACATGTTGAAGGCATGCTCGCGCGCGTAGTTGTGTGCAACCTCGGGGAAGGCGTTGACGATATCGGCGACCTCGTCGTATCGCTCGACCGGCACGGCGAGCGCCGCCAATGTGAGCGCACCGCCCATCGCCTCGGCGTTATAGAGCGGTCCGAACCGGGTCAGCGTGCCGGCCTCCAGCATGCCCTCGATGCGCTCGATCAGCTCGTCCTCTTCGATGCCGACGCGCATGGCCGCCTCGGCAAAGGGCCGCTCGGCGATCGGAAAGCCGCCCTGGAAGGCGTTGATGATGCGGCGGTTGACGGCGTCCATCAGGCGCTCCTCGCGGGCCTGCAGTAACGCGCGCCGCGCTGCTTGAAGCGGCGGCGGCTGAACAGGATCTCGTAGCGCACATCGCCAAGCCCGAGATCATCGGCGAGATCCCGCACCAGCGCCCGCGCCTCGCCGTGGTCCTTGGCGTGGATCATGCAGAAGAGATTGTAGGGCCAGTCCGGCAGTCGCCGCGGCCGCCGATAGCAGAGCGTCACGAAGGGGAAGGTCGCCATCAGGCGGCCGACCTCCGCGACCTCGGCGTCGGGCACATCCCAGACGACCATGGCGTTGGCCCGGTAGCCGAGCTCGTGGTGGCGCACGACCAGACCGAAACGCTTGATCACGCCGCGCCGGGCAAGCGCGCCGATCGCCTCGATAACCGCGGCTTCGGGCAATCCAGCCTGCTCGGCCAATGCCTGGTATGGCCGCGCCGTCAACGGCAGGCCGTCCTCGATCAGACCAAGGACTGTGCGTTCGCGCTCGCTCAATCGTTCCATCGGACCTTGAACCCCAGATCGATGTGATAGGCGTCCTCCAGGGGTAAATCCAAGACCTCAAGCCCTGTCGCCGCATTGATTTCGCGCAACACCTCCTCGACCGCCGCGCGGGTCGATGCCGCGACCACGAACCAGAGATTGAAGGCATGCTGGCGCTCGTAATTGTGGTTGACGGCCTCGTGGGCGCTGACCAGCTCGGCCACTGCCTCAAGTCGGGCCGGCGGCACCGCCATCGCGGCGAGGGTGCTGGCGCCGACCCGGTTGGGCGGAATGACCGCACCGATGCGGCCCAGCGCGCCCCGGGCCTCCAGGCGCTCGAGCGCGGCGATCACCTCGGCCTCGCTGACCCCGAGACGCTCGCCGATGACGGCGAAGGGGCGCGGATCGAGCGGGAAGCCGTGCTGATAGAGATCGACGATCCGCCGTTCCAGCGCGTCGGCTGCCGCCTCGGGCAGGCTGGCGATCGTTTGTGTGGACTGCCCTTCAGGCACGGCCGCCGCCCTCAGAGCCCGGTCTTGTGGGCGCGCGCGGAGAGGAAGATGCCGCTCGGCTTTTCCGCCTTGATGGTCGTCAGGCGCTCGAACGTTCGGGTGTCGTAGACGTCGACCCGGTCGGCATCGCGCACCGAGACCCAGACCTGCTCTCCTCGCGGCGTGAACTCCATGTGCAGGATCGCCTTGCCGGGCTTGAATTCCTTGACGATCTTCATCGTGGCGACGTCGATCACCTGCAGCGTGTCGTTGCGCGGATGGGCA
>Ga0224512_10003587_pt1 | contig 13563 bp, 11 predicted proteins | sample SF_May12_sed_USG_4_FD_169103 | JGI IMG/M metagenome (GOLD analysis project Ga0224512, IMG submission 169103) | Sediment microbial communities from San Francisco Bay, California, United States - SF_May12_sed_USGS_13 | ecosystem: Environmental > Aquatic > Marine > Sediment | place: USA...
GGGCGCGCTCCTGCAAGCTCGTGGATTCTCGGTCCGCCTGCGCAAGCTCGACCCCTACCTCAACGTAGATCCGGGCACGATGAGCCCGTATCAGCATGGCGAGGTTTACGTCACAGACGACGGGGCCGAGACCGATCTCGATCTGGGCCACTATGAGCGTTTCACCGGCGTGGCGTCGCGGCGCTCCGACAACGTGACCGCCGGCCGCATCTATTCCGAGGTTATCGCGCGCGAGCGGCGCGGCGACTATCTGGGCGCCACCGTCCAGGTGATCCCGCACGTCACCGACGCGATCAAAGGCTTCGTTGCCGCCGATTCGAGCGACCCCGATTTCATGCTGATCGAGATCGGCGGCACCGTCGGCGATATCGAGGGGTTGCCGTTCTTCGAGGCAATCCGCCAACTCGGCTACGAGCTTGGCCGCGAGCGCGCGCTGTTTGCACATCTCACACTGCTGCCCTACATCCCCTCGGCGGGCGAACTCAAGACCAAGCCGACGCAGCATTCAGTCAAGGCGCTGCAGTCGCTCGGCATCCAGCCCGATCTATTGCTCTGCCGCTGCGACCGCGAGATTAGCCGGGACGAGCGACGCAAGATTGCGCTGTTCTGCAACCTGCGCGAGGAAGCGGTGATCCCGGCACTCGACGCGCGGACCATCTACGAAGTGCCGCTGCGCTATCACGAGCAAGGCTTCGACACCCAGGTCTGCAAGCATTTCGGGCTCGACGCGGCTGAACCCGATCTCCGGCTGTGGGAGGAGATCGTCAAACGCGTCGTCACGCCCGAGGGCGAGGTGACGATCGCGGTGGCGGGCAAATACACCGAGCTGCAGGACGCCTATAAGTCGCTCAATGAAGCGCTCACCCATGGCGGCATAGCCAACAACGCGCGAGTCAACCTGCGCTGGATCGAGGCCGAAGTCTTCGAGCAGGAAGACCCGGTGCCGCATCTGGAAGACGTGAATGGCATTCTCGTTCCCGGCGGCTTCGGCGAACGTGGGGCCGAGGGCAAGATCAAGGCGGCCAGCTTCGCGCGGCAACGAAAGGTGCCGTATTTCGGCATTTGCTTCGGCATGCAGATGGCGGTGATCGAAGCGGCGCGAAACCTAGCCGGGATCAAGAATGCCGGCTCGTCGGAGTTCGGGTCTACCGACGAACCGGTTGTCGGCCTGCTGACAGAATGGATGCAGGGCGAGCGCATCGAGCGACGCAACATCGACGACGACATGGGTGGGACGATGCGCCTTGGCGCCTATCCGTGCGAGATCGCCGAGGGCACCAAGGCGCGGGCGATCTATGGCGAGGCGCATATCACCGAGCGTCATCGCCACCGTTACGAGGTCAATATCGGCTACAAGGAGCGGCTGGAAGGCGCGGGGCTGCGCTTTTCAGGCATGTCGCCCGATGGCGAGTTGCCCGAGATCGTCGAACTCACCGATCACCCCTGGTTCGTCGGCGTGCAGTTCCACCCCGAACTGAAGTCGAAACCGACCGACCCGCACCCGCTGTTCAAGTCGTTCATCGGCGCGGCCCTGGAGCAGAGCCGGCTGGTTTAGCGCGGCTCGCCGCCGTGTAGGAGGCTCCGGCAGTGCAAGACGGCAACATCGTCACCCAGATCATTCTGCCGATTTCGCTGGCCTTCATCATGTTGACGCTGGGACTAGCCCTGCGCTGGGCGGATTTCAGGCGCGTCGCCGTGCAGCCCAAGGATTTTTTCGTCGGCGCCGTCAGTCAGGTCGTGCTGCTGCCGCTGGTGGCATTCGCACTGGTTTCCTTGTGGCCGATCGACCCCGCGCTCGCGGTGGGCGTGATGATCCTTGCGGCCTGCCCGGGCGGCGTCACTTCCAACCTATTGACGCACATCGCGCGCGGCGATACGGCGCTGTCGGTCTCGCTGACCGCGGTGATCAGCCTGCTTGCGGTATTCACGCTGCCCTTCATCGTTGGCTTCTCGATCGTCCACTTCATGGATGCGGCAACCGCGCCGAAGCTCAACGTGATCGAAACCATCGCGGGCGTCTTCGTCATCACCACCGTGCCGGTGCTGGTCGGCATGATGATCCGCCATCTCGCGCCGCGCATAGCCAAGGCGAGCGAGCGCATCGCACGGCACGTCGCGACAACGCTGTTCGTGCTCATCGTGCTGGGTGCGATCGCGAGCGAGCGGGCGAATATTGTCAGCTATTTCATCCAGGCCGGTCCCGTGACGCTCGTTCTCAACGTAATCATGCTGCTGCTCGCATTCGGTCTCGGCGCGGTGTTCCGGCTGGGGCGGGCGCAGCGGACGGCGATCACGCTCGAATGCGGTTTGCAGAACAGCACGCTGGCGATCTTCGTTGGCGCGACGCTTCTGAAGAACACGACCATGATCGTCCCCGGCGGAATTTATGGGCTGATCATGTTCGCCACGGCCGGGATCTACATGTGGGGCGTGCTACGCCGACGACCGACTTCGGCGGCGGCATGAGCGGGGAGCGGCGACGGGACCATGTCTGAGGGCCGCTACCGGCTTTACGGCACCAACGGCTCGCCCTATTCGGTCAAGTTGCGCGCGATCCTGCGCTATCGCCGGCTGCCTTTCGATTGGATTTTGCGCACCGAGCGCAACAACGACCTGGTCGTCCATGTGCGCCCGGCGGTGATTCCGATCCTGCAATTTCCCGAGGACGGGCACTTCCAATCCGACAGCACGCCGCTCGCCTATCTGCTGGAGGAGCGCCATTCGGGCGCGCGCTCGATCGTGCCAGACGACCCGGGGCACGCGTTCCTCTCGCATTTGATCGAGGACTTCGCCGACGAGTGGATGACAAAACCCCTGTTCTGGTACCGCTGGGCACGCGATGTCGACGTCGCCTATTCGCGGCTCTGGATCGCCGACGATTTTTTCCCCGACCAGAAGGGCGATGCGCGCAAAGCCGTGGCCGACGGCTTCGCGCAGCGCCAGATCGGCCGCATGGCGCTGGTCGGCTGCACGCAAGAAAACGCCCCGATCATCGAGGCAAGCTACGAGCGCGTCCTTGGCCTCCTGGAGCCCCATGTCGGGCTGCACGACTATCTGTTCGGCAGTCGGCCCGCGCTCGCCGATTTCGGCCTCTTCGGCCAGTTGATGACACTGGCCCAGGACGTGACGCCGCAGGCGATCATGCGCGACCGCGCCCAGCGGGTCGAAAGCTGGGTGCGCCAATTGGATGACGCCTCCGGCATCGAGGGCGAATGGCTGAGCGCCGAAGCGCCGCTACCGGAGGCTACGCAGGGATTGCTGCGGCTGATCGGCGAGATTTATCTGCCGTTCCTAGCCGCCAACGCCAAGGCTTTCGAGGCAGGATTGGAGACCGTTACGCTCGACCTGCTTGGGGTGCCCTACCGGCAGGCGCCTTTCAAATACCAGGTGAAATGCCTCGCCGACTTGCGGCAACGATTTCAGGCTCTCCACGGGGCGGCTAAGGAGCGGAGCGAAACCATACTGGATGAAACCGGCTGTCTTGGCTGGTTGACCGCGACCTAGGCCACACCCAACGAACGGCGGAGCGTTTCGATCGCCTGGGCCGCGATGGGATCGGCCGGGCCGGTGCATCCAGCGACCGTTGACAGCATTTCGATCAGATCCCGGCGCTCCTGTTCGGTGCAGCCGGTGCGGATCGGCGGCTCCATCCGCCGCAGGAAGGACGACAGATCGCCCGCATACTTCGACAGCCAGCGGCCCTCGGCAAACAGTTCGTCGGCATCGGCCGGGGAGAGCTCGAAACGGATGGCTATTTCTTTCAGGATCGCAGCGGTTTCGGCCTCCATCAGTGCGCCGTCGACTTCAGCCACGGCGGCCATCATTGCGGTCGCCGCCGAGCGCGGGTCGTCCGGGACGGTTTTCTGGCCTGCCTTCTGGCGGCTCTTCCAGCGGGTCCGGCGCACGAATTTTCGGGCATCACCGGCTGCTTCGGCGATGTCCCGCGTCGCATCGGCGGCCATCTTGATCCGCCAGAGGACCACCGCCGCCGTGCCCAGCACCCCAACAATTCCCAACAAAAAAGCCATTTCGACCACCTTGCCGCGAACAAAGAGCATGGAAAGATTAAGGCGATACCCCTAATCGACCGTTTCCGTGCGATCGACTTTCGATTTTGACCGCAGCGAGCCCGGCAGGATGCGCGAATTAGTAATCTACTAGTAGATAATCTGGCTGTTTTGCCTTCATTTTGTCGGGGCCGGCGGATTATTCTTTCTCCCGAGGCTGGAATCGCCGCGCGCCACCTGTTCCCGATCAAACGGACCCGACCAGACGGACCCCACGACTATGCCCGATATGGGATCATCCAACCCACCGCATGCCGTTACGATCGGTGATGTTACGCTCGGCAATGACCGACCGCTGGTGCTGATCGGCGGGCCTTGTGCGCTTGAATCGCGCGCGCACGCACTGGAGACATCTGCCGCCCTGAAGGAGATCGCCCAAGCAGGCGGCGTCGGGCTCATTTATAAGACGTCCTTCGACAAGGCGAACCGGACGAGCGCCGCCAGCCCGCGCGGGATTGGCCTCGAACAGGCACTGCCGATCCTGGCCGAGGTCCGCGAAACATCGGGACTGCCGGTCCTGACCGATGTCCATGAGCGCGAACAGTGTGCGCCGGTTGCCGAAGTGGCCGACGTGCTGCAGATTCCCGCCTTTCTCTGCCGCCAGACGGATTTGCTGATCGCCGCCGCGGAGACCGGCAAAGCAGTGAACGTGAAGAAGGGTCAGTTTCTGGCGCCCTGGGACATGGCGAATGTCGTTGCCAAGCTCGAGGCGACCGGCAACCGCAATATCCTGGTGACCGAGCGGGGCGCCTCGTTCGGATACAACACGCTGGTGTCCGACATGCGCTCATTGCCGGTGCTCGCAGCGACGGGCTATCCGGTCATATTCGACGCAACGCATTCGGTGCAGCAACCGGGCGGCCTCGGCAGCGCCTCGGGCGGCCAGCGCCAATTTGTGCCGGTTCTGGCTCGCGCCGCAGTTGCGGTCGGCGTTGCGGCCGTCTTCATGGAAACACATCAGGACCCCGACCGCGCGCCGTCAGACGGTCCGAACATGATCCCACTCAAGGACCTGCCGGCTTTGCTTGAAACTCTGACTGCTATCGACCGCATCGCCAAAGCGGCGACCGGCTGAGACCATGAGCGTCAAAGTCTACGCCATGACCTGTGGCTGGGTGACCATGCCGATGAACAGCCTGCTGTCCGGCGAAGAAGGCACGCTGTTGGTGCCTGTCCCCAGCTACCTGATCGATCATCCCAAGGGTGCGATCCTGTTCGACACCGGCCTGCATCGCGACATTTTCACGGACAAGGCAGGCTATCTTGGCAAGATGGCGAAGTGGCTGGACGTTACTTTCCATCCCGGCGAAGACATCACGGCGCGCCTCGGCGTGATGGAACACGACGCCGGCAAGATCGAAACCGTCGTTATTTCGCATCTTCATTTCGACCATTGCGGCGGCAACGCCCAACTGCCGAACGCGCGAATGATCGTGCAAGCCAGGGAATGGGCGGCCGGGCACGAACCCGATTTCATTCGCACAAACGGCTATAAGACAGAGGACTACGATCTCGGCCACGATATCCTGCAGATCGAGGGCGAGCACGATGTCTTCGGCGACAACTCGGTGGTCTGCATTCCGACCTACGGTCATACGCCGGGACACCAGTCGCTGATTGTTCGCACCGATGGTGGGGAGGTGGTACTTGCCGGAGACGCCTGCTATTTGCGCCGGACGCTGGAGAAGATGTGGCTGCCGCGCCAGGTACACGACAAGGAGGCCATGTTGGCCTCGCTGAAAATTCTCGCCGGTCTAAAGGCGCGGGGCGCGCGGATCTTCTATGGTCACGACCCCGAGTTTTGGAAGGATGTGCCACAAGCCCCGGCCGCTATTGCTTGAAAGACCGCGACGCGAACCAGGCATTCATGCGTCTAGCTTGCGCATACTGGCGCCGGTGGCTATCTGAAGACATTCCGCGTCGAACGAACACAATTGCGGGGCAGGGGAGCGCCGATGACCGCCATTCTTGATATCCAGGCCCGCGAGATTCTTGATTCCCGCGGCAATCCTACCGTCGAAGTTGACGTGGTCCTTGAGAGCGGCGCCAGCGGCCGCGCCGCCGTACCATCGGGCGCCTCGACGGGCGCACACGAGGCGGTCGAGCTGCGCGACGGCGATAAGGCGCGCTATGGCGGCAAGGGCGTGCTCAAGGCCATCCAGGCCGTCAATGGCGAGATTTTCGATGTGCTGTCGGGCCTCGACGCCGAAGATCAGGTCATGATCGACGAGGCGATGATCGAACTCGACGGCAGCGAGAACAAGAGCAGGCTCGGCGCCAACGCCATCCTCGGCGTGAGCTTGGCCGCCGCCAAGGCAGCTGCCGAGGATGCCGGATTGCCGCTCTACCGATATATCGGCGGCACGTCAGCGCGCATTTTGCCGGTTCCGATGATGAATATCGTCAATGGCGGCGCCCATGCCGACAATGCCATCGATATCCAGGAATTCATGGTGATGCCGGTTGCCGCCCGTTCGATAACCGAAGCCGTGCGTATCGGCGCGGAAATCTTCCACGCCCTCAAATCGGCGCTGAAGAAGACCGGACACAATACCAATGTCGGCGATGAGGGCGGCTTTGCGCCGGCGCTAAAGAGCACACAAGAAGCGCTCGATTTCGTCATGCAGGCGATCGGTTCCGCCGGTTTGAAGCCGGGCGATGAAGTCGTGCTTGCGCTGGATGCCGCATCGACGGAGTTCTACGCCAAGGGCAAGTACACGCTCGCCGGCGAGGGCAAGACGCTCGATGCCGCGGGCATGGTCGACTACTACCGGTCGCTTGTCTCCACCTACCCGATTGCCTCGATCGAAGACGGAATGGCCGAGGATGACTGGGAGGGATGGGCCGCGCTCACCGAGGCGATCGGCGAGACAGTTCAGCTCGTCGGCGACGATCTCTTCGTCACCAACCCTAAACGGCTGGCCGATGGCATTGCGCGCGGCGCGGCAAACTCGATCCTCGTGAAAGTCAATCAGATCGGCACGCTGACCGAAACACTGGCGGCGGTGGAGATGGCGCACAAAGCTGGCATGACGGCTGTCATGTCGCATCGCTCGGGCGAAACCGAGGATGCCACGATTGCCGATCTTGCGGTGGCGACCAATTGCGGACAGATCAAAACCGGCTCGCTCGCCCGCTCCGATCGACTTGCGAAATACAATCAGCTGATCCGCATCGAGGAGCAGTTGGGCCCGGCTGCGCACTATGCCGGCGCCAACGCACTCAAATGCCGATAACAATCGGCGAAGCGCCCCTAATAAAAACGGATCCAATATATTGAGTCGTTTCAACGCCTTAGTGCCAGATGTTGCTAATCGGCGGATTCCATTGACATTATTCGCTTGACCGAAGGAATCCACGTGTGATTCGTTGCGGCCGCATGAGCCTATTCGACAATTTCCGTTGGCGCGCGCGTCCAGCATTGGTGCAGGTAATAGCCGTCAGTCTCCTGCTCTATTTCGGCTACCATCTGGTGCAGGGCGAGCGCGGATTGTTCGCCTGGTGGCAGGCCAACGATCGACTCGAGCGCGCCGAAGCGGAACTCGGCAAGCTGCATCTTCAGCGCCAGATCTTGCGTCGCCGTGTGGCATTGTTGCGGCGCGAGCATATCGACGAGGACATGCTCGACGAGCAGGTACGCAGGATGCTCAATCTCATCCGTCCGAATGAAGTCGTGATTTACGACCGCTGAAATCCAGCCGGCTGCGAGCCCATACCGGTCGCGAAATTGCGCCGATCTGGGCTTTTCCGAAACGATGGTTCTAAATCACCAGGCGATCATCGCGTCGGCTTGCAGGGCCGGACAGTTTGGCGTACCTGTTAGCTGTCCGCGAGATTGGCGCGCCGCGTTGTTCACGCTCGTAGTGTGTCAAACTCCACCGCGCGGCGGGGAGACGCGTATGGCGCGCACGGCCAAAAAATCCAAACCGACAGCCCGAAAGTCGACGTCCGGGAAATCGCCAAACGGAAAGTCTGCGCCAGGCAAGACAAGGCGCGCAGCGGCGTCACCCGAGCTGCAGCGCACGCTCTTCCGACAGATGCTCCTGATCCGGCGCTTTGAAGAAAAAGCCGGCCAGCTTTATGGAATGGGCCTGATCGGCGGCTTCTGCCACCTTTATATCGGTCAAGAAGCGGTCGTGGTTGGCATGCAATCCATCCTCGAAGAGGGTGACACCGTCATCACAGCCTATCGAGACCACGGCCACATGCTTGCCTGCGGCATGGAGCCCGACGGGGTGATGGCCGAGCTCACGGGCCGGCGCGGCGGCTACTCCAAGGGTAAAGGCGGCTCGATGCACATGTTCTCCGCCGAGAAGAACTTCTTCGGCGGTCACGGCATCGTTGGCGCCAACGTCTCGCTCGGCACCGGTATCGCCTTTGCTCACAAATACCGGGAGAACGGGCGCCTCAGCCTCACCTATCTTGGCGACGGCGCCGCCAATCAGGGCCAAGTGTATGAGTCCTTCAATATGGCGGCATTATGGGACCTGCCGGTGGTCTACATTATCGAAAACAACAAATACGCCATGGGGACGGCGATCAATCGCTCCTCGGCCACCGTAGATCTCTACGAGCGCGGCTCTGCGCACGGCATACCGGGCCAGAAAGTTGACGGCATGGATGTGATGGCGGTGCGCGAGGCCGGCGCCAAGGCAGTCGAGTATGCGCGGAACGGCAACGGGCCCTTCATCCTGGAGATGGTGACCTATCGGTATCGCGGCCATTCGATGTCTGATCCCGCCAAGTACCGCACGCGCGAGGAAGTTCAAAAAGTGCGCGACGAGCGTGATCCGATCGACCACCTGCGCGACGAGATGCTCTCGGCCAAGACGATCGATGAAGCCCAGTTAAAGGAGATCGACCGCGAGGTCCGTGAGATCGTCAACACATCCGCCGAGTTCGCGCAAAACAGCCCCGAGCCGGATCCGAGTGAGCTCTGGACCGACGTTCTGTCGGAGCAAGTCGCATGATCGGCGGGTGTCTTAGAACGGTCTCTGTGGCGGAGGCCAGTCATGCCGGTTGAGGTGCTGATGCCGGCACTTTCGCCGACGATGACCGAGGGCACGCTCGCCAAATGGCTGAAGTCCGAAGGCGACACTATTCAATCCGGCGACGTGATCGCCGAAATCGAAACCGACAAGGCGACGATGGAAGTCGAGGCCGTCGACGAAGGCGTGCTCGGGCGGATCGTCATCGCGGAAGGCACCGAGGCGGTCCCAGTCAACCAGGTCATCGCGCTCTTGCTCACTGATGGCGAGGACCCATCAGCGCTTGAGGGCACCAGCGGCAACGGTACGTCGGGCTCGCCGCCTCCAGCGCCCGCCGTACGCGACGACGCGCCGACGGTCGCGCCCGCGCCGGCCGCCGCGCCTTCTGCCGCCGCGCCAGTGCCGCCGGAGGAAACCTATTCCGGCGCCGTTGCGTCGATGACCGTGCGCGAGGCGTTACGCGACGCCATGGCGGAGGAGATGCGCCGCGACGACCGGGTCTTTCTGATGGGAGAGGAGGTCGCCGAATACCAAGGCGCCTACAAGGTCAGCCAGGGGCTGCTCGAAGAATTCGGCGGCAAGCGCGTAATCGACACGCCGATCACTGAGCACGGCTTCGCCGGGCTGGGCGTGGGGGCTGCCTTTGCCGGACTGCGGCCAATCGTGGAGTTCATGACATGGAACTTCGCCATGCAGGGCATCGATCACATCATCAATTCAGCAGCCAAGACGCTTTATATGTCGGGCGGTCAGATCACATCGCCCATCGTCTTTCGCGGACCCAATGGCGCTGCGGCCCGGGTCGCGGCACAGCACAGCCAGGACTACGCAAGCTGGTACGCCCATTGTCCGGGCCTGATCGTGATCGCGCCATATTCTGCGGCCGACGCGAAAGGCCTGCTGAAATCGGCGATCCGCGACGACAGCCCGGTGCTGATCCTTGAAAACGAAATTCTCTACGGTCGAAGCTTCGACGACGTGCCGACCGACCCTGACCACTTGGTGCCGATCGGTCGCGCGCGGATTGCGCGCGCCGGCAGCCACGTAACGATCACCGCTCATTCGCGGATGGTCGAGGTGGCAGAGGAGGCGGCAAACACCCTGGCGGAGGAGGGCATCGAGGCGGAGGTGATCGATCTGCGCACGCTTCGACCCCTCGACACCCAAACCATCGTCCAATCCGTGAAGAAGACAAACCGCATCGTCTCGGTCGAGGAGGGCTGGCCATATGCCGGGATCGGATCGGAAATGGCGGCGGTGGTGATGGAACAGGCTTTCGACTGGCTCGATGCGCCGCTCAAGCGTGTGACCGGCGCGGACGTGCCGATGCCTTACGCCGCCAATCTAGAAGCACTGGCGCTGCCGCGGGCCGAAAGCGTCGCCGAGGCGGCAAAATCCGTTCTTTATGCCGGCTGACAAGCGGACGGGGAGCAAATGCCGATCCAGATCCTGATGCCGGCGCTTTCGCCTACCATGACCGAAGGCAAGCTTGCCAAATGGCTCAAAGCCGAGGGCGAAGCGGTCAGGACGGGCGACGTGATCGCCGAAATCGAGACCGACAAGGCGACGATGGAGGTCGAAGCCGTCGAAGAGGGCGTGCTCGGCAAGATCCTGGTCGCCGAAGGTGCCGAGGGCGTGGCGGTCAATGCCCCGATCGCGCTCTTGCTCGAGGAGGGCGAGGATGCCGGCGCTCTAGATAGCTTCAAGGCCCCGGCGCCGGCCGCATCGACTGCCGCAACGGCCGAACCGGCACCGTCCGTGCAGTCGGTCGCCGCAGCAGAGGCCGCGCCGGCCATGCCGACGCCGGTAGCAGCGCCGCCGCCGCAACCGGTGACGCCCTCCTCTCAATCGAGCCAGCCGCCAAGCAACGGTCAGGACCGCGTCTTCGCCTCTCCGCTCGCCAGGCGCATGGCAAGCCAGGCCGGGATCGACCTTGCGGCGATCACCGGCAGCGGCCCGCACGGTCGGATCATCAAGATCGATATCGAAAGGGCATTGAAGGGCCCGCGCCCCGCTGCTGCTCCCGGTGTGTCCGCACCCGCCTTCGAGATTCCGGCGACAAGCGCCGAACCGACGCTGGTTCCCCATTCGAGCATCCGCAAGGTGATCGCCGAGCGCCTGACGGCCGCCGACCGCGACATTCCGCAATTTTATCTGACGGTCGATTGCGAGATCGACGAGCTTCTGAAGGCACGCGCAGCGATCAATGCGGCCGCACCCACCGACAAGGAGAGTGGCAAACCGGCCTACAAGGTCTCGGTCAACGATATGGTGATCAAAGCCGCCGCCATCGCCATGCGCCAGTTTCCGGCCGTCAACGCTTCGTGGTCCACCGAGGGGATCGTTCAGTACAACACAATCGACGTCTCGGTCGCCGTAGCGATCGAGGGCGGGCTGATCACGCCCATCATCCGCAATGCCGATTTGAAGGGCCTTGCCGCGATCTCGGCGGAGATGAAGGGGATGGCGGGACGCGCCAAGGCCGGCAAACTGATGCCCGAGGAATACCAGGGCGGCGGCTTTTCGGTCTCCAATCTCGGCATGTTCGGTATCAAGGACTTCACCTCGATCATCAACGCGCCCCAAGCCTGTATCCTCGCCGTGGCGGCAGGCGAGGAGCGACCCGTCGTGCGCGACGGTGCGGTGGTCGTGCGCAGCATCATGTCGGTGACACTGACTTGCGATCACCGTGTAGTCGACGGCGCCACCGGCGCGCAATGGCTGCAGGTCTTCAAGACGATGATCGAAACGCCTGCGACAATGCTGGTGTGAGCCGGTGAGAGGCAAAGTCGATCTCGCCGAAAAGTTTGCGAGCTTCACTGAGCATTGGACACCAAAAATCGTCGGCGAGATGAATGGCCAATTCGTCAAACTTGCGAAGCTAAAGGGCGAGTTCGTCTGGCATCGTCACCAGGACGAAGACGAAATGTTCCTCGTTACGAAAGGTCGGCTCAAGATACGACTGCGCGACCGCGATGATGTCGAGCTGGGGCCGGGCGAGTTCTTCGTCGTGCCGAAAGGCGTCGAGCATTCGCCCATCGCCGATGATGAGGTTCATGTGGTGCTGCTTGAGCCTAAATCGACTGCCCACACCGGCAACACGGACTCGGAGATGACGGTGCCGACCGAGCATCAGGAGTGGATCTGAGCCCATGGCCGACACGAGCTTCGATCTGATCGTCCTCGGCGGCGGCCCGGGTGGCTACGTCGCCGCCATAAGAGCGGCTCAGCTCGGCATGAAGACGACCGTGGTCGAACGCGAGCATCTGGGCGGCATCTGCCTCAACTGGGGCTGTATCCCGACCAAGGCATTGCTGCGGTCGTCTGAGATCTATCACCTGCTGCATCGGCTCGACGAATTTGGCTTTTCCGCCAAGGAGATAACTTTCGATCCCAAGAAGATCATCGCGCGCTCACGAGCCGTTTCAAAACGCCTCAGCGACGGCGTCGCTTTTCTGATGAAGAAGAACAAGATCACCGTTCTCGACGGGGAAGGCATGCTAAATGGCGCCGGCAAGCTCAAGGTCACGAAGGACGGCAAACCTGTCGCCGACCTCATTGGCAAGCACATCATTCTGGCGACCGGCGCGCGAGCGCGCACGCTGCCCGGTCTCGAGCCCGACGGAAAGCTGATCTGGACCTATAAAGAAGCGATGGTGCCGGAGGCCTTCCCAAAATCATTGCTGGTGATCGGCTCGGGCGCCATCGGCATCGAGTTCGCAAGCTTCTACCGCACCATGGGGTCCGAGGTGACGGTGGTAGAAGTGCTTGACCGCGTGCTGCCGGTCGAAGACGCCGAGATTTCCGCCTTCGCTCACAAGGCCTTCGAAAAGCAGGGCATGAAGATCCTGACGAGCGCCAAGGTTTCTGCGCTCAAACCGGGCAAGAACAACGTGAAAGCGACGATCGAGGCGGGCGGCAAGAAGACCGACGAGACCTATGACCGGGTCATCCTCGCCGTCGGCATCACCGGCAATGTCGAAAATATCGGCCTCGAAGGCACCAAGATCAAAGCCGAGAAAGGCCATATCGTGGTCGATGAATGGCTGCGTACTGGAGAGCCCGGCGTCTATGCCATCGGGGATGTGGTCGGCGCGCCCTGGCTTGCCCACAAGGCGATGCATGAGGGCGTCATCTGCGTGGAGAAGATCGCGGGGCATAAGGACGTCCACCCGCTCGACACTTCGCGCATCCCCGGCTGCACCTATTGCACGCCGCAAATTGCGTCCGTTGGCTTAACCGAGGCTGCGGCCAAGGAGAGCGGCCGCTCGGTCAAGGTCGGGCGCTTTCCGTTTATCGGCAACGGCAAGGCGATCGCCCTCGGCGAGGACCAGGGGCTTATCAAAACGGTCTTCGATGCCGACACGGGCGAACTACTCGGCGCGCATATGGTGGGGGCGGAGGTCACCGAGCTGATCCAGGGCTACACCATCGCCAAGAACCTGGAGACCACTGAGGCCGAGCTCATGCACACGATCTTCCCGCACCCGACACTCTCGGAAATGATG
>Ga0224512_10003588_pt1 | contig 13562 bp, 13 predicted proteins | sample SF_May12_sed_USG_4_FD_169103 | JGI IMG/M metagenome (GOLD analysis project Ga0224512, IMG submission 169103) | Sediment microbial communities from San Francisco Bay, California, United States - SF_May12_sed_USGS_13 | ecosystem: Environmental > Aquatic > Marine > Sediment | place: USA...
CCGGAGAGACCCACCGAAATACCTCTGGAAAAAGGAGCCAGTCCCCTTTCCCCTTATCGCCCGGTTTGATGGCGGGCGATATTATCGAGTTCCTTCTGATCTTTTCGCGCCTGACGTTTATCCGTCTTCTCGGCAACGCGCTCGGAAAACGGAAAAAGGGGACAGGCACCTTTTTCTCAATGACCGTAGAGACCCACCGAAATACCTCTGGAAAAAGGAGCCAGTCCCCTTTCCCCTTATCGCCCGGTTTGATGGCGGGCGATATTATCGAGTTCCTTCTGATCTTTTCGCGCCTGACGTTTGTCGTCCTGCTCGGTAACGCGCTCGGAAAACTTCTGCAGAGACAGGGCGCGCGAGCGCGCTTCTCTCCACGAACCCAGCTGGATTTCCAGTTGCATGAGGGACTGAGACACGGCTTGTCTCTGTGCCGCGATGGCCTCGTTCAGTTTTTGCATGAATCCTTGGCGGCTGCGAATATTATTGATGCCCGTGCTTTGTTGAGAATCATTGCCCATGCTTGCGTACTCGCGATGATAGGCCTCAAGTTGCGCCAGGCGTTGTTCCTCGACCTGTAAAGCGTGCCGGTGGCTGGAAACCTGGCTCGATGTTTCCGCTTCGGCACTTTTTGCCAGTGTCTGAACCGATTTCAATCCATTTCTCTTGCGCATGAATTTCACCTTGAAAGAGTATTAATTTCTTTAGTCATGGTTACCGGGCAGGATTGGCCGAATCGCTTTTGATGTCTGTCGTCGGCTCAACGTCGTCGACAAGCAGTTCGCCGAGCTGCCTGATACTGGCATCCAGAGACACTGGTTCTGCCATAGGTTGTGCGAGAAATGACTCGATCCGTGGCCACATCCGAACCGCTCGATCCAGCTGCGGATCGGAGCCGGCCCGATAGGCACCGACCGTGATCAGATCACGGTGTCGCATGTAATACGAGTAAACTTCTCTAACGCGCTGCGCGGCCTCTAAATGTTCGTTAGATGCGACGCGTATCATCGACCGGCTCACCGATGACTCTACATCGATGGGCGGATAGATCCCGCTTTCTGCAATACTTCGGGAAAGCATGATATGCCCGTCCAATGTCGCGCGAGCAGCATCGACGATCGGATCATGCTCATCGTCACCTTCGGCAAGAACCGTATAGAACGCGGTGATCGATCCGCTGCCTGCGATTCCGGTTCCGGCGCGTTCGACGAGTTGTGGCAGACGGGCGAACACCGACGGCGGATAACCCTTGGTCGCCGGCGGCTCGCCGATGGCAAGGCCGATCTCCCGTTGTGCGTGGGCGAAGCGCGTTAGCGAGTCCATCAGCAGTAATACGTGGTCTCCGCGGTCGCGAAAATACTCCGATATGCTGGTTGCAACCCAGGCGCCGTGCACTCTCATCAGCGGCGAACAGTCGGCCGGTGTGGCCACCACGACCGAACGTGCCAGGCCTTCGGGCCCCAGGTTGTCTTCGACAAACTCCTTGACTTCACGGCCTCGCTCGCCGATCAGGCCCACCACAATGACATCTGCCTTGGTAAAGCGAGTCATCATTGAAAGCAGGCTGCTCTTGCCGATGCCACTGCCGGAAAACAGACCGAGTCGCTGGCCGCGACCTATAGTAAAGAGAGCATTGATGGACCGCACGCCGACATCAAGAGGATCGCATATGGGTTGGCGGGCGAGTGGATTGATGCACCTGGCTTCGAGACGCACCTTGTTTTCGCAGTGCAATGGTCCGCGGCCGTCCAACGGATTTCCGGCGCCATCGATGACACGGCCTAGCAACGCATCGCCGGCCGCAACGCGTGAAACATTGGAGGTTGGAATCACCCGTGCGTGCGGCATAACGCCGCTAAGATTGCCGGTCGGCATCAGAAAGAGGCGATTATCGGCAAAGCCGACGACTTCCGCCTCGACCTGCTCGCCATCATTGCCTTCGATCAGGCATCGAGTGCCCATGGCAGCTTTGCAGCCAATTGCCTCGAGGGTTAACCCGGCCGCTCGAGACAGCTTACCTTCCACAATAACGCCCGGATCCGTGACTCTTTGCCGCAGACTAACGAGTTGGTCCGACCATCTCTGCCCACGGTTCCGGACGAAGTCGATTACTTCGTAATCATTCGTCATTTTTGCGTTGGTCCTCAAACATCGTGGCAATCGCCCGGCCGAGCCTGGTTTCAAGCCGCTCGTCAACCTGCGAGGTGCTCGTAATGATCAGGCAGCCACCACGCTGTAAGACCGGATCCGCTTCGATACTCCAGGCTCGCTCATCGGCTCCCGCCGGCAAGCATTCCCGCGCGACTTCTGCGTCCGCAGGATGCAGTCGAACGACAATCTCTTCCGCAGCGAGGGGCAGGGCAGATATGCCCTCGCGAATGACGCCGGCGATGTGGGACGGGTCCAGATTGACTTCACGCCGGACGATCTGGCGGACGATAGCCTTGACCATGGCCAGGATTTCCTCCTCGACTCGGTAGTCCAGGTCGTGGAGCGGTCGTGCCAGAGCAGCGAACAATTGTTCCAGCGCCGCGGTCTTTTCAGCCAGATCCTGTTGGCCGGATTCGATTCCGGCGGCGCGCCCCTCTTCGAAGCCGGCGTCCCAGGCCTGCTGGCGCAATGCTGCGGGGTCCAGGTTGTCATAGTCGCCGGTACCGAATGGGCCGTCCACCCCGGAGGCTGATCGCCCGTGCACCTCCGGAGCATTCCAGGTCACAAAATCACTGCTCAGGGCGCTGCCCCGAATAAACTTAGACGAAGTCATTGCCGGCACTGCCCAGGATCAACTTGCCATCGTCAGCGAGCTTGCGCGCGGCGGCCACGACTTGCTTCTGGGCTTCTTCGACGTCTGCAATACGCACCGGTCCGGTGGCCTCGAGGTCAGACTGCAACAGTTCCGCAGCCCGCTTCGACATGTTCTTGAATATCTTCTCCTGCATGGCCTCGTCCGCGCCTTTGAGGGCAGTGATCAGGGACTCGGAGGTGATCTCTCGCACTAATGCCTGAATTCCCTTGTCGTCCGCGTCGAGAAGATTCTCGAAAACAAACATGTTCTCCTGGATCTCCTGGCTTAACGCGGGATCTTTTTCATCCAGATCGGCGATGACTTTTTCTTCGATATCCTTGCCGAGGATATTCAGAATCTCGGCCGCATTACGAATGCCACCCATGGTTGTTACTTTGAAGCCACTGCTTTGCGAAAAGCGCTGGCGCATGACTTCATCCAGCTCAGTGATAGCGCTTTGCGGAACCTCGTCCATTGTTCCGATTCGGGCGATGATGTCCGGCGCCATCCGCGGGGGTAGCTGGGTGATCACCTGCGCGGCTTTTTGCGCCCCCAATCCAGCCAGCACAATGGCGATGACCTGGGGATGCTCGCGCAGGATGATTTCAGTCACTTCCTTTGAATCCATCATATGCAGGGAATCAAGACCGGTGGGCCCGCTGTCTACCAAGCGATCCATCATGGAATTTGCCTGATCTTCACCGAGAGATTTAGACAGCAAGCGCTTCAGAAATTGTGGCGACCCCCCCACGAGTGGTGCCTGTGTTTCTATGCTACTCGTAAAACTTCCTAAAACTTCATCAGCCTCGTTCCGCGAGACGTGGCGCAGCGAGGCCATCGCGGTGCCAAGTTTCTGCACCTCGCTGACCGGCATATGTTTCATGATTTCAGCGGCTTCATGCTCGCTGAGAGACATCAGAAAAATGGCGGCTCTTTCGCTGCCGGAAATTGAAGAGTTCTCAGCCATCGGCCTGTACCCAGGACCTTACGATTTGCGCAACCCGTTCCGGGTTTTTTTCGGCCAGCTGACGTGCAACGCTGACCTTGTCATCAAAGCTAAGTGGCGCAGGCGGAGGCTGCTCTGCGGCGGGCATCGCGGCGGCCCCGCCAGCCGACCTGGGCAGGGCATTCGAGACGGGCGCGGCAGCGCCGCTCCAGCTCCAGTTGCCGCTGAGACTTCGCAGCAGGGGTCGCACTGCACCGAGTATGACCACCAGGATCAGAGCGGCGCTCAGTACTTGCTTCAAGATGCCCCGCAGGTCCATGCTCTCGAGGAACCCCGGCTCTTCGAGCGCCTCCGGTTCCGGCGGCTGATAGAAAGATGCATTGCTGATGCTGACGGTATCACCGCGACTTTCATCAAATCCAACTGCGCCTTTTACCAGATTGGTAATTTCTTCCAGCTCGGTGGTCGATAGCGGCTCCGAGATCGTTTCGCCGTCCGCGTCAATCACCCGTTTGTCATCGACAATCACGCCGACGGATAGCCGCGTAATTTTTCCGGTCGGTTCCTGCGTATGACTCAATGTCCGGTCAATCTCGAAATTTCGGGTTCGTTTGCTCGATTCGTTCAACGGCGCCTTTGAAGTTTTTGCGTTTTCCGCGGGGCCTTGCGCTTGCTCTTCCGCCGCCTCGGTTGGCGGTTGATTACTCAGCGCCCCTGGAATACCGCCACTTAAGAGGCCCGCGCCGGTTTGCCGATTCTCGCTGACCTCCTCACTGCGAACGATCGCATTGTCTGGATCAAATAGTTCCCGGGTTTCCTCGCGGACCGTAAAATCCAGGTCGGCCGTCACCGTCGCGCGCACGCGATTCGGGCCCAGCATCGGGCTAAGCAATTCATGAATGCGCGAAACATAGGTGCTTTCCAGTCGCCTGGTTTGTTCGAATTGCCGGGCCTCGCGTTCGAATTCCGGCGAGTCGCTGGGCGAGCTCAGCAGTCGTCCCTGTTGGTCGACAACGGTGACCTGGCCCGATTCAAGCTCCGGAACGCTGGATGCTACGAGGTTGACGATCGAGCGAACCTGGGATTCTTCAAGATGCCGGCCCGGAAACAGGGACAGAAATACCGAAGCGCTGGGTTGCTTCTTCTGCCGCAGAAAAACAGTCGACTTGGGTTCGGCCAGGTGGACGCGGGCATATTGCACGGGCCGCAGACTGCCGATCGTCCTCGCCAGTTCAGTTTCAATCGCATGATGATAGCGAGCGTTCTCCATGAACTGGCTCGTAGAGAATCCGGAATCGCCGTCCATCATCTCCATGCCGACTCCGGTGCCGCGAGGCAGGCCCTGGGAGGCTAATTTCATGCGCGCCTCGTGGAGTTTATCAGCCGCTACCAGGACCGCGCCGGACTTCCGGTCGAGTTCGTGCGGTATTTCAGAATTGCTGAGAAATTCGACAATTTCGCCGGCCTCACGATCCGAAATATTGCTGTACAGGAGGCTGTAAGTGGGTGCGCGCAACCAGAAGGCGGCGGTAACGCCGATAGAAATACTCAGAGCAAGGCCTACCAGCAATAACAATTGCCGCATGCCCGGGATGGTGTCCAGCGCTGCCAGTGGGTTTGTCAAATTTGCGGTTGCTTCGGCCATTTCTATGTCCCCGTCTTAATGCACGTCCTAGATAGGCATGTTCATGACTTCGTGATATGCATCTATCAGGCGATTACGAACTTCCGTCATGGCCTGAAACGAAACGCTGGCTTTCTGCATGGCAATCATGACTTCGGGTAAAGTCGCATCGCTTGAACCTGTTTCAAAAGCACTGACCAGATTTGCCGCCGTGCCTTGCTGCTCACTTACTTTCTCGATCGCCTGTTTCATGACAACACTAAAATCCGGTTTTCCGGGTTCCGTCGGCGCCTGAGGCTGTTCGAGTCCACTGGCGAGGGTGCGCATTTGGGCTAATACTTTGTTAATTTCAATGTTGCTCATGACAGTCTTTCTCGTACTTTGTATCGAATTACTGAAAAATAATATGGATCTACGCGGTAGCCGGCATGTTCGTGCGACCCGGAATGGTTACGCCAGCATCCCGCAATCGGGCCATCTTGTAACGCAGGGTGCGTGGGCTTATGCCGAGAATCTCCGCCGCACGCTTGCGGCTGCCGCCACCCTGGGCTAAGGCTTCGAGGATCAAACGTCCTTCCGCCGATTGCAGATTTTCCTGCAGTTTTTTTTCCGCATTCAGATTCGTGGTTTCCATAGTGCCGGGGCCGCTCATAGTTGCGGACTGCACAAATTTTAGATCCCGGCTGCGAATGGTTTGCCCGCTGCAGAGAATCATGGCCCTCTGTAATAGATTCTGAAGCTCCCGAACGTTTCCCGGCCAGCTATGTTGTAACAGACATGCAGTGGCTTCATCGCTGAGTCGCGCGCAGGATTGATCATCGGCACCGGCCGCCGCCAGAAATTGCTGCGCCAGTGGCATGATATCCATAGGTCTTTGTGCAAGAGGCGGTAATTCGATAGGAAATACGCTCAAGCGATAGTAGAGATCCTCACGAAATTCGCCATTTAGAACCTGCTCGCGCAGGTTGCGGTTCGTTGTCGCCAGTACCCGGACATCCAGCTTGATACTCGATTTACCGCCGATACGGTCGACTTCTTTCTCCTGAAGTATTCGCAGTAACTTTGCCTGCAGGCTGAAATGCATTTCACTGATTTCATCGAGTAGCAATGTTCCGCCCTGTGCCTGCTCGAATTTGCCGGCCTGACTCTGATGAGCATCGGTGAAGGCGCCTTTTTCGTGCCCGAATAGGAGCGCTTCGAGCATATTTTCCGGAATCGCCGCGCAGTTAATCGCCACGAACGGGCCGGCCATACGCTTCGACTGTTGATGAATAAATTTGGCGAATACTTCCTTGCCTGTGCCGCTTTCACCGCAAAGCAATACCGTCGAGTCGGTGCGGGCGACTTTTCTGGCGAGATTCAGAATATCGACTGTCACCGGGTCTTCGGCGACCAGAATTCCATCTGACGAGAAGCCTGGGACAATTTTCTCGAGTTTCTCTGTCAGTAATTGCGCCGAGAATGGCTTGACCAGGTAGTCTGCTGCGCCCTCCAACATGGATTGCACTGCATGCTGAATCGTACCGTGCGCGGTCATCATCAAGACGGGTGTCTGCGAGTAACTTTCGCGGATTCTTCGCAATAGCTCATAGCCATCCATGGGCCTCATCTGGTAGTCCGTGACGACCGCGGAAACCGCTGAGTCCTGCAATATCTCCAGCGCAGCCGTGCCGTCTTCGGCGACTAACACGTCATAGTTTTCAAGGCGTAGGGTTTCCGTCAGGGCCTCGCGCAGGGCGAGGTCATCTTCGACGAGAAGAACTGGACGTTTGCTCATGCTGCCGCATCCTCTGCTAGATTAATTGCTGCACGCTTTATGCCTGCAGTCACTACTGTTCCCTCGTTGCCCATCGTGCGAGTCGGCAAACGCAGTATGAATGTTGCACCGGCCCGCTCGCTTGGTTCGAGTTCGATGTCACCGCCGTGGGACCTCGCAACAGATCGGACCACGGCAAGGCCGAGGCCGGTGCCATCCGGCCTCGAGGTGTAAAACGGGTCAAAAATCTTGTCGCGATTTTCCGCTGACACGCCAGGCCCGTTGTCCGCCACTCGAATTTCTATCTGCGGACCACGGGCGCAAACCTTGACTTCAACGCGCGCTTCAGTTCCCGCGGATTGCAATGCATTGCTGGCCAGATTAAGCACGGCGCCGACCAGCGCTTCTCTGTTTCCGCTCAGGTGGATGGGCGAATCGATTCGGCTGATGAGCAAATGCTGATTGTCTTGCACGATCGGACGCAGGGACGTCTCGACGGAATTCAGTAAATCATCGACACTGAACACGGATTCTGTATAGCTGGCCCCGCGCGCAAATTGCAGCATGTCGCTAATCAATTGCTCCAGGTCATGCAGGCACGTGGTGGCCTTGTTCAGCAGGCTCTCACGGCGTTCCACCGGCAGGTCTGCACGCGTCGCGTTGGACGTGTAAAGAAGTGCTGCAGAAAGCGGAGTTCTGATCTGGTGCGCGAGTGCTGCGGCCATCTCCCCCATGGCCGAGAGGCGACGGTGACGGGCGAGTAATTCTTCAAACTTGCGATGCTCCGTGACGTCGGTCAGCAACAGCACCCGACCCGGTTCCGGCACCATGGCTTTTTGGGCCAGGCTGATTCGTCGACCGTCCTGCAGGGTCAGGTCGCCTTGTTCATTGGCAGGGCTGCGAAACGCACGCTGGCAAACCGTTTGCCATTCGACGTCTGCTAATGGATCACCGAGAAAGTCACTGGCTGACGAATTGATCTCGCGCACCACGCCGGTTTCGTCAAGCATGATGACGCCACCTGGCAGGGCCTCGAGTAATGCTGTCAAACGTCCTGCCAGATCCGCGTTGCGCTGCGCTTCTTCAGCACGCTGTTGCTGTGCCTGCTGCAATTGCTGCTGCAGTCCGGCGACCTGGTCTTGCAGATCCAGGTAGGCGGTCTGTAACTGGTCCGATACCGTGTTGAAGGATTCAAAGGCTTCCTTCAGTTCGGATAGCTTGCGCTGTTTCGTTGCGCCTGATCGCATAAACACGCCTCAAGAAATTACTAGTTGGCCTAGTAAAAGCAAGAAGTGTGCCGGTGCCGATTTAGGCTTTTTTAATCAATAAGTTAAATTATTCGACGGCCGGCCGGCCAGAAATTATCGAGCGCGAATCCAGGGCATCGTCAGATTTTTGACACCTCGGCCGCGCGGTCAGTGTCAGCCATTTGGCGCCGATCGCAATCATTCGGAGACTTTGGCGGCTGCAGTGCCGGATCCAGCCCAGCCGGTTGATGCGGTATTTTGCCGGTAGGCACGAACCGCGCCCGCGGCGCGATTGAGGCGGCCCGAGGCCTCGACCAGTTCCCCTTTGCGGTTCTGAACGGCGCTAATAATCCGGTCATTCTGCGCAAGAATATCTCGCAATAGCGCCTGTGTGTTCGGTGCAAGTGCTGCGATGTCGTTCTCGGCGAATAATTCGTTGAGGAGCCGGCGTCGCTCGAGATCCAGCGCTCCGGCCTCCGCCCACGCGCCTTCGTCAGCCTGCTCTTGTACCTGCTGCGTCAGTTCGAGTATGCGATCGATCGTTTGCATGACGCGGTTTAGTGCGGCTTCAAACGGTTGCGCCTGGAACCGCGGCCTGTTTGTTGATGGTCGGGCGATACTCGATGGCCATTTGTTGCCAGGCTGATTTTATTTCTCCCAGCAGCTCCGCGACCTCGTCCAGTCCGGCCGGCTCATCATTGAGATTGGCCTCGACAAGCCGCTTCAACATGTACTGGTATAGCGCATCGAGATTGCCGGCAATGTCGCCGCCGTTTTCGTTGTCCAGGCAAACGCGCAGACCGTCGATCAGACCGATGGCGCGGCCGATTTCCTGGCCCTTCTCGGCAACCTCATGCCGCTGCATATGACCCCGGGCCGTTGCGACGCGATCCAGCGCGCCCTGCATCATATGCACTATGAGCTGTAAACGGTCGTCGGCGGCCGCGGCGCCATGCGCGTCGGTTTTACGGTATTGACCGAGGGCATTATTGGGTTTCGATGCATTCATGGTTTCGGTCTCCGGCGTTCAATCACTGATCATTACTGAAGTTAGGCAAACGGCTGAGTTGCTGCGATAAGAAAGAGCTCGTGTTGTTCAACTGTGCGACCAGTTGATCCATGGCATTAAATTGGCGCTGCAAACGCTCCCGCACCGCTTCCATGCGGCGGTCGAGCACCTCTCTCTGGTCCGCGATTCTCTCCAGGCGCTCCTGCAGGGTGCCTTCGCGGGACTCGATCTGACCATCACCATCCAGCACGATTCCGAGAATGGCATCCATGCGCACGGCGATACCGTTGTCGGTCTGTGCAAATAGTTGACCGACTGCGTCGAAATCCGACGAAATCGCTGCTGTGAGTTTGTCATCGTCGAGCTCCAGCGTGCCGTCCGTCTGGGTCGTGATGCCGATTTCCGCCAGAGTCGAAAAGACCGCGCCGGTATTCGAAACGGATTCACTGAGTTCCCGGCGCAAGGCAGATTTTACGCCGCGCGTTGTCGCATCACCGAGCAGTGGGCCGGCAATATTGTTCTCCGCGTCGAATGCGGTTAACTCGGCGATCGTCCCGACCAATTCGTTATAGGCGTCTACGAAAGTATTGACCGCTGCCTTGGCTGCGTCCTGGTCGAGTCCGATTTGTAAGGTGGTCAATGTTCCCGGGGCCGCGCCAAGCAAATCTATCGTGACGCCGTCGATCGCATTAGACACCGTGTTTCTGGCGCTGGTGATCGCGAACCCGTCTATTTCCAGCGACGCGTCGCTGGCTGACTGCTGTTCGGTCATTGGATCCGGGGGGCCCGGCCCGGGATCGAATTCGAAGACCGTCAAACCGCCGTCGCCGCCACTGGCGGTAATAGTGATCTCCTGGTCGACGCCGGTGTCTTGTGAGGTCACGATGAGGTGAGCGCCGTCGTCGGCGGTGACAATGGTGGCCAGCACGCCGGGGTTGTCACCAGCTGCATTAATGGCGTTACGAATATCGGCGAGGGTGTTGGTACCGTCGACGATGTCAATGTCCGAAGTTTGACCATCGACGGTAATCGACAGCGTGCCCGTGCCGATCGGGGTCACGGTGTCCGCGAAAGCTTGTGAAGCCAGTTTGTGGATGCTCGCCAGGGACAAAACTTCGATGTCGTAGGATCCGGGTACCGCTGCCGAGGTTGCGATACCGCTTATCAAGCCCTCCACATCGACAGCGGTAGTCCTCTTTTGAAATTCCGCAAGATCGGACAGGGTCGCCACGGCGTCGCGGAACGTGGCCAGGCCGCTCTTAAGCGTGCCAATAGCAGACAGTTCGCTGTTGGCGCGCGCTTCCTGAAGGTTTAAGCGATTGCCGACCGGTGCCCGCTCGGCGGCCACGAGCTGTTCAACGATACCCCCGATATCGAGGCCCGAACCGATTCCCTGCGCGCTAATCTCCATTGCCTGGCTTTGACCTCACATATTCCTGGTAGTGCGGTGCTTAGATCTAAATAGAAAGCAAGAATTGTGCCATTCAGGCCAATTCATTGATCAGTTGAAACCCGCTGGTTTTTATCGATTCTGCTAGCCGCAGAACCTCTTCCGAAGGGATTTGCCGGATCATTTCGCCGGTCTCGGGATTGACGACGCGAATAATCGTGCGCCCGCTGGTGTCGTCCATCTGGAAGCTGAGCTGTCGCTGAGTGCTGCTCAAAAAAGCTTTAATTTGTTTGACGGCCCGCTCGACGGTTTGAACGGTTGGCGCCGGCGGCAAGTCTTTGCCGGCGGCCGGCATGCTTTTGCCGCTTGCCATTGCCGGCTCCTTGGCCGGCCGTGCGGGCAAAGAGGGCGAGGAACTTTGTACATTGTTGATCGGGTTCATGACTTACCTGTCTGACACAACAATCTATACCGCGATTCGTTCCGGATCGTTCTGGAAGACCCGCGGGCCTTCGCCGCTGATCCGGCTTTTCTTTCCCCCGTTTGTATGTCCAGGTGCACGGCCTTAACGGTCAAGTGTGAAGCTGGAAAGGTGGCCGGCTGCTGCCGGCCACCTGCCAGCTAATCCGCCGATTACTGGAGAAGACCCAGTACCGTCTGCGGTACGGCGTTGGCCTGAGCCAGCACTGCTACACCAGCCTGCTGCAGAATCTGCGCCTTCGTCAGGTTTGCAGTCTCTGCCGCAAAGTCGGCGTCCATGATCCGACCGCGTGAAGCAGACAGATTCTCGGACACCGTTTGCAGGTTCACGATGGTGGACTCGAAACGATTTTGCACCGCGCCCAAATCACCGCGCAGAGCATTTACGGTCACCAGCGCGACGTCAATCTTGGCCAGTGCAAGATTTGCGCCATCGACTGTAGCGACCGCCAGGCTGTCGAGACCCGTCGTGTCAGCGACTGTCGTAGCTGCAACGTGCCCGATGCCAGCAATGCCGGCGCCCGCCAGTGTCAGATCGTCTTCAGCGATAAACTGAACCAGGCCCGCGTCGTCGATGAAAGCCGAGAGGCCTTCGATGTTCGCGGCGTTCACCTGGTCGACGACATCCTGCCGGCTCGAACCTGTGAGGAAAGTCAACGTGGTCGGCGTTCCGGCCGGGTCACCAACGGTGAAGTCGACGACAGCGTCAGCGGCAAGGAGGTCCTCTCCGGTGACGGGGTCAACGGCACCAAATGTGCCGGTCTCGGCGATCGCCGCGGTAGAGCCAATCTGGCTAGATCGCACGCCGACACTGAGACTGACGGAGATCGTATCGCCGATGTTGGCACCGACCTGGAAGGTGGCCGAACCAAATGTACCGTCGAGTACGTTAACGCCGTTAAAGCTGGTCTGCACCGCAATCCGATCGATTTCCGCGATACGCTGCTGAACTTCGGCGTCCAGTGCGGCCCGGTCCGAGGCGGAGTTGGTGACATTGGCTGATTGCACCGCCAACTCACGAATACGCTGCAAGTTGTTGGTGAGCTCGTCCAGGGCTGACTCAGCTGTCTGTGATAGAGAAATACCGTCGCTTGCGTTTCGCACTGCCTGGTTCAGGCCCCGAATCTGGGTCGTGAACCGCTGCGCGATCGCCATGCCGGCCGCGTCGTCTTTCGCACTGTTGATCCGAAGACCGGACGAGAGCCGTTGCAGAGCAGTCTGCAACATGCCGTCAGAGCGCGTCAGGTTCCGCTGGGCATTCAGCGACATTACGTTGGTGTTGACTGTAGTAGGCATGATTGCCCTCCTTCAATAGTTCCGAAAAAACGCTCTAACCGGACCCGAACATGGCGTTAATGCAATGTCCTGTCGGGACCTTTTAGGCTTTCCGACTGTGTTATCGGCTGTGTCTTGGAAAACCTGAACAGAGGGTATGTGAACTGTGTCGCAAAAAAGGGACAGGCTCCTTTTCATCGAGACATTTTTTGACGCCGTGCTGTTCGCCAGGGAAAAGGTGCCTGTCCCCTTTGCCCAAAGGGCAATAAAGTGTCCGGTACGCTGATTGCAGACCGTTGTAACCTGCACAGGCCTTGTCTGCCGCTGTGCTTCGCAGGGAATAAAGCGGACCGCAGGGAGCCATCCCTGCGAAGCACAGCGGCAGACAAGGCCGAATGCCTGGCAGGCGGTTTTGGTTGGCGAACGCTGGCTATTCTGGCTATTCACCGGTGTTAGCGGCAGGCCGCCAGAGACTCTTTGCGTGGGATGGCTCCCTGCGGTCCGCTTTATTCCCACGCAAAGAGTCTCTGACGGCCTGCCTCAATCAGTGGATTTGCTAAATCCGTTTTTCGCGCGCTCTCGCAAAGGGGACAGGTACCTTTTTCTCAACGATCGCGCGGAACGGGGACACGCGGAACGGGGACAGGCACCTTTTTCTCGATGAAAGGCGGGATACTTGATAACGCGGGTGGAAAAAGGAGCCAGTCCCTTATCAAAGAATATCGAACAGTGTCCCGGAAATCGGGGACAGGCACCTTTTTCTCGATGAAAGGCGGGATACTTGATAACGCGGGTGGAAAAAGGAGCCAGTCCCTTATCAAAGAATATCGAACAGTGAGAAGGATCGGCTGGCCTGGAAGGTCTTCTGGGCAGCTTCCAGCGCAAACAGCTGTTGCTCGAGTTGTGAAATAGCGCTCGGGTAATCCACATCGCGGATCGTGCCGAGCGTCTCGGCAAGCTGGAAAGAGACCTCTTGATTATTCGAATCCTGCTCATCGATCGCGGCCAGGCGTGAGCCAACCCGACTGCGAACCACACCAATGTGGTCGAGGCCCC
>Ga0224512_10003589_pt1 | contig 13560 bp, 12 predicted proteins | sample SF_May12_sed_USG_4_FD_169103 | JGI IMG/M metagenome (GOLD analysis project Ga0224512, IMG submission 169103) | Sediment microbial communities from San Francisco Bay, California, United States - SF_May12_sed_USGS_13 | ecosystem: Environmental > Aquatic > Marine > Sediment | place: USA...
AGGGCCATCACCTCGTCGAGCGGGGCATGGTCGCCTCGCATCGAGAAGATCCCGTCGGTCACCACGATCGCCCTCTTGGCTCGCCCCTTCCACTGGACCAGCGCGGCCTCGAGCTCGGTCATGTCGTTGTGCGCGTAGATCGCCTTTCCCGCGGGTCTGGCGAGACGCATCGCGTTGATGATGCAGTTGTGGTTGAGCTCGTCCGAGATCAACACCGTCTCGGGGGTCACGAGCGGCGTGAGGGTGGAAACGACGGTGGCGTACGCGGAAGAGAAGATCATGCCCGCCTCCCGGTCGTGGAACGCCGCGAGCGAGCGCTCGAGCTCCGCGTGCGCTGCGTAGCTGCCCGAGATGAAGCGCACCGCACCGGGGCCGGCGCCGAACGCCTCGGTTGCCTTCTCCTCCGCCTCGATGACCGCAGGGTGGAGTCCTAGTCCCAAGTAGGAATTGGAGTTCATACGGAGGAACTCCTTGTCGCCTTCTCCTTCGAGGAGAAAACGGGGCCCGCGGCCCCCTTCGGCACGCTTGACCCCCACCACCACCGTCTCCGCCCCTTTGGCGGTTCCGGCGGTCTCGAGGTCCGCGACGTGACGTTGCAGCACGGTGGTCAGACGATCGACCGGCATGTTCGTTTCCTTCGAATCGGGTGGTCTGCGATGGGTCGTGACGGAGGGTGCGGTTCAGTCCCCGCCCATGTGCGCGAACATGTCGGCGGTCATGGCGGCCATGTCGTAGCGCGGGCTCCACCCCCACTCCGTTCGAGCCGCCGAGTCGTCGAGCCGGTCCGGCCACGACTCCGCGATGGCCTGGCGCACCGGGTCGATCTCGTAGTCGATGGTGAAATCGGGAACGTGCTTACGGATCTCCTCGGCCAGGATCCGGGGAGACAACTGCATGGCGGTGACGTTGAACGCGTTCCGGTGGACGAGCCGGTCCGGATCCGCCTCCATGATCCCGATCAACGCCTCGATCGCGTCGGGCATGTACATCATGTCGAGCTGAGCTTCGGGCGCGAGGAAGCAGGTGTACCGTCCCTCCTCGAGGGCGCCGTAGAAGATCTCCACCGCCCAGTCCGTCGTGCCGCCGCCCGGCGGCGCGCCGTACGAGATGAGCCCGGGGAATCGCAGCCCCCGGGTGTCCACCCCGAACCGGGTGTGGTAGTAATCGCAGAGCAGCTCGCCCGCGACCTTGGTGATCCCGTACATCGTCGTCGGCCTCATGACCGTGTCCTGGGGCGTCGGGTCTTTCGGCGTATCCGGCCCGAAGACGCCGATCGAGCTCGGTGTGAAGACCGCCGAGCCTTGCTCGCGTGCGACCTCGAGCACCGCCTCGAGACTGGTCATGTTGATATGCCACGCCAGCCGAGGGTCGCGCTCACCGATCGCGGACAGGATCGCAGCGAGATGGTAGATGGTGTCGGCGTCGTGGCGCATCACGGCTTGACCGACAGCCTTCGGATGCGTGGCGTCCAGCACCTGGAACGGGCCCGCCTCCGTGAAATCGGATCCGAGGTGACGAACGTCTGTCGCGAGAACGTTGGCGTCGCCGTAGAGCTCCCGAAGCCGAGGGACGAGCCAGGAGCCGATCTGACCACCGGCTCCCGTCACGAGTATGCGCTTCACGCTGAGGACCCTCCGAAACGGGAGAGGAACGGGACGAAAACGGCTCCGCCGCGTTTCGCTACCGGGGCCGGGAACGGCCGAATCTACACGCGTTCGCCGGATTGTGGCGAGTCCGGGCCCACAGGCCTCGTTACCTTTTCCGCGGTGCCACCGTCTTCATGTCAGAGACGCCCACGTCAAAGGGCGATCAACCACGGAGGCCCACCCGATGTACACGCTCAAGAATCTCCGATTGACCGCGCTACTCGCGCTTTTCGCCGTCGCCGCGTGCGACGACGTAGGAACCCATCCGGCCCTTCAAGAGCTGACCCCCGGCGAACAGCTCGAGCTCGCCGTCCTGGACGATCCAGGCTCGTACGATGTGGCGACCGAGGTCGCCGCCGTCTCCAGCGACGTGGCCAGCACCTTCGGCCACCCGGGCGTGGGCGATGCCCGCGCGCTCAACGCCCAAGCCCAGGCGACCTTCGCCGAGGCTCGGTCCGCGTGGCTGGCGGGTGACTACGCCGGTGCCCTGCGCCTCTCGCGCCTGGCCCGACGCCTCGTTGCCCGCGCGCTGATCGCGACGGGTGGCTTGCCCGCCGTGGAGGACCTCATCGAGCGGCTCGAGGACTATCTGCTGACGATCGACGCCGAGTTGGTCGACGACCCCACGGCGCTGACCGCCGAGCTCGAGAAGATCATCGCTGAGGCAGCGGCGCTGCTCGAGTCCGGCGACTCGGTCGAAGCGGCGGCGCGCGCCATTCTCGGCGAGCAGCGTCTGCGGCACCGCCGCGGACACCGCGATCGCCCGTTCCACATCGGTGAGGATCGTGCCCGCCTGGAGGTCGCGTTCGCCGGCTCTTCGGTCGCGCTCGCCCGCCGTCTCATCGAGTCCGACGCCGCCGCCAGCGACGTCGAGGCGCACGACCACCAGAATCGCTGGCTCGCACACGCCGAGCACATGCTTGCCCTTGCAGAGCGGGCGCTGGACAACGGCTCGTTCAGTAGGGCTGCCCACTTCGCCTGGCATGCGCAGTGGTCCGCGCTCAAGGCCGTCATCCTCCCGGGTGGCATCACCGAGGAGGAGCTGCGGATGATGGTCGAGGTGGCCGAGACCCTTCTCGGTGAGACCGAGGCGGCGCTGGGTGACGATCCCACGGAGCTGCAGGTGCGCCTGTTCAACCGCGCGGGTGACCTCTTCGAGATCGGCGTGCGCCGACTCGAAGCCGGACACAAGCGTGGGGTCGCCGCCCTGTGGCGCTCTTCGACCTTGTCGGCCTGGCTCATCGGCTGACGTCTCGATCGGTCGCGGGGCGTCGTCATCGATGCGATGGCGGCGCCCTCCGACCTATCTTGGCAGCATGGAATCGCGAGTGGAGCGAACGGATGCGCAGGTGGTCCGAGACGTCTTGGACGGGGACCGTGACGCCTATCGCCTCCTCGTGCGCCGTTACGGCGACACGCTGCACGGGCACGCGCTCCGCATGACCGGCGACTCCGACGACGCGGCGGACCTGGTCCAGAAGGCGTTGGTGAAGGGATTCCGGAAGCTCGGAAGCTGTCGAGATCCGGACCGGGTCGGGGCTTGGCTCTTCAGGATCCTGGCCAACATGTGCAAAGACCAGGTGAGAAGTCGCAGCGGCCGCGCGATCCGACTGGATCGGGTGGAGTCAGCCCTTCGAGGCGACTCCGATCCAGAGGCGGACACGGCCGGGGCGGAGATCAGAAGCAGGCTGTGGGGCGCGCTCGACGCGCTGACCCCGGAGCAGAAAGAGGCCTTCGTTCTGAAGTACGTCGAAGGCAGAACGTACGAGGAGATCGCGGCGGTCATGGACCTCTCGGTCGCCTCCTTGAAGATGAGAGTCCAGCGGGCGCGCAAGGCGCTCAGGGGACTCCTGGAGGAGTTCGCATGAACGACGAAAGCCTGACCGATCGTAGGATCGGAGACGACGACTGGGAGCGGATGATCGCGGCCTTTCGTCAATCCGCGCCCCACTCGTCCGGTGCGCCACCGTGGCTCGAGACGCGGGTCATGGCGGAGATCGAGGCCCTACCGGAGAAGGGATCGCTCGCCAGGGCGCTCGAATGGCTCGTCCGCCCGGCCCCCATTCGAGTCTCACCCCTCGTGGGGGTGGCCGCCCTGGCGCTGTTCGCGCTCGTGCTGACCGTACCCCGCGGCTCACTCGGTCCCTCCGGCGCCGGGCCGGATGGCGTGGCGGCCGGTACCGAGCCCGACAACGAGACCGTAGTCTACGTGCAATTCGTCCTGGACGCCCCTTCAGCGACGAGCGTGGCGGTCGCGGGCGACTTCAGCGAGTGGCAACCGGCGTTCTCGTTGGACGACGTCGACGGGGACGGTGTCTGGACCGGACGGGTGCCGGTCGAGCCAGGCGTGCATACGTACATGTTTCTCATCGACGGGACCCGTTGGGAGACGGACCCCCGCGCCGAGCGCTATTCCGACGACGGCTTCGGCAACAAGAACGCCGTGCTCGCCGTGGCGGCCGGCGCCTGACGACAAGTCATGACCTCCCGACGCCCCCCGATCCCGTCGCGCCCGACCAGAACTCCGGTCGTGGCGCTGTGCGCCTGTTGGTCGATGCTGGTCATACCGGGCCCGGCCGACGCGCAAAGCGACCTCACGATCGAGTTGGGTGCGTCACAGATCGGACCCGCCCTCGACGTGAACGGCGAGTCTGCTCGCTTCGGGATCGCCGGAGTGCGTGCAAGCCACCATACGTCGGGGGGATCCGGGATCTTCGCCTCGGTGCTCTTCGGTAGGGCGCTGGAGTCGCGATCCGAGGGGACCTTCCTCTCGGGCTTGCTCGAGGGACGCCTCGCCGATCACTGGGGCTCGAAGGTCGAGGGCCGTCTCGAAGCGCGTCTGCTCGGTCACGGTATGGAGGATCCGTTTCCGTACCGAGCCTTCGCGGCGGAAGGGGGACCCGTGCTTCGGTACCGCGAGTCGAACCTCTCGGTGGAGCTGGCCGGCGTGGGTGGTATCGGCCGGTCCGAACTCACCCTTTGGAGGCTGGAAGACGGCCCGACACGACTCTTCGAGAATGAACTTTGGCGCGGCGGAGCGACGCTCGAAGTGCTCTTTGGGCCGGTCACATCGCAGTTCGGTTTGGTCGGAGGATGGCATGATACGCCGAGCGGCAGCTACGAGTCCGTCGGCGCCCGCGCGGTCTTTGCGGGGCGTTGGGGCATAACCGAGCTCCGCGCCGATCGATGGATCACCCCCTTCAGCACCGACGTGGTGGCGGGGCTCTCCGTCATGATCCCGATCGGGTCGGCGTGGAACGTGCGAGGCTTCTTCGGACGCTCCGACCCCGATCCGCTGACGCTCGCCCGACCGGGGACCGCGAGCGGCGGTGTGCTCGTGGGTGTGAACCTCCTGCCGAGCTCAGACCCAGCCCTCGATCGCTCGGTCTACGAGGTCGTGCGATTCGAGGCGGGGCGGAGCCGTGTGCGGTTCACGCTGGAAGCGCCGGTCGAAAGCCGTCGCGTCGAGCTGCTCGGGGACTTCAACCTGTGGGAGCCGGTCACGATGGAGAAGAAGGACGGCGTTTGGCAGGTGGAGCTCGAGGTGCCCGCGGGCACCCACCACTTCGGCTTTCTCGTGGATGATGAATGGTATTTGCCGGACGACGCCCCAGACGTCGTTCCGGATGAATGGGGGCGCCTGAGCGCCACCCTCGTGATTGAAGGAGCATCATGATGAACATGCCCAATAACACACGCCGGCTTCTCGGCGTCACGTTCGCGCTGGCCGCGATGATCGCGACCCACGTCGGCGCGCAGGAGACTGCACGGCAGCGGGCCCAACGAACGCTGCCGCCGGATGTCTACGAGCGGCTCGTGGCTTTGGGCGCGGAAATGGAAGAGATCGGCGTGCCAGCCGAACCCCTCTTCAACAAGGCGCTCGAAGGAGCGGCCAAGCGGGTCCCCACAGATCGGCTTCTGCCAGCCGTGCAGGAGCACGCGGGCCGTCTGCGAGAGGCGCGCGCCGCCCTCGGGCCAAACGCCGGAGTGCCGCTCTTGGTGGCCGGAGCCGACGCACTGCGTCGAGGCGTCCCCTCCGACGCACTCCGTTCGCTACCGCAGGACCGACCCAGGTCGCCGGTCGCCGTCCTGGTGTTGGCCGAGCTCCTCGAATCGGGCGTACCGACGGACCGGGCGCTACAAACCGTTCGGGAGGCGCTGCAGCGGCGGACCCGCGACGCCGGCATGTTGGACATTCCGGCCCGCGTCCGACGCATGGTGCGAGACGGAGTCCCGCCACACGAAGCGATCGACCGCGTGCGTCGCTTGCTGCGCCGAAACCGCGCCGGCGTGCTCGGTCCGGCCCTGCCCGTCGGGGACCAACCGATTTCGGATCAGAAGGTGCGGATCTACCAGCGGCCGCCAGGAGGCTGACGCACCGCATCAGACGTTGTCCGTCGGGCCTCCGCCGGGTACGCTTCGCACCGCAGCACCTCCCGTCGCACCGTAACGAGGCCCTGAACCATGGTCCGCACTCCGCTCCGATTGGCGTTCGCCGTCTCCTTGTTCGCCCTCTCCGCCTTCGCTCCGCTCGCGCCCCCCGCTCAGGCGCAGGATGTGGACATTCTTCGTCGAAGCGTCGACGAGCTCGCCGCCGCCATCAACGACGAAGTCGTGGCTTGGCGCCGAGACATCCACGCGAATCCAGAGCTCGGCATGCAGGAGTTCCGCACCGCAGGCCTGGTCGCCGAGCATCTCGAGTCGCTCGGCATCGAGGTGGAGACGGGCGTCGGGGGCACCGGAGTGGTCGGCGTGCTTCGCGGTGGACGTCCCGGTCCGGTCGTTGCGCTGCGAGCCGACATGGACGGTCTTCCCGTCACAGAGATGGCCGACGTGCCCTTCGCGTCGCGGGTCACGACCCAATGGCAGGGGCGCGAGGTCGGCGTGATGCACGCCTGTGGACACGACAATCACGTCGCCATTCTCATGGGCGTGGCCAGCGTGCTCGCGAGCATGCGCGAAACGCTGCCCGGGACGGTCAAGTTCCTCTTCCAGCCGGCTGAAGAGGGCCCGGGTGGAGCTGCCCCGATGATCGCGGACGGAGCGCTCGAGGACCCGCGGCCGGACGCGGTGTTCGGGCTTCACGTCTTTCCCATGCCGGTCGGCACCGTGGCCTACCGCACAGGTGGGATGCTCGCGAGCTCGGACGCGCTGAGGATCGTGGTCCGCGGCATCCAGACCCACGGAGCCATGCCGTGGGCCGGCGTCGACCCCATCGTCACGGCATCGCAGATCGTCGTCGGGCTCCAGTCGATCGTCAGCCGCCAAGTGGATCTCACCGACTCCCCAGCCATCGTGACCATCGGTCAGATCGAGGGCGGTAACCGTGGCAACATCATTCCCGATACGGTCCTCATGATCGGGACCATTCGGACGCTCAATCCCGACACGCGGACTCTGGTACACGAACGGGTGCGCCGGCTCGTGGAGAACGTCGCCGAGGCGAACGGAGCCGAGGCCGAGGTGACCATCAACCTCGGCTACCCCGTGACCGTCAACGACCCGGCGCTCACCACTCGCATGGTGCCTTCGCTGCAGCGCGTGGCGGGCGAGGGCGTGGTGGTCATGCCTCCGGCCACCGGAGCCGAGGACTTCTCGTACTTCGCCGAAGAGGTCCCGGGGATGTTCATCGGCCTGGGCGTGGGGGCGGACGACCCGTCGCTCGTGCACCCCAACCACTCTCCGTTCTTCTACGCCGACGAGCGGGCGCTCCCGATCGGGGTGCGCGCGTTAGCCAGCCTCACGGTCGACTTCTTGAGCTCGAACCCCATCTCGGACGACCGTTAGCCAGAGGTCGGTCGGCACCCCACAGCGGGAGGTCGGCGACGCGGCTCCCGAACGTGGAGGCGGGCGCTCAGTCGCCCGCCTCCACGTAGAGCTCGCCGCCCTTCTCCCGGAACTCGTCGGCCATCCGCTCCATCCCGACGTCGATCGCCTCACTCTCCGCGAGGTTTTGGGCCCGGGCGAACGCGCGGATGTCCTCCGTGATCTTCATGGAGCAGAACTTGGGACCGCACATCGAGCAGAAGTGCGCCACCTTCGCACCTTCGGCCGGAAGTGTCTCGTCGTGGTACTCGGCGGCCGTGACGGGATCGAGCGCCAGGTTGAACTGATCGCGCCAACGGAACTCGAAGCGCGCCTTCGAGATCGCATCGTCCCACTCCTGCGCCCTGGGGTGTCCTTTGGCGAGGTCCGCGGCGTGCGCCGCAATCTTGTAGGTGATCACGCCCCGCTTCACGTCGTCGCGGTTCGGAAGCCCCAGATGCTCCTTCGGGGTCACGTAGCAGAGCATCGCGGTTCCGTACCACCCGATCTGGGCGGCACCGATCGCCGACGTGATGTGGTCGTATGCGGGAGCGATGTCTGTCGTCAGCGGCCCGAGCGTGTAGAAGGGCGCCTCGTCGCACCACTCGAGCTGCTTCTCCATGTTCTCCTTGATGAGATGCATGGGAACGTGCCCCGGGCCCTCGTTCATGACCTGCACGCCGTGCTCCCAGGCGATCTTGGTGAGCTCGCCCTGTACCTCGAGCTCAGCGAACTGAGCCTCGTCGTTCGCGTCCCGGATCGAGCCTGGCCGAAGCCCGTCGCCGAGCGAGAAGGAGACGTCGTACGCCGCCATGATCTCGCAGAGCTCGGGGAAGTGCGTGTAGGTGAAGTTTTCCTTGTGGTGAGCCATGCACCACTTCGCGAGGATCGAGCCACCGCGTGAAACGATGCCGGTGAGCCGATTCGCTGTCATCGGGATGAACCGCAGCAGGACCCCCGCGTGCACCGTGAAGTAGTCGACGCCCTGCTCGCACTGCTCGATGATCGTGTCGCGGTAGATCTCCCAGGTGAGCTCCTCCGGCACGCCGTCGACCTTCTCGAGCGCCTGATAGATCGGCACCGTTCCGATCGGGACCGGGGAGTTGCGGAGAATCCATTCGCGGGTCTCGTGGATGTTCTTGCCCGTCGACAGATCCATGACCGTGTCAGCACCCCAGAGCGTTGCCCACCGCAGCTTCTCGACCTCTTCCTCGATGGACGAGGACACGGCCGAGTTCCCGATGTTGGCGTTGATCTTAACCTTGAAGTTCCGGCCGATCGCCATCGGCTCCAGCTCGGGATGGTTGATGTTTGCAGGAATGATCGCGCGGCCCCTCGCGACCTCATCCCGAACGAACGTGGGCTCGAGACCCTCACGGAGTGCCACGAACTCCATCTCGGGAGTGATCTCACCCCGCCGGGCGTACCCCATCTGGGTCACGGTCCCCGACCCGCGGAGCGTCCTGCGAGCGAGTCCGGGCGGCATCTCGACGGCGTCGGATGGCGTCCGGGTGCGCTCGGCCTCGACAACATCGCCACGCTCGCGAATCCACGCGTCACGCAACGGTGGAAGCCCCACGCGTACATCGACTCCGGCCGGTCCACTCGTGTCATAGACTCGAAGCGGCGGCTCACCCCCCGTCAGATGGATCTCCCGGAGGGGGACACGCACACCCCTCGACCCCTCGACGTGCACCTTCTTGGAGTTCGGGAAGGCGCCCGGATAATCGGTTCCGACGTCTTCGGTGTGGGGGGCGACTCGGGCTCGGCTTCCGTTTTGCTCGCTCATCGACGCTCACCTTCGTTGGCGAGGTGCGCGAGTCGAGGCCCGCCGCCGGGCAGGGTGCCTCGTGCTTCGCCGCGCTCCCTACGCCGGGTTCAACCGGATCAGGTTCCAAGAGTCGTTCTCAACCGATGACACGGGGACCGCAGTCCGGTCGGCCATCGGTGCCCCTGGCGGCACCTGGGAAGCTAGGGCACCCGGGCCCGCCCCACAAAGGCCTTGGTCCCCCCGGCCCCCAGCACCACCTTGAATCGAACGCCACCGAAACGCTTGGGAGGAACCATGCGTCTGTCGCCGTACCTGCTCACTCGTGCCTGCGCCTGCACCCTTCTCGGACTCCTGTCGACCGCGGCATCGGCCGATGCCCAGAGTGCCTCGATCCTGGACTTCGCGCCCGTCGAAGAGGGCACGCTCGACGTCGGAGCGGAACGCGCCGGGGCACTCTCCGCATCTGATCTCCGAGACGCGTCCGATACCTTCATGGACGTGTGGGAGCTCAACGGTCAGGCGGGCGGCTCGGTGACCATCGACCTCGTCTCGGACGATTTCGATTCGGTTTTGTACGTGGTCGGTCCGGGCCTGGGCGAGACGCTTTACGACGACGACGGTGGCGGCGGATGCCACGCCCGGATCTCGTTCACGTTCCTCGAGAGCGGCGTCTTTCGCGTCGTCGCGAGCACGACGTCGCCGGGCCAGACTGGAACGTACGTTCTGCGCACCGCCGACGTCGCCGGGCCCGTGCCCTCCCACGGCTGTGGTGAGCCGGACCCGGCGATGTTGGCAGCGCTCCCCACGGACGGTCGCACCCTCGCCGTGGGCTCGATGGAGCTCGGTCGCTTCGACTTTCTCTCGTCTTCCGAATCGAACCGTCCCGTCCAGGCGTGGAGCCTCGAAGTGACGGCCGGAGAGCGGATCACCATCATTCAGCGCTCCGACGACTTCGATTCGTACTTGTACCTCATGGGGCCCGGAATCGAGGGCTCGCTCGGAGACGACGACGGCGCCGGCGACCTGAACTCCCTCATCGAGTTCACGCCGTCGTCGGCGGGCCCATACACCGTCGTTGCGAGCGCGCTGACCGAGGGCGCGACCGGCACATACACGATCGAGGTCGGAGAGCCGGTCGATCTCGCAACGCTTCCGACGGTCGGACGATTGGAGCTCGGCCAGACGATGGACGGCTTCCTGGGCACGGCCGACCCCATCGTCGTCGACGGCCGACGCGGCCAGGTGTGGGCGCTCGACGGGCAAGCGGGCCAGCGAGTCACGATCGAGCTGCGTTCCGATTCATTCGACGCGTTTCTCTACGTCGCGGGTCCTGGACTCGCCGAGCCACTATCGGACGACGACAGCGCGGGCGACCTGGACTCACGGCTCTCCTTCGAGTTGCCGCAGTCGGGGAGCTACCGGGTCATCGTGAGCGCGCTCGAAGCCGACCCGAGTGGGCCGTTCACGCTCACGGTTGGCCCCATGTAGAGCGCGAGGGTTACTTCTTCTCGCCGTCCTTGAGCGCCCCACCCAGCAACAGGGTCACGACGCTGATGACGATGCTCCCAAGCACCGCGGACCCGAAGCCGGCGACCGCAAAATGGTCGATCAGGTTCGCGGTGAGCATGAGCAGGAGGCCGTTCAGAACGAGCGCGAAGAGGCCGAGCGTGACGATGATCAGAGGCAGCGAGAAGAAGATCAGGATCGGCTTCAGCACCGCGTTCAACAGGCCGAAAACCAAGGCCACCAGCAGGACGTCGAAGAACCCTCCGCTCATCTCGATACCATCGATCAACCACGCCGCAGCGTAGAGAGCGAGGGCGTTCACGAGCAAGCGGATCACGAAATTGTTCATGCCCAAATGATACAGGAAATGACCGTCGCTTTCGACCGTCTTCGGATGGACGGACCTCCTGAGGCTTCCCGAGGTTACGATGGGGATGACGATTCGCGTTCGCCCGAGGCGGAAAGCCTTGCGCTCGCCGCCGCACCGAGCCGAAGCCGGCTGGACCACACCCATGTCCATCGCCATGGTGATCGTGGTCTTGGCGCTCGTCGCGACCATGGTATGGGTGTCCCGACTGGTCGCCGACGGACCCTACCAGTCGTCGGTGGCGATCATGCCGTTCGAGAACCGGACCGGTGATCCGGCATTCGACTATCTGGGACCGTCGCTCGCCGAGGGAGTCATCACGCAGCTCGCGGCCGTCCCGGAGATCCGCGTGCTGGACCTGTACACGGCGGCCTCCGTCGTGGGGGACAGTCTCGGCACGCCTCGCCTGCACGACACGCTCAACGTCGCGCACATCATCCATGGTTATTTCGAGGCGCGGGGCGACAGCCTCATCGTGAGCGTTTCGGAGTCGGACGTGGAGGGGTTTCTGTCGCTTCGAACACGGCACGCCTTGGCGGTGGACCAGATCGAGTCCGAACAGGTGCGTCTGGCGAACCGCGTGGCGCTGGCGTTCCTTCGCGAGGTCGGCCTGGAGGACCGATACGATCCCAACACGACCGTGGTGGGGCCGGGCCGCGACGCGTACCTCGCCGGCGCCGAAGCACTCGGTCGTCGCACGCCAGCGGCGATGCGCGACGCCGTGATCTCGTTCCGCGAGGCCATTCGCCTGGAGCCGACCTCAGCCGTGGCGCTCTCGTCACTTTCGTCGGCATACGCGCTCGCGGTCTACTACAAGTACGACGTCGGCCTGTCGTCGTACGAGCTCGCGGCAAGGTCCCTCGTTGCGGCGGATTCTGCCATCGCTGCGGATCCGGAAGGCGCAAATGGGTACGCGGCGCGCGGGTACATGCGCGCGCTCATCGGAATCGAGATCGATGGCGCGGAGGACGACTTCCTGCGGGCCGAGGAGCTCGCCCCGAACGCCCCGAATGCCCCGAGCTGGTCCGCACGCATCCTCGCCCATCGGGGGCGCGTCGACGACGCCTTCGCCGAAGCCGAGCGTGCGCGGGATCTCGACCCTTTGCAGGCGGGGCGCCGAACGGCCCTCGCCTCTCTCGGCTTTCAACTTGGCGCGTATGACGTGACCATAGAGGAGTCTCGTGAGGCGTTCCGGCTCGAGCCGCGCCTCTGGCTGGCGAGAGCGTTCGAAGGCCGGGCGCTCGCACTGACCGGCCGGGCGTCGGAGTGCCTGAGATTGGACTTCAACGTCTACGCGCTGGTCCGCGCGATCTGCCTGCACGCCGCCGGCCGTGAGGAGGAAGCGCGTACCTTGGTCGAGGCTGCGGATCGTCGACTCAACGAGTCCAACGAGGTGCGTCCCGGCTATCTGCCGGAGCTGGAGGCCCAAGACCTCGCCGCGTACTACGGATTCGTGGGTGACGCGGGCAACGCGGCCCGCTGGGTGCGCGCCGCATTCCAACTCTCGCCGGCGGGGGTGGACGAACGATTGATTGGGTCTGCCCTTTTCGATGCCGTGCGCGATGATCCGACCTTCGCCTCAGCCCTCGAGTCCGCGCATTCCGAAGCCCGCGCCCGTGTGCAAAGGGAGAGAGCCTCGGTAGGATGGCCATTGTGAATCGGAAGCCGAGGACGCTGCCATGAGACGCTTCACCAGCCTCGCGCTCGGGAGCGCGGTCGTGTCGGTCATCGCGCTCGCAGGCACTCCGCTCGGTGCTGAGGCGCAGTCGATCGCCGGCATCCTCTCCGGCATGCGGGACGGAGGCGGCTGGGTGGGCATTCCCATCGAGGGAGGGGAAGGAAGCTATACGACGGTGCGCCTCCCAACGGCCGGCATGACGCTGAGCGGGTGTGTACACGTCTGGTATGGGCATTCCGGTCAGTGGACCATCGAGGCGCGCGACCAGATCACCGACTCGACGCTGACCATAACCGCCGAGCCTGGCATCGGCGTGCCCTTCTCGCACCGCTTCGGGATGCAAGCGAAGCTCGACTTCGAATTCCATTGGAGCGAGCCGCGCGACACCACGCTCATGCTATGGGTTGGGGTCGACATGGACGGCGAAGGCGGCGAGCCCGCCGTCTGCAACCCGTACTGAAACCGATCGGGTCGTTGTGCTGGCGACCGCCGGAGCGTAGAATCGTTTCCACAGATGGGCAAGAAACTGCCCCTGTCGGCTGGAGGATTCAACGCTCCGGGAGCCTTGGCTCTCGTCGCGTCGGTCTTGTCCGACAGGGGCAGCTCTCTTTTCCCACTCCGCGTCTCGCGACGCGGCGTTCACCTCAAGCGATCACCCTAGCAGACCGAGCTACCGGCCAGGTTCGGGTTGAGGTCGCACTCTTCGCGCGGTACCGGCATGCATGACACGCGCGGGTTGATCGCCTCTGCACCCGGCACGTTGGCGGCCAAGAAACCACCCGCCCAG
>Ga0224512_10003590_pt1 | contig 13558 bp, 13 predicted proteins | sample SF_May12_sed_USG_4_FD_169103 | JGI IMG/M metagenome (GOLD analysis project Ga0224512, IMG submission 169103) | Sediment microbial communities from San Francisco Bay, California, United States - SF_May12_sed_USGS_13 | ecosystem: Environmental > Aquatic > Marine > Sediment | place: USA...
CGCCCAAAGTGATGGGTTTTTCGAAAACATGCAGCGTCTGTACTTGCGTAGCCGTCATTCCAACGAGCAAATGCTGGTCGGCAACTTCGACGAGCATCAGACGCTCCTTCGGCCCAAGCGCGCGGCTAGCGATCACGCTGATAAGATTGCTACCGCCCTTGCCGCTGAATCTCGTGCGCGAATACAACCAGCCGAGGGCTACGATGATGCCGAGCACGATCAGCATGCTGAAGCCCAGGCTCGCGATTTCGTTCGCTCCCAATGCCGGCGTCGCTGTCGTATTGGGTGTGTCTTGCTCCGGCAATGCAAACACGGCAGCCGGCGCTATCGCGACGACAGCGGCGACAATCCAGAAACTCTTTTGTATTCGTTTGCGCATGCCTGCAGGCTGCCTAATTCAGCTTCTCGACGCGTTCGACAGGACTGACAACATCGGTAAGGCGAACGCCGTAGCGGTCATCGACGACAACGATCTCGCCGTGCGCGATTAGCGTGCCGTTGACGAGCACGTCCATTGGCTGGTCGGCGTCACGATCGAGCGCAATGACAGATCCCTCGACGAGCGTGACGAGATCCCGTATCGAGATGTCGGTGGTACCGACGCGTAACGACACATCGACAGGAACATCGAGTACGAGATCGAGATTGACATCGGCATTTGCCGATTTCCTCTTTTGTGCTTCGTTGCCAAGTTCGTCAGGCGCATACTGCGGAGCGTCGGTGCCCGCGTCGGCCGCCTGTCCAGACTCGTTGGTGCCGGCATTTGGCGTATCACCTTCCATATTCGAGCTTCCTTTTATTGCCTGTGTGCGGTTCTGTTGTGATGACCGTGCCCGTCAAGCCAGTCGGTTGCCTCGATCGCGTACCGACCGTCGTGAACGCCGAAGCGTCCTTTGAGCACGGGTACCTGGTCGACAAACACGACTCCGTCGCGCGGATCGTCGATGTTGATAATCTGGCCTGGCGTCAGGCTGGCAACTTCTCTGAGCGTCAGCCGGGTCCGACCAACTCGGGAAGAAATATTCACGATTGATTCGGGTACCCGCGATCTGAGTGCGTGCTGCCAGCGCGCATCTTCCACTGCGTCGCGTTCGCGCTTCTGGCCGTCGAACACCGGCACAAGCGATGCAATCATCGACAACGGCCAGACGATATGGAAGGCTCGATCCTGATCGGCAAGGCGAACCGTGAAAGCCGTTGAAATCACCGTATCCCCGCTATCGATACAGTCTATGATGTGACTGCTGTCTTTTAGAGAGATCTTTTCCGGCTCGAGCTTTATGATCGATTCCCAAACCTCACTGAGTGTTTGCAGCAAATCGGATGCGAACAACGACGCGACGCTCTTCTCACCCGGAGTGAACGGATCGGTCTCAGCCCGCGAAGATTCGTCGCCGGAACCGCCATAAAACGATTCGACGATATATCCGACGACGGCGGACTCCATGTAGACCAGTGCCGATCCCGTCAGCGGCTTGGCCGAGAATTCGACGACTAACGAGAAATCCGGTGCGCGCTCGCAGAATTCGCCGAACGTGCAGGTATCGATTGCGCCCGGTGATATTGAGGTCTCCGCATTGATCAACTGTTCGGTCAGTTTTCGGAGTCGCCCAGCCAGCTGCAGATTGAGTTGTTGCAGGCGTGGATAGCTGTTCGTGATGATGCGCGATCGAGCGCCTATCTCGAACGGCTTGACCTCGGCGTAGCGTGTTCCCCCGTGAGACTGGACCTCGATCTCGCCGCTCGCCATGCCGTCGAGCAGCGCGTCCTTTTCGTCGTCGGTCAGAATTTTGTCCGTCATTCGGCTGTCTCCGGCTACTGAATGACCAGACCGGTGAAATACACGGCTTCAACGCCCGGCTCGCCGATTTTCTCGGTCATGACTTTTTGAATTTCCGCCAAACCGTCTGCCAGCATCTTCTCCTTGCCTTCGCGTGTCGTAACTTCCTCGTAAACCGCGCTGCTGTAGAGGAGAATCAGGTTGTTGCGAATGACGGGTGTGTGCTCACGCACGGCATTAACAATAGTCTGAGACGGCGCCATAACTTCAAGCGTGAGCTGCATGACATGTGCATCGCCGAACGAATCATCGAAATTGACAACGAGCGGCGGATGCAGGCTCGTGTAGAAGGCCGGCCCTCTGCTCGGCTCGGTGACTTCCTCTGTCTCGGGCTCGGGCGGGGGCGAGATCATGTTCGTGACCACGGGACCGAGAAATATACCGATCACCAGTAGTACGATGCCGACGCCCCCGAACGCGAGCATCTTCCCCAAGCCGCCACCGGATTGAACCGGGGCGTCTTCGTTGTCGATAACATCTTCAGCCATGGCTTGCTCCAATGTGCCCTACACTGGCCAATGCAAGCGTCGTGCCAAAGCTGGCTATGTGGTTAAATATCTATATTTATCAATAGGATAAACGTTCTATCTCGATCTGCTCGGGCATTTATCGGCGTCGGAATTCCGGCGTTCGAGCAGCGCTGCAGGGCTTACACGCATGCCCGTCATTTTTTTGACGTCGGGGTGCTGGAACCTGTCTCGCGATCTCGCAGGGTCGCGAAGCGGTTCTCGCGGGGACCATCGGATTGGGACTAGACAAATGTATCGACGAGAGCGTTACCGCGACGCGAGCCCTCTGACGGCACCGCCAATTCGTCGCGGCCCGACTCTTCCGGCACATTGACCGCAACGCTGATCCGGTTGGGTACATCGGCATTGCCATCGCGCTCGCCCTGTGCCACGCCCTCCCCGCTGACACTCGTCTGGCCAAGCTGAATACCGTTGTCGGCGAGCATCTCCCGCAATCTCGGCAAGGCCTGTTCCAGGGCCTCACGCGTCACGGCGTGCTGCGCGAGGAAGGTCACGTTAGCCGCGCCATCTTCAACCATCACCTGGACGCGCACCGGACCCATCTCGGCCGGTGTCAGCCGAATCTCCGCGTTCTGCAGGCGGTTACCGGCCATGATAAGCACACGCTCGCCCACGCGATCGCCCCAAACCGTATCCTGCACCGGCACGTCGATAGGCGGTAATGCTCGCATCGCGGCTTGCGCGGTTTCGGCTGGCGCCGCGCGCAACATCTGTGCCGCGTTCAGCGAACCGGTAACGATATCGAGCGGCCGTGCCGGCACTGTGTCACCGGCCGCCGACCGCAGCGCATCGACGGATTGCGCGGCAGTCGTTTCGAGCGACGCCGGCAGCGAACGTTCGTTGCCGCCAGAGTGCGACGTGGCGTGGAACAGGCGCCGGATTCGCTCGACATCCTGGTTGCGTGGCTGGGCCGACGTTTCGGCCGGGGCCGCGCGCGATAGCGTGCCTATGGCCTCGCCGAGCGTTGTCTGCCCGCGTCCAGGTCGCTCGACGCGCAACGGCAGGCCGCCTGGAATGGCATTCGGCGTTAGCTTGGCAGGGCCCGTAGCGGACGATACCGGCGCTACCGGCATCCGTGTCTCGAGCGGCGCCTCCGGCTGGACCATCGTCATCGCGGGCGACGCGGCCATGAGCTGTGAGCGCGGCGGCGCGCCACCGCCGTTTAGCTGCACTGGCGGCAACACGTCAAACGTTGCCGATAGTGCCTGGTGGGCGCCAGCCGCTTGCGGCGGCGCCGCGTCCCCGGCCGCCGGGTAGGGGACCGGTATCGGAGACAACGGAGCGGCCAGATGGGCGGTCGTCGCCGCTTCGCGAGGATCGGGCTCCGGGTCGATCGCGTTGGCGGACTCGGCAAAGTCGGTTACCGGCAGCCGATTGCCGCCGGGCGGCAAGGCGCCTCCGTCCGTAACCTCGAGCATTTGCGCCGGATCGAGGTGCGGCCTGAGCAGATCGGCAAAGCTCGCCCTCAGGCCGGCGGCCTCATCAGGCAGTAGTTTCGCGGTATTCAGGCTTTCGTCAGCAAAGTCGACGGTGCTCGGTTGCAGATTGATACTGGCCAGCATGCGTGTCCCTCAGAGTTCGAACAATATCTCTGTACGTTAGGGAGCAAGATGCGTGCCAGCTTTTCCGGCCAGGGCTGCGAGGATAGCGCTAGTCTTCAATGTCTTTGGCGTAAATATCGGGCGGTGCAGTGCGGTCGTCGATCCGGCGTTGCGCCCGGCGCTCTTCGAGCGTCGATTCGCGCCGGCGGTGGCGCTCCAGCACGCGTTCGAGCGACTCGAGGCGCTGGCGCTTGATCATCCAGCGGCGCTGATACAGATCCAGATGTTGCTGACAGTGCTTGACGACCTGACGCTGGGACTGGACCGCCTCGTCCAGGCGCGCGAGAAACTCCTGGTAGTCCTTCCAATGTGCCGAATCGATGTGCTGCATCGACTGCGCCAACTGTGCATAGCTATGACGGTACGCGTTAAGTTCACCGAGACGCTCCACCTGTTCTTCGAGCTCGCGCCGGAATTGACCGGCTGCCTGACCCGAGCGGCGCTCCTCCGACCTCGCCAGCGTAACGATCTTGTCGATCTTCTGGGAACGTTTTTTCATCTCAGTCGTGGTTTTCAGCTACCCCTGTCTCCGCATCGGTCGGCAAAGCATCGAAAAGATCGCGCAGCGCGTTCAGACTGTCGGCGGCAGAAACGGGTTCTGCAGCAGGTTGACGCAAGAAATCGATGATGGACGGCCACAGTGCAATAGCCTCATCGAGTTCAGGGTTGGACCCACGCTGATAGGCGCCAACGGAGACGAGATCCCGATTCTCCTGGTAGGTCGCATAGACCTGGCGGAAACGTGTGATCAGGCACTGCTGCGATTCGCTGGCAAAATGGGGCATCGCCCTGCTGACCGAGGACTCGACATCGACAGCGGGATAAATTCCCGCGTCAGCCATGCTCCGCGACAGCTCGATATGTCCGTCGAGAATCGCCCGCGATGCATCTACGATCGGATCGTGAGGATCATCGCCCTCGATCAGCACCGTATAAATCGCCGTGATCGAGCCACGCCCGTGCTCGGAATTCCCCGCGCGTTCAACGAGTTGTGGCAAGCGCGCAAACACTGACGGCGGATATCCCTTTGTCGCCGGCGGCTCGCCGATCGCGAGACCGATCTCGCGCTGCGCTTGCGCGAACCGTGTCAGCGAGTCCATCAGCAGCAATACGTGCTGTCCCTGGTTTCGGAAGTACTCGGCAATCGCCGCCGTCAACCATGCACCGTGCATGCGCATGAGTGGCGTGTCGTCGGCGGGCGTAGCGACAACAACGGATTTGCGCATGCCTTCCCTGCCCAACGATCGATCGATGAACTCGCGAACTTCACGGCCGCGCTCGCCAACGAGTCCGACGACGACGACATCTGCTTCGGTATTGCGGGTCATCATGCTGAGTAACATGCTCTTGCCGACGCCGCTGCCTGCAAACAGTCCCATCCGCTGACCGCGTCCGATCGACAGCAGTGCGTTGATCGAGCGTATGCCGACGTCCAGCTGCGCGCGAATCGGTTGCCGCTTGAGCGGATTCATCGGCTGGCCGAATAACGATACGCGTTTCCCTCGCTCGATCGGCTTGCCGCCGTCGAGCGGTGCACCGCGACCATCCAGTACACGGCCGAGCAGCTCGTCGCCGACCAGGACTTCGGGTGTCCGGGACACCGGAATGACCCGTGCATTCGGCACGACGCCGCGCATGTCTCCTATCGGCATCAGGAACAGACGTTCGCCGGAGAACCCGACGACCTCCGTTTCCACGCGGCGACCGTCGGCTGCGACGACATCGCAGCGACCGCCCAGCGCCGAGTGACAGCCCTCGGCCTCCATCGCGAGCCCGACCGTGCGCCTCAGCTTGCCTTCGACAACCAGCTTTGCGGGCTTGTCGAACGCGCGATCGATGTAGGCCCCGAGACGCAGGGCCCGTTCCAGGTTACGGTCGGGATCCGGTCCGACAAGAATCTCGGGTTGGTCCGCCATCAGTCGCGCTCGTCGCCTACGATTGCGTTGATCACGGCCTGCAGGCGAGCCTCGGCCGTTGCGTCGATTTGTGAGTTGTCGGTGGTGACGTTGCATCCGCCACGTGTAACCAGCGGGTCCTCGACGATCGTCCAGGCGGGGTCGCTGTCGGCAGGCGGCAGCGACTCGCGCACGAGCGCCGCGTCATCCGGGTGCAAATGGACCTGCACGTTGCGGCTCGCAACGGGCAGCAGACGAATAGCCTCGCGAACCACGCCGATGACGTGACTGGGGTTCACCCGAATCTCGCGTCTAAACAACTGCTTGACCACGGTCATTGCGAGTTCGACGAGCTGTTTCTCGACCGACTCGTCGAGTTCGTCAAAAGGCTTCGCCAGTGCATTGAGCAACGCGTCGAAACGTTCGGCGCGCGCGCGCACCGCGGCCTCGCCGGCCTTGACGCCGTCGGTGTGACCGTCCTGCCAGGCCTCGTCATATGCTTCTTTTTGCAGCGCTTGCAGGCGACCGGCGGTCAGGCGAACCTTGTCAGCCGGGCCTTCGATCGCAGGAACATCCCAGCGGATCGGCGCATCGGCTGCCGCCTCCTCAGACATACTCCTCTCCGCCCTGGCCCAGGTTGATGTCCCCGGCGTCGGCGAGGCGCCGGGCAATTGCGAGAATCTCCTTTTGCGCCTGCTCGACCTCGCTGAGCTTGATCGGCCCCTTGGCCTCCATGTCCTCGCGCAGCAAAGTTGACGCGCGTTTAGACATGTTGTTCATGATCTTGTCGCCAATTGCTGGATCACATCCTTTAAGCGCCACAATCAATAGGTCATTGGAGATTTCGCGCAGCAGCGCCTGAATGCCGCGATCGTCGACTTCGAGGAGCGATTCGAAGACGAACATCATCTCCTGAATTCTGTCCGACAGCTCCGCATTCTTTTCCTTGATTTTGTCTAGCAGCTGTTCGCCGCGCTCGGGCTTGAGCGCATTGACGATGCGCGCTGCGACCTTGTCACCGCCGACCTTGCGCGTGCCGCCGCGACTGCCGTCACTCGATTTGCTCGCGATGAGCTGCTCGATCTCGGCGAGCGCCGTTTGCTGAACGTCGCTCAGTCGGGCAACGCGCATCACGACGTCGGCGCGCAACTCCTCGGGCAAGAGTTCGACGACTTCAGCCGCCTGGTTGCTGTCCAGGTAGGCGAGCACGATTGCGATGATTTGAGGGTGCTCATCCTCGATGATGCCGAGTACATCACGGGAACTCATCCATTTAAGCGCATCGAGACCTTTGGCGTCATCCCCGATCATGATGCGATCGACGAATGCGTTCGCTTTACTTGGACCGAAGGCATTGCCGAGCAATTTGCGCACGTAACTTTCGGTATCCACTCCGAACGCGGTCTGGTCCTCAACATCGTTAATGAATACGTCTAATATGTTACTCGCCTCGTTGCGACTCACATTCTTGAGCGTGGCCATGGCTGTACCAAGACGTTGCACTTCGTTAGCGCCCAGGTATCTGAGAACTTCTGCGGCTTCTTTTTCGCCGAGCGTCATCAGCAACAGCGCGGCACGCTCTGTACCGTTCAGGTTCGGGGTGTTATCAGCCATCCGCCGTCACCCATTTCTTGACGACCTGCGCCACGCGCGCCGGGTCATGGCCCGTGATGTTTTTTGCGGCAGCGACCTTTTCATCGTAGCTCGGCAGCGCGATTGCAGCGCCGCCGCTGCTGTGCTGAACGGCACCGGCTGCGCCACCCAAATCGCGTCCGCTGCCCAGATATTCGGCGGTCACGCTCGCATTACTCGCCATTACACCGCGCAACATCGGCCTTACAACACCGAACGCGATCGCGAGCACCAGTGCGGCGCCCAGTACCTGTTTCAACACCTCGCGCAAAATCGGCTTTTCCCATATCGCGGGTGGTTCTGTTTCGACGATCGGCTCCACGTCGCGAAACGCGGCGTTGATCACGACCACTGTGTCGCCGCGTTGTTCATTGAAGCCAACGGCCTCTTTGACCAGCGCCGTGTACCGGGCGATATCCGCCTCGCTCAGAGAAGTCTGCTCCGCGGCGTCGCCGACCGGTCGATCGTCAACGAGCACCGCAACAGACAGTTTCCTGATTGACCCCGCCTGCGGCCGCACACGGCTGATCGTTCGATCAACCTCGAAATTGCGGGTACTCATGCGTGATGTGTTGAGCGCTTCCGTTGCGGTCGTCTCGGACGCGGCATCCGCGACAGTGCCTGTGCCCGTCGCTTCGGGCGGCTGATTGCTGAGTGCTCCGGGAATGCCGGCCGCACCCGGACCGCCGGTCGTGCGATTTTCCTCGGTCAACTGTTCGCTGCGCACAACGGCCCGGGCAGGATCGAACGATTCGCGAGTCTCCTCCGCAATCGTAAAATCAAGGTCCGCTACGACCTGCGCACGCACGCGCCCGGCGCCGACCAGCGGAGTCAGCAGTTCCTCGATGCGGCTTTTGTAGGTGTCCTCGAGTCGTCGCGAATACTTGAATTGCGTTGCCGCCTGCGCATCCGCAGGCTGTTGGTCCCCGGAACTCAGCAATCGTCCGAACTGATCGATCAACGCGACATTTTTGGCCGCAAGGTTCGGCACGCTCGACGCCACGAGATGCACGATCGCCGACGCCTGGTCCGATTCGAGCACGCGGCCATTGAAAAGCTGTAGCAGCACCGACGCGGTGGCACTTTTCTGATCGCGAATAAACGCCGTCTGTTTCGGCAGCGCGAGGTGCACCCGCGCTTCACGCACGGCACCGATGCTCGCAATCGTGCGCGCCAATTCCGCTTCGAGCGCATACTGGTAGCGGGCATTTTCCATGAACTGGCTGACACCGAAACTCGACTGTCCGTCGAGCATGTTCATCCCCGCAGCCGAACTCTGGGGTAACCCTTGTGATGCCAGGTGCAGCCGCGCATCGTGCAGCTTCGCTTCGGGCACCATGATGCTGCCATTGCTGCTGTTGAGCTTGTAGTCGATCTCCGCGGCGCGCAGCGCCTCGGCGACCTCCGAGGCCTCCGGCCCACTCAGATCACCATAGAGCTGGGTCATCAGCGGCGTCCTCGACCACAGCACGATGGCGAATCCGGCCGCGACCGCTGCCGCGACACCGATCAGCAAGACGACCTGCCGGACAGCAGGAATACGCAAGACCCCGGCAAGATTCAGTTGACTTGCCGGGACGACGGTCGATTCAACGACGGCATTGTTTTCCATAGTCTGTTACGGCTTTCCTGGTTATTGCATCGTCTGACTTCAGACGGGCATGTTCATGATGTCCTGATAGGCTGAAACGAGCTTGTTTCGCACCTCGGTCACCGCGCGAAACGAGAGGTCGGCTTTTTGCGCCGCAATCATCACTTCCGCAAGACTCGTATCCGTTGCGCCCGTCTCGAAACCGACCTTCAGTTGAGCGGCATGTTGCTGGGCTTCGTTCACTGCGTTGAGTGTCGTCTTGAGCATGTCGCCGAAATTCGAGTCCGGAGGCGTTGCCACGGATTGTGCGGACGACTGCAGTTCGCGTCCGAGCGAACGAATCTGGCTCAGCAATTGATCCGGTGAAATTTCATTCATGACATTGCTCCTGTTGCGGTTATGCCGGACTCGTCGTTGCCACGCTCGCCCGGAATCGGTATACCGACCTCGCGCATGCGTGCCAGCTTATAGCGCAGTGTGCGGGGACTGATGCCGAGCGCGTCGGCGACGACACTGCGTTTGCCGCCATACCCACGCAATGCGTCGAGAATCAGCTGATATTCGCGATTTCTCAGCCCCTGCTGAAGGTCGCTGTCGTCTCTGTCCGGGAGTCTGTTGCCATGCTCGAAAGCCAGATCGCCGGCCTTGACTGTCGTGCCAGAGAGCAGAATCAGCGTGCGCTGCACCAGGTTTTCGAGTTCGCGCACGTTACCTGGCCAGCTGTGCGCAAGCAGTTTTTCCGCCGCGCACGGTGCCAGCGTGGCAACGATCGAGTTCGGACTCTTGTGACGCTCCAATGCCATTCTTGCCAACGGCAGGATATCCAGTTTGCGCTCGCGCAGCGGCGGTATGACGAGAGGAAAAACGTTCAAACGATAATAGAGATCCTCACGAAATCTGGATTCGGCAACAAACTGCCGCAGGTCACGGTTCGTGGTTGCGAGCACGCGGACATTCAGCGCTACGGTCTTGCGACCGCCGATTCGCTCTACTTCCTTCTCTTGCAGAACCCGCAATAGCTTCGCCTGTAAGCTCAGATCCATTTCCGAGATTTCATCGAGCAATAATGTGCCCCCCTCGGCCTGCTCAAATTTGCCGGCGTGTGCGCTCGTCGCGCCTGTAAAAGCGCCTTTCTCGTAGCCGAACAGCAATGCCTCCAGCATGTTCTCGGGTATTGCCGCACAGTTGATCGCGACAAAGGGAAAGTCCCGGCGTGGCGATTGGTGGTGTATGTAACGCGCAAACACTTCTTTGCCGCAGCCACTCTCCCCGCTGATCGTGACGGTTGCCTCGGTCGCGGCCACTCTTTCGGCGACGCGCAACAGCCCGAGCGTTGCCGGATCTTTGGCTATCGGACGATCCGTTTCGATCGCGGATTGCAGATACCGACTGACGATTCTCTTGAGTTCTTCAGCGGCAAACGGCTTGACGAGATAGTCCGCAGCGCCATTGCGCATGACATCGACAGCGCTCTCGATCGTGCCGTGTGCGGTCATCAATACCGCGGGCAGCGTCGGGTGTCGCGCACGAATCTTGCCGAGCAGCACAGCCCCGTCCATCGGCTCCATCTGCAAATCGCTGACGACCAGGCCGACATGCTCCTTATCCAGAATCTCGAGCGCCGTCAGACCGTTGTCCGCCGTAAATACACGTAGCGAGTCGTCCGACAGGGTATCGAATAATGCCTCGCGAAGGTTCGCGTCGTCTTCGACGATCAGGACACCCGGATTAGTCATTCTCGACATCCGCATTTCGGCCGGCCGCCGCCGGTATTCGAATCGTAAATCGACTTCCCGCGGGCGACGTCGAGACTCCGACCTCGCCGTCGTGCGCGGCGGCGACTGCCTGCACCACCGCGAGTCCAAGTCCGGTGCCTTGCGGACGGGTAGTAAAAAATGGTTCGAAAAGTCTCGGCATCACGTCCGCAGGGATGCCGGGGCCGTTATCCGAAACCGAGAAAAGTACGCCGACGTCGTCGATTTCCGCGCCAAGCGTTATTTCTGCCTGCTCGCCGCAGGCCTGATCCGCGTTCGTGATCAGGTTCATCAATGCACCCTTCAAGGAATTCTTATTCGCGGCGACACACAGATCATCGTCCGCAACGTTGACAGAAAGCCTCGTCTGCTCATCCAGCTGGGTTTCGATCGCGCTGCGTACTTCGGTCAGCAGCTCGCCGACTGGCACGGTTTCCTGTGGACGTCTGGCGCCGGCAGCAAATCCGAGCATGTCGTTGACCATGCGACCAATGTCACTGAGTCGGGCAGAGATCTTGTCGACGACACGCTGCTGGCTGGTAGTCGTTGTGTCGAGTTGTGCCGCATACAGCATTGCCGAGGCCAACGGCGTGCGGACCTGGTGCGCAAATTTCGCCGTCATTTCGCCGATACAGGTCAGTCGCTCCTGCCGCTGGCGTAACGCCGACATTTGTCGGCTTTCGGTAATATCGGCCAGCAACAGGACTTCGCCGGGTTCATGCGCGAGCGACCGGCGCGACAAACTCAGCCAGCGCCCGTCATGCAGTAACAGGTTGCCGTCCTCACTGCTGCCGCTCTGCACCTCCCGCTGCACGATCTGCGCCCAGGCACAGCCCAGCAGCGGCTGCTTCAAAAGTACGCTGGCTTCACTGTTATGTTCGCGAATGACGCCGTCGCCGTCGATGACAACGATCGCACCGGGGAGCGACTCGAGGAGCTCGGACAAATGACGGCTCAGCCGCTCCTTCTTCTCGAGTTCAGCAAGCCGTGCAGACTGTTCGCGCCGCAGTTGCCGCGTCAGGGTTTCGACTTTCGATTGCAGCTGCCGATAAGACTGCTCGAGCATGTCCGATTGGCGATTGAAGACTTCGAACGCGCTCTTGAGCTCCTCGGCATTGGCTGACAGTGCTGCCAAAACGGACCTCCATTGCTCAAAAAAGTTATCTGTACTTGGTTAAGCAAGATACATGCCAAAGACGTTTTTAATTTATAAACAATAACTTATATGAGTAACGACGCGGTCTGCCGCGTCAAAATTCTGACACCTGTCGACGTGCGGATGGCGGTTGCCCAAGATCTGGATTTGTCGGCGAATTCGCACAAGCCGGCTCGGCGGCGTGCGGCAGCGTGTCGCCAGATAGATTGTCGGATTCTTATTACTGCGGTCGCCGGGATAGCAGCCGCATCGTCGGGTGCGCATCGCACGCCGAAATCACGTCAGTTTGTATTTGCCGATCTTCTCGACAAGCGTCGTGCGCTGCATGTGCAAAAGTTTCGCCGCTTTGGCGACGACACCGTTGGATGCCTGCATGGCCTGACCGATGAGATCCTGTTCGAGTGATTGCAGGTGTTCTTTTAGGGTTGAGTTCGTGAGCTGCATTGCCTTTGCGACATTGTTGATGTCGGCGCCAGGCAGCGGCATCGTGTCGCGATATTTGCTCGGCAGGTCACGGACGTCGATAACACCCTTGGGCTTCAGTATCGCAAGGCGCTCGACGAGATTGCTGAGTTCGCGGATATTACCTGGCCACCGGTAGTTCGCAAGCGCCTGCATCGCCTGTGCACTAATACGCAGCGCCCCGGGATTTTCGCCAGCGTGCGAAATAAGCAGCTCGTCGAGGAGCATCGGCAAATCCGAGCTCCGCTTGTAAAGCGGTGGCATTTCGATTGGAAACACGTTCAGACGGTAGAAGAGGTCCTGCCGGAATTCTCCGGCATCGACGGCGGCTGGCAAATCGCGATGCGTCGCAGCGACGATGCGCACGTCACACTGCCGTGACTTGTTGCTGCCAACGCGCTCGAATGCCCGCTCCTGCAGAACACGCAGCAGTTTGACCTGCATCGGCAGACTCATGTCGCCGATCTCGTCGAGGAACAGCGTGCCACCTTCGGCGAGCTCGAATCGGCCTGTCCGCGATGAAATCGCTCCCGTGAACGCGCCCTTTTCGTGACCAAACAGTTCGCTTTCCAGTAGCTCGGCCGGAATTGCGCCGCAGTTGATCGGCACAAACGGCTTGCCGGCACGGTCCGACAACTCATGAATAGTGCGGGCGACGAGCTCCTTGCCGGTACCGGACTCGCCCGTGATCAAAACCGTCGTGCTGAAATCGGCTACCTGCTCAATCAGTTCCCGAACGGCGCGAATGGGACGGGAGTTGCCGGTGAGCCGGTGGCGACGCTCCACCCCTTTATACCGTTTGGCGCGGCGCAGTAGTCGGGCGAGCTGTGCGCGCCGGAGCGGCAGATCGAGTCGCCAGTTGGGGCCACCATCGGCTCGAGGTGGCTTGTTTGCCCGCGTAGGCAACCGCAGTACCGGCAAGCCCGGATGGTTGGATCGAAACGCCTGCATCGTGCTTGCCGTGGTTTCATCCGTATCGACATCGCCAAGCACGACGGCAATCTCGTCGGCATCGACACCGCGCGTGGCAGCATTCGCCGGAATGACGGGTTCGTAATTGAGGTAGCGAAGGCGGCGACCCAGCTCATTGGCGCGTC
>Ga0224512_10003591_pt1 | contig 13553 bp, 13 predicted proteins | sample SF_May12_sed_USG_4_FD_169103 | JGI IMG/M metagenome (GOLD analysis project Ga0224512, IMG submission 169103) | Sediment microbial communities from San Francisco Bay, California, United States - SF_May12_sed_USGS_13 | ecosystem: Environmental > Aquatic > Marine > Sediment | place: USA...
TGGCCTGGTCCTGGGCGTTGAGCGCGTTGTCGTTTTCAGTGGTCATAGGTGGGTTTGTGTGCGAAATCGGACGAACTGTCCGGTGCGGCGCCACAGGGTACTACGCCATGGCCTTGGTTGCCCTATCGGCCTTGCTATTCCTTGCACTCCGCCAGATTGGCTCCGGTGGCCATGTCGACCCGAAGTGGCACTCTCAAAGGCACAATCCCTTCCATCACCTCGCGAACCAATGATCGGGCTGACTCGACCTCATCGGCCGGAACCTCGAACACCAGCTCATCGTGGACCTGAAGCAGCATGCGGGCTCTCGGCAATTCAGCGATAAAGCGAGAGTCGAGCTCGATCATTGCCATCTTGATGATGTCAGCCGCAGAGCCCTGGATGGGAGCGTTCAGCGCCATCCGCTCCCCCGCCTGCCTCTCCCTGAAGTTCCCCGACGCCAGTTCTGGCAAGTAGCGGCGTCGCCCCATGATGGTGGCGGTGTAACCACGATCGCGGGCGTCGGCGACGATCCCGCTCATGAAATCCCGCACATCGGGGAACTGGTCGAAGTAACTGTCGACGTGGGCCTGAGCCTCCTCCGTTGAGATCTCAAGGCGCTGTGCCAAGCCATAGGCCTCCATGCCGTACAGCAGCCCGAAGTTGATGACCTTGGCCATGCGACGCTGTTCGCCGGTCACATCGCCTGGTTCGGTTTCCCACACCCTGGCAGCGGTTGCCGTGTGGACATCCTGATCGTCATGGAAGGCCTCCACCAGAGCAGCGTCCCTGCTGAGATGCGCCAAGATCCGAAGCTCGATCTGGCTGTAGTCAGCTACCAGGAAGATCGCCCCATCGTCGGCTACAAATGCTCGGCGGATCGTGAGCCCCTCAACGGAGCGCGCCGGGATGTTCTGTAGGTTGGGCCGATCCGAAGACAACCTCCCCGTGGCGGCGGCCATCTGATTGAAGTGAGCGTGAATCCGACCGTCTTCGGCAACCAGCGGCATCAAGCCGTCCACGTAGGTCGATCTCAACTTCTCCAGTTCGCGGTAACTGAGTAGGTCGTCGACGACTCGATGTTCATCGGCCAGCTTCTTAAGAACGCTGGCGTCGGTCGATGGCACTCCTTTCGGCGTCTTCTTGAGAACCGGTAGCTCGAGACGGTCGAACAGAACCTCACGGAGCTGTTGGGCCGAGTTGACGTTGAACGGTCCACCCGCCGCCTTGTGGATCTTCTTCTCCAGCTTGGCGATTCGGTCGCGCAGGCTGTCCCCAAGATCGGCGAGGTAGCCGACGTCAACTCCGATTCCCGCCTCCTCCATTCGAGCTAGGACGGTTACCAATGGGAGCTCGACGGTCTGGTACAGCTCTGTGCTGCCTCGCGCCTCCATTCGATCGCTCAGTTCGCCAGCCAACAGCCTGATCGCCGCAGCCCGGCGCCCGGCAGCTTCGAGGTCGGGCCCAGCCGAGTCGAAGTCCAGCGTGCCCTGGGCTTCGGTCGTTCCACCGCCCGCTGAAGCGGTCACCTCCACACCGAGTATCGACGCGGCCAAGTCGGCGAGCTCGGGGGCCCGCTCGCCCGGGCTAACAACGTATGCCGCCAGGGCCGTATCGAACGCGATGTCGCCCAGAGAGAGGTCGACAGCGGCCAGCCCTCTCATGGTCTCCTTGGCGTCGTGGAGCACCTTGCCGGAGCCGTCGCGCAAAGCGTCGCCGGCGGCCACAACGGTTTCGATCGGCACGAACCGAGCGGACGAGTCCTCGCTCGAAACGGCCAGCCCAACCAGATGCTCTCCCTCCCACAAAGGTTCGATACCGACCGCCTTGGCGGAGAAGAGCTCGGCCGCTCGGGCCGAGTCCAGTTCCGAGCTGGTCTCAACATCGAGCAGCTCGGCGGAAGATGCGGTAACGCCGCCCAGCTCCTCGAGCCTCTCCCACAGGCTCTTGAACGCCAAGCTGTCGAAGACCCTCTTCACCTCTGATCGGTCCCAAGGCTGCATCGTGAGGTCCTGAGCGAGTGCGTCGACGGGGGCGTTCTCCACCAAAGCCGAGAGCTCGCGATTCAGCAGGACCTGCTCTCGCGATTCCTCGAGGTTCTGACGCAGCTTGGGGGTCTGCTCATCCAAATGCTCAAAGATTCCGTCGATCGAGCCGTACGAGTTAAGGAGCTTGGCGGCCGTCTTCTCGCCAACGCCTGGAACACCAGGCAGGTTGTCGGAGGGGTCGCCCCGCAACGCGGCGTACTCAACATATTGGTCCGGTGTGATGTCGTAGCGCTCCTTGACGTAGGCGGCGTCGGCAATGATGACGTCCGAGATTCCCCGCCTGGTGTAGAGGATCTTGACGCCGTCGGCGACCAGCTGAAACGCATCACGATCACCGGTAACGATGATCACATCCCAACCCGCCCCTCTTGCCTGGTGAGTCAAAGTGGCGATGACATCGTCTGCCTCGAACCCGGGAGCCTTGAACTGAGGGAAGCCGAGCACCTCGACCACTTCATCGATCAGCGGGAGTTGACCAACGAATAGGTCGGGAGCCGAGTCACGCTGCGCCTTGTACTCGCTGTACCGCTCCGACCGAAAGGTCTTCTCCGGGGTATCCCACGCCACCGCTACCGCGTCGGGGTGCTCATCGTCCAACAGCTTGATGATCATCGCCGTGAACCCGTACACCGCGTTGGTGACCTGGCCGGACGGCGTTGCTAGGTCGGTGGGGAGGGCGAAGAAAGCGCGGTAGGCAAGGCTGTGGCCGTCGAGCAGAGCGAGGGTGGGCACCGAGTGATGTTAAGAGGTACTAGCGAAGCCGGGCCGTGAGCTGGTCTCTCTTCTCTACGAGTTTGTTTCGCTTGGTGGCAAGACCGGCAACCACTTTTTCGAATCGGGATACGTCTGCTGCGGTGTCTCTTGAGTCGGCCCGCTCCACCGGGCCGCCCACTGCGGCGTCACGCTGCGCGTCGTCATCGAGGTGCCGATGCATGTTGAGTTCCTCGAAAGCCAAGTGCTCTTGGCGCTCGAGCGCCGCGATCCGATCGTTGAGGCGGAGCAAACGCCGCTCCAGCCGGCCGGTCATGGGCCTTCGAACACCAAGCTCACCAACGAACCAGGAACCGAAGCCCTCCACGTGGTGCGCTCGCTGGCCTGGGTGGTATAGAAGTACTCGATCTCCCACCAACAGTCCGGCTCGGGCCCGCTGATGTGGTCGCAGGAGTAATCGCCCGGCAGCTCCGTTGTGATCTTGATCCAATCAGCCTGGTAGTCGGTGAACGAATTGGTGCGATCGGCGCTGATCGAGCATTCGCCCGTGATCGTTTCGTGCGGTAAGTAAACGGGTGCTCCGATTGGATTCTCCGATTCCTCGATCACGCAGCCATTGTCCCAGATGGTGCCATCGGGGTGGATGAGCCTGATCCAGTTGGCGCCCGAGCCGCTGACGTCGCCGGGATCGAACAACTCGATCACTAGTTGCTTGCCCGCGTGTACTTCGACGATCTCGGCCAGGTAGAAGCGACTCGCTCCAGCCTCCACGGTCGAACTGATAGAGAAAGTGTCGAGCGCGAAGATACGCAGTTGCTCCCCGGCAGGAGGGTTCCCGGTGACCTTGAGCGAATAGGCGTTGTGGCTGCGCATTGGACCGTCCGTGAACACTCGAAGCGGGTAGATGCCAGGAGTGGGCGATCCGCTAAACGAACACAGGGTTGTCCAAACCTGATCGGTGAGATCGATCGAGCCCGCTTCGTATGCCTTGTCACAGGCCGAGATGACGACATTGTCTCGGTAGTTGAACGGCGTCCCGTCCGGGGCGTGCAAGCGGTACACGGTACGACCGCTGAACAGGGCGCCACCCGCCGTAAGTTCGGAAGTATCGAAGAAGGTCCCACCGGCCAACGTGTTAAGGCCGGGGGCTAAGTCGGCGACGTCTACGAACCCAGGATCGATGAACTCGATCTCCCAAACGATCTCGGGAAGATTCTCGGTCCGGGTCACTTGAACGTTGTTGATTCCGGACATTGTCTCGAGCGCGTTCGCTACTTCGTTCGCGGCGGCATTCCATTGGATAGATGAGGACGTTTGCCCATCCCACATAAGCCGGAAATCACCGGTGGTGTGGTCGTGGCGCACCTGCTGGATTTCGTTGTTGCCACTGAATTGGCTACGACTGTTCTCTACCGGTCGGAGGCTGGTGTTCTCCCGCACCGGTCCGGCGTCGAAGATCTCCACGGCGAAGTCGGTGGTACCGGTTGGCACTTCGACCGCGTACCAGTAGCCGTTCGCCTCGCTTTCGCTGTCGAGGCCATAGAACTCGCCGTTGAGCCCATTGCAGCCGGTGTAGGGAGCGATCGACTCGTAGCAGGTGGTGGCATAGGGGTCGCCGTTGGGCTTGCGACCGGTCTGGTGTTGAATCGCCGCCCAAAAGCCGACGGCATCAAAGTCGTGAGCCGGGTCAGTGGGATCTGCACCGAACTTGTCCTCGGGACTTCCCAGAGGTACCGGAATGACGTATTCGGCCGTAGCGTCGGCCGCTATGGTCGCTGTCTGGTAACCGAATACCCTCATGAAGAAGAGCGGTACCTCGGTATCGGTGATCTCAACCTTGAGACGCCGGTCTTCACCAGGTGGTTGGGTAGCGGTGACCGACACCCCGCCACCGGCGACATATCCGTTGATGTCCGCGACGTCCAGAGCCTCCGCCTTCGCGTTGGCTGGCTCGGCTGGGAGGTAGACGACACCGGCCAGTGCGGCGGCGTCGGCAGCGCGTTGCGCCCGCGCTTTGTTCAGGAAGATCCAACCGACGTCAACCGAGAAAGCAGCCATGGCCAACAGGACGACTATCGATCCCACAGTTATGGCCAGAACCGCGCCCCGCTCGTTATGGTCGGGGTCGTCGAGGTCGGCCTCGAGAGCTATCGAGATGTCTTGATCCACGGCTAGAACTGCTTGGGTTCCATGCGCATCACCGCGTCATCGGTCCATTCGACAGTGCCTCCAAACGGGCCGATGTTGGTAACCCAATTGTGGTTGAAGACGATGCGCACTCCGAACAAATCGAGATCAGAGGATTGCACCTGCCTTACCGCGGGGGGATAAGTGGCAATCAATCGGTCCCAACCCGTGTTACAGGTGAGAAGGTCGGCAGGCGTATCACCCGCCACCTGGTAGACCTGCATGTCGGTGCCAAACGCCGCCGGCGCGCCGAACGCGTCAGCCTTGAAGATCCACACCTGTTCGATGTCGTCGAGGGGCACGGCTTGGAGAGACCCGGACAGAGCGTCGAGCACGAAGCAGTCGGCATCCATGTGGGTTCCGGCGGCAGTGCCTACCCGTACACCTTCCCTGGTGGCGCTGGTCATCGAGAGCCAATCACGGAAAGCGAGACCCATCTCGATGGTGCCGAACACGATCAAGAGGAGCAGTCCGACCACAAGGGCGAACTCGACGAGCACCGCGCCGTCTTCCTTGTCGCGTTTGTCATATCTGGCCATGGAAGTGCCTCGAGAGGTCATGCGAAGCTTGCCCATTCTACTCATGAGCCGGATACCCCGCACTTAACATGCGGCGACAGGCCGGGATGGCGGAACGGTAGACGCGGCGGACTCAAAATTCGCTGGGCGAAAGCCCGTGGGGGTTCGACTCCCCCTCCCGGTACGAAAGATCTCATCGCGAAAGTCAGTGTGGCCTCCCTGGCGGCTACTCAACGTAGCCAGTGTGGCAGTCAATGGGCCTAGCCGCAATGGGTCGAGAGGCTCAACAAAGCATCAAGCGAACACAGCACTGAGGGCCGGCGAACCGGCCCTCGAAAACTGGCTACTCGACGAGCTCGACCCTTTGAGAGCGCAACACGCCATCAGCCCCCGGGGTGACATAGGTGGCGACGAGAGGTGTGTTCGGCAGTATGAAGGACGTGGTCTGGATGATGTCGGCGGTATCGGCGAACACCACGGGATCAATGCCGCCTGGGTAGAAGGTGACGTCGCCGAAGCCCAATGCATTGACGAAGACAGCTCGGAACTTGGCGATCGTTCGTGCCTCCGTGCCGCTCGGCAAGTCGGCCTCGAGGAACTCGGGGATGATCATGAACCGGGGCGACTGCAGGATTTTCGACTCGAAGAGCTCGCCACCTGCCCAGTTGTCCAAACAGATTTCCATCTGAATGGTCGCCGCCGGCCCATCCAACCCTGTGAAGCCGGCCGGGTCGCACCCGAGGGTCGCGTTAGGAATGAGGTAGTCCCACAGGGGGCCGTCGTCGAGGAAGTGCGAAAATCCCCCGATCACAACCTCTATCTTCGGGTTGGTTCCCTGTTGCAGCAGGGCCGGCTCGCCGGCCGCAAGGGGCACCCCCCCGGTTGCCATCCCGGTGGTCATTTCGTTGGGGAAGTTGCCGGTATCGGTCTCGATCTGGTTGGGGTTGACATTGGGGCATTGGTCGACCACCAGCGGATCGCCTGCGGTCCAGACAGCAACGCCGTGGTCTATCCCGCGAGCGATGTTCCACACCAGGGCGTCGTTCTTGTTGCCGGGACACCCCAACGTGTGCCGCGGGTTGTGCATCGACCCGAAGTTGCCGCTGGTGGGTCCCGTGCACGGCAGCTTGGCGTGGCCGCCCGGGGGATTCTGCAAGCAGTATTCACCTGTGGCAGGGTTGGCGGGGAGTCCAAAGGGGCGGACCAGGGACGGAGCGAACCCGGCTACGGCAAAGGCATCCGTGTCGAACGCATCCACCCCGAGGACGCTGCCGAAGATCGCTGTGAGTCGTTGGGGCGGAATTCGAACTCGGAACCGGCGAGCAGTGTTATCGATGCTGATGCAGTCGCTGGCAGCCGACGGAGTGAAACTCGGCGGCCGATCGGGGTCGGAACAAACCGCCCACTGGTTGGACCATGTCGCGTCGTCGTATGTCTCGTCGAGGTTGTGACGGGCTTGATCCATGGCTGCCGCGACTGCAGCCGGCTCGCCATCGCCCATCGCCAGAGCCCCGCTGAGGGCGGCGGAATCGGCTGCGGTCTGAGCCTGACGCCGCCCGTTGTAGAGGAGACCGACGTCGATGGCGAAAGCTGCCATGCCAAACAGCACCACGAGAGACATCACCACCAGCGGAAGAGTCGTACCATCATCACGCAAGGCAGCACGCGGCATATTCGCTAGGGGCACGGCAGGGTTCCGTCCGACCACGAGGGGATCTGCTCGATGCGCATCTCTGCCGAGGAACCGATCGTCCGGCCTCCGAACGCCGCGTCGAACACACCGGTCAGTGTGTGCCACGGAGCATTCACCGTCACCCGGACCGCATCGCCTGCCGCGGCACCCGTAGACGCCAGAGTCACCGAGGCGCCTCCGGCGGTGTGGTCCATGCGAGCGCATGTTTCGGTGACGATGGTCGACAGATCGCCATAGTTAGTCGCCGCCAGCCGGGCGGACTCGCGTGCTCCATGACGCACCTCGAGCTGCTGGTTGAATGCCCAGCTCACCTCGATGATCCCAAAGAGGACAATGAACAGCAGGGGGGCGACCAAGGCGAACTCAACGAGGGAGGCGCCGCGCTCTCGGTCGCCGGCTCGACGATTCATCGTCCGGACGTTTTTCGGCGTGCTCGATCCAGTTTCATGACCCACTCCAACCATCTCTTCAATCCTTCATCGGCGGGTCGCCACGGGACTGAAGCGCCGGAGCGAACGGGTTTGGGACATAGAGGTGCCTCGAGAGCGGCTACGAAATGCCCGGATTCGACCAGGCCGACCGGGGTTCGACTCCCTCCCGGTAGTTCGATGCTCATTCCATACCTCCGGTGACCACTCACAGTAGCCATTGTGGACCGGCTCGGGACCAACAGCAATGGGTCGAACGGCTCAATGACGCACGGAGCGTGTACAGCACTGAGGGCCGGCGAAACCGGCCCTCATACGCTGGATGCCCAATCCACAACTGGCAACATGATTATCGACCAGGCCTGGCTAAGAATCGAGAATGGTTGACGTTTGGCTGAGGGGACTAGTCACCCGCCAGCTCAACGAAGACGGTTGTCCCCTTCCCCAGCTCGCTGGTGACCCCAACCTGAGCGCCCATGGAATCGACCAACTCCTTGACGATATTGAGCCCGAGGCCACTTCCCTCTGGTCTGATGGGGCGGTACCTCTGCGCGACATAGAGCCGATCGAATACCCGCGGCAGGTCTTCGGGGTCGATGCCGGGACCGGTGTCGGAGACAGAGAGGCTGATCGTGTCATCGTGGCGTTGGAGGTGCACGCCCACCGTTCCCCCCTGCGGGGTATAGCGCAGCGCGTTCTCGATGAGGTTGTTGAGTATCTGCCCGATCCGATCCGGATCCACCTGCACCGTTCCCACCGGATCGATATCCAATTCCAATCGGACGCGGTCCTCGTCCGCCTGGGATGAGTACACCCCGGCAGCTTCCTTGAGATGCGCCGCCAGGTCGACCGGTTCTGGCCGCAGCGAAAACTCGCGCGCCTCCAAGCGCGACAGCAACATGATGTCCTCAACCAACCGCGCCAAGCGACTCGATTGAATCTCCAAACTGGCCGCCACCCGTGGCAGGTCGACGGTGTCCAGCTCGCCATCGGCCAAAGCCTCGGCGTAACCCCGGATCGTCGTAAGCGGAGTCCGCAGATCGTGGCCGATGCTCATCAGAAAGTCGCTTTCCCGTTGTCGACCAGACTCGAGCTGACCTGCCATATCGTTGAAAGCTCCTGCCACCTCCGTTATCTCATCTGAACCAGACAGGGGGGCGCGAGCGGCTAGGTCGCCCCCGGCGATGGCCCCAGCCGCAACGGCCAATCCGTCGAGCCGCCTTCCCGTAGAGCGAGCCAGCCAGGTCGCCAGAAGTGCCGCTAACACCAAGCCCACCCCAAGACCCAAGAGCAGCCGTTGAGCAAAGTCGCCCCACGGCACGAGAGCCTGTGTGGTGCCGATGGCTACCACCAGCGACGACCCGCGACGCGACTGGTCGAAGGTTCTCACCAACGCCAGCACCGACTCCCCATCGACCTCAACTTCATACGTTGCCCGGCTCTTGGTTATCTCCTCGGGCAGGGCCTCGATGAGAGGTGAGGAATCCCCCACGAACACCAAGCCGTTGGGAGCGCGGAAACCGGCCTCGACGTAGTCGTGTCCTCCGATCAGCCGCGATGCCTCCAACAGCGCCACCAGGTTCCCGCGATTGGGCGGTCCGAATGCATCCTCCCCCAGTTGCGCTTCTATGAGCTGTCCGGTGACGTCGGCCTGGCGCAAGAACTCGTCGCTGCGATCGGCCTCGACCGAATTGCCTATGAGGATCGCACCCGTGATCCCGCCGACGAGCAACGTGGCGATAGCCACGACAGCCATACTCCAAAAAAGGCGGGTCCGCATCAGTCGCCCAACCGGTAGCCGACGCCCCAAACGGTCTCGATAGGGATGTCGGGGAGCTTCTTGCGCAGCTGGCGAACGTGAACATCGACCGTCCTCGTCTCGCCGAAGTACTCATATCCCCAAACCGATTCGAGGATCTGTCCTCTGGACAGCACCAGCCCTTGGTTCTCGGCCAGGTACCACAAGAGGTCGAACTCCCTGGCGGTGGGGCGTAGTGCCTCACCACTCGGCATCACAACTTCGCGCCTCCCCGCATCGATAACGAAGCCCCCCACCTCGACTGAGTCGGCCACAACTGGACGCTCTTCGGAGCGCCGCAGCACGGCGCGTACCCGAGCCACCAGCTCCCGGCCGGAGAACGGCTTGGTGACGTAGTCGTCGGCCCCTATCTCGAGGCCAACTACTTTGTCGATCTCAGAATCTCGAGCGGTCAGCATGATCACTGGAACGTCGGATATGGCGCGCACCGCCTTGCATACCTCGATCCCGTCCATGCCCGGCAGACCAATGTCGAGCAAGATCGCCCGCACGCCTCTGTCGCGAACTCGCTCGATTCCGGCTTCTCCGGTGGCAGCGTGAACCAGCCGGAACCCTTCTTTCTCGAAGAAGAGCCTTACCAGCTCTGCGATATCGTCATCATCCTCGATCAGCAGCACGGTTCCGTGTTTAGCAGCAGTCACAGTGGCCTCCATGCGTAGATTCTGCGACTCGTTGTGTTCGAGATCTGTTAACCCATTGCGAAATCATCGAGCGGAAGCTCCTCCACCGTGGCGTCGACAGATCCGCCATCCCAACGCAACTCCACCGGTTGGCCGGGTGAAACTTCGTGCCTGACCATGCCCATGGCTATGGGCGAGCGAAGCTCTAGTGACTCGCCAACCGACGTCACCGAACCCACTTCACCGCCGTCGACCGTGATCGATGCCCCCACCGGAGGGATCAGATTGCGCTCGATCGCCAGCCCTCGCAGAAAGCGATTGACCCTGCCTCGACTGTCAATGCGAGCAACCAACTCTTGTCCGAGATAGCACCCCTTGGTGAACGAGACCGAGTCGGCCGTGAGATGGGCCTCTTGGGGGATGGTGCTCTCGTCGACATCAACCCCCATGATCGGCTCCCCCACTTCTATCCGTACTGCGGTCACCGCCAGGTTGCCTGCGGGCAAGGCGCCGGCCTCGATGAGCGACTCGGTGGGTACGCCCGAAATGAAGTAGCGGTCAAGGCCGCCAACGGGGGCCCTGACGACCGTCTTCGTCCCCGATCGCCACCAGCCTTGTGGGTCGGCACCTAACGCCGCTTTGACAACCTCCGCGGACATCGGTCCCCAGACCTCAATGAGCGGAATCGGCTCACCGATCGTCGCCGCCACCCGCAGCCGGAACCGCTCTAGATCGGTTCGCGCCGCCGAAACCCCTCCTGCGTCCGCCACGATCCCGACTTCGGATTCGCCGCGCAGCAACCACAGCAACGCCCGTAGTTTTCCCTGGGGCGCCAACAGCAGTGACCTCGCCACGCTGCCCGCGACCATGGCAGCGATGTCCTGGCTCAGAATGCCATCGAGATACTCGACCGCATCGGGCCCGGTCACCCATAACAGGGACCGACCAATGTCGACAACGGCAGCCTCATTGCGAATTGCCATGTACTCGGCCGTGACATCGCCGTAGGTGTCGGTCATACCAAGAGCGTAGGGAGAACCGCCTAGATAGTGGCGAGACCGTCTAGGCCGAGGTTGACGAGAACCTCAGTGAACCAACGAGATATCGCCGAGATCTGACCGGTGACCATCAGAACGCCGAACCCCGCGAGCAGCAATCCGGAGGCGATATTGACCGGCTTGATGTATTGCCGGAACCAGCGGAACGCCGAAAAGGCCTTGGTGATGCCGAGAGAAGCAGCCAGGAAGGGGACGCCGAGGCCCATCGAATAGGAGAAGAGCAGCAGCATCCCGCGCCCCACCGTTTCTTCACTGGCCGCCAGGGTGAGGATGGCACCCAGCACCGGACCGATGCAGGGCGTCCAACCGAACCCAAAAGCCACCCCCATGACGGGTGGCGCCCAGTTCCCCAGCCGGGACGGTCGCACATCCAGGCGCCGCTCTCTCATCAGCCCCATGAAGAGATTGATGTTCCACACGGCGGTCGCCGCTATGAAGAGGCCCATAGCCACGATGAACCAGCCGGCGATGCGAGTCGCGGTGGACTGGTTACGCAAGAAGAACTCTCCGACACTCGTGGCGCCAGCTCCCAGGGCAACGAACACCGCAGTGAAGCCGAGGACGAACAGCAGAGTCGCGCCGGTGACCTTCTTGAGCGAGGCTTCACCAGCCTCCAACTCCTTGGCTGAGTACCCAGACATCAGGCTCACATATCCGGGCAGCAAAGGAAGCACACAAGGGGATACGAATGACAATGCCCCGAAAACGAACGCTATGAGGATGTTGACTTCTGTTGTTGGCACGCGGTCCCCGGTCGGTGGTAACAACGGTAACTGGGTTCGGTTCGTTCCCGTGACTCCCGAGTAACCTGCTCCGGCTATGCCACAAATGTCCGACTGGGACGACCTGGCGGTGCGGGTGGGGACCGTCGTAAGAGCTGAACCGAACGAGGCGGCCCGGGATGCTGCCTACTCACTGTGGATCGATTTCGGTGAGATCGGCGAACTGCAGTCTTCCGCCAAGATCACAGACCTGTACCTGCCGGGCCAATTGGTGGGGCGCCAGGTGGTCGCTGTCACTGGCTTCGAGCCGATGAGAGTTGGGGGCTTCCGCTCAGATGTACTGGTTGTTGGGGCAACTACCGCCGAGGGCATCGTTCTGTTGCAGGTAGATAGACCAGTTCCGCCTGGCAGCGTGGTGGCCTAGTGGCAACGCGCCAGGGCCTTACGGTTTCCGACAGGCGGATCCTGACTCTGATGGCACTGGCAGGTCTGGTTCTTGCCTATTCAGGCAGCCTCATCTCCCACACCTTCCCCTTCGTAAGGCGCGGCCTGTCGCTCACCGAGGGCGAGATGAGCTGGGTATTCGCCCTGACTCGGTTCTTTGCCCTGGGAGCCCTTCTCTTCTCGGTTTACGGGGACCGCTTCGGAAGGCGTCGCCCGTTCCTGGTGGCCTTCGCTATCGCACCGCTCGGAAGCTTGCTGACTGCCTTCGCCCCCGGTGCTCTCACATTCACGATCTTCCAGGCGATCACTCGCATCGGCGTGGTGGCGGCTGCGGCTCTATCGATCGTCTTCCTGGCGGAAGAACTATCGCCACGATTGAGAGGCTTTGGTATCGGTGTGGCAGCGATAGCCGGCGCCGTCGGCAACGGCATCTCCTTGATCCTCCTGCCGATCGCGGATCGGGGCGATTCGGCTTGGCGCTTTCTGTTCGCACTAGCCGCGGTCGGGTTGCTCGCCCTTCCGGTACTGATGAGATTCCTCAAAGAAAGCAGGGCGTTCGCGGTTCCCGAGTATCACGTCCCATTGTCGGCGGTGGTGCAGGAGGGCCATGGGCAGTACCTCTACGCACTTGGCGCGGTCGCGTTCTTCGTCTCCGCCTTCGCCACCCCTGCACTGGACTTCGCACTGGAAAGGATGATCGACGACCTGGCGTGGACGACCGCCAGCGCCCGGAATCTGCTCATCGTGTTCAGCGGACTCGGCACCCTGGGCCTGCTGGCGGGGGGCAGACTGGCCGACAACCTAGGTAGACGACCCGCCGAGCTCGTCGCACTCGCATTGGGATTGGCGGGCGGACTCGGCTTCTACTTCTTCGACAGCGGCTGGTTGATCGGACCCTCGTTGTTCGTTGGTACCTTCGGTGCCACTGCGCTCACGCCCGCCTTCGCCGCCCAGCGCTCGGAGCTGTTCCCCACCCGGCTGAGGGCAACGGCAGGGGCGTGGATCACCAACGCTGCCATCATCGGGAGCATCTTCGGATTCGCCGTAGGCGGTGTTCTCATCGACCGCATCGGACTTTCCTCTACGGTCGCGGTCCTGGGGATCGGAATCGTTGTGGCAGCGTTCCTGGTCGGGCCGCTGCCCGAAACCAGGGGTCGGGACCTGACAAGCCAAGTGATCTCCCCGCGCCCCAGCTAGGGCGGAGGGGTCTTCTCTGGGTAGCGACATTGGTCGATTAGAGGACACTCCCAACACCGCGGCTTGCGGGCATCGCAGATGTCGCGACCGAATTGGATGACCCGCATCGAAATGCCCGACCATTGGTCT
>Ga0224512_10003592_pt1 | contig 13547 bp, 8 predicted proteins | sample SF_May12_sed_USG_4_FD_169103 | JGI IMG/M metagenome (GOLD analysis project Ga0224512, IMG submission 169103) | Sediment microbial communities from San Francisco Bay, California, United States - SF_May12_sed_USGS_13 | ecosystem: Environmental > Aquatic > Marine > Sediment | place: USA: California...
ACGCTGACGAGCAAAGCGAGGAGCGACCGTGACCGCAACCGAGAACCCACCAACCGAGTTCACTGATGAGGCGACGGTCGGCTTCGGCCGCACGCCCCGGAAGGAGGACGTCCGCTTCGTCCGGGGTAAGGGCAACTACCTCGACGACATCAAACTGCCCGGCATGCTCCACGGCGCCGTGCTGCGTAGCCCGGTGGCCCACGCCAACATCGTCAACATCGACACCTCGGCCGCGGAAGCCCACCCGAAGGTGAAGGCGGTGATCACCGGTGCCGTGCTCGAGGGGCTGAATCTGGCCTGGGCCCCGTCGCTCAGCCACGACGTCATCGCCATCCTGGCCACCGACAAGGTCCGGTATCAGGGCCAGGAGGTCGCGTTCGTCATCGCCGAGGATCACTATTCGGCCCGTGACGCACTCGAGTTGATCGACGTCGAGTACGAGGAACTCGATCCGGTGGTCGACGCCCGTCGGGCGCTCGACGACGGCGCCCCGGTCATCCGCACCGACATCGAGGGCAAGACCGACAACCACATCTTCGACTGGGAGTCGGGTGACGCGGCGGCGACCCAGGCCCAGTTCGACTCAGCCGACGTGATCGTCACCGAGGACATCCTCTATCCCCGGGTCCACCCGGCCCCGCTGGAGACCTGCGGATCGGTGGCCGACATGGACCCGGTCGAGGGCAAGCTGACGCTGTGGTGCACCACCCAGGCCCCGCACGCCCACCGCACCGTGTACGCGCTGGTGGCCGGGCTGCCGGAACACAAGATCCGGGTGATCTCGCCCGACATCGGCGGTGGTTTCGGTAACAAGGTCGGCATCTACCCGGGTTATGTGCTGTCGGTCGTCGGGTCGATCGTCACCAAGAAGCCGGTCAAGTGGATGGAGGACAGGTCGGAGAACCTGGTCTCCACCGCCTTCGCCCGTGATTACCACATGCACGGTGAGATCGCCGCCACCTCGGAGGGGAAGATCCTGGGCGTCAAGGTCGACGTCCTCGCCGATCACGGGGCGTTCAACAACACCGCCCAGCCCACCAAGTTCCCGGCCGGGTTCTTCCACGTGTTCACCGGCTCCTACGACTACCCGGCCGCCCACTGCAAGGTCACCGGCGTCTACACCAACAAGGCTCCCGGCGGTGTGGCCTACGCCTGCTCGTTCCGGGTCACCGAGGCCGTCTACCTGATCGAGCGCATGGTCAAGCGGCTGGCCGACGAGCTCGGCATCGACGAGGCCGAGCTTCGTATGCAGAACTTCATCCAGCCCGATCAGTTCCCCTACCATTCGCCGACCGGGTGGGAGTACGACTCGGGTGACTACCCCGCCGCAATGCGGAAGGCGATGGAGATCGCCGGGTACGACGAGTTGCGGGCCGAGCAGGCGGCGAAACGGGAGCGGGGCGAGTTGATGGGAATCGGCGTCTCGTTCTTCACCGAAACCGTCGGTGCCGGACCCCGTAAACACATGGACATCCTCGGCCTGGGTATGGCCGATGGCTGCGAGGTGCGAGTCCACCCCACGGGCAAGGCGGTGGTGAGGCTATCGGTCCAGACCCAGGGACAGGGCCATGAGACGACCTTTGCCCAGATCGTGTCCCACGTGACCGGCATCCCCACGGCCGACATCGACGTCGTACACGGCGACACCGACAACACCCCCTTCGGTCTGGGAACCTACGGCTCCCGCTCGACCCCGGTCTCCGGGGCGGCGGCGGCCGTGGCTTCCCGCCGTGTCGTCGACAAGGCGAAGATCATCGCGGCGACGATGATGGAGGCCAACCCCGACGACCTCGAGTTCGACACCGGGGTGTTCACGGTGAAGGGTTCGCCCGACAAGTCGGTCACCATCCAGGAGGTGGCGCTCGGCGCCCACGGTCCGTTGGAACTGCCGGAGGGGGTGGAGGGCCAACTCGACGCCCAGTGCGTCTACGATCCCCCCAACCTCACCTACCCGTTCGGCGCCTACATCTGCGTGGTCGACATCGACAGCGGGACCGGCGAGGTCAAGGTCCGGCGGTTCATCGCCGTCGACGACTGCGGTCCTCGGATCAACCCGATGATCGTCGAGGGCCAGGTCCACGGTGGTCTGGCCGACGGCGTCGGTATGGCGTTGATGGAGGTCATCGCCTTCGACCCGGGAGGCAACTGTCTCGGGGCGTCGTTCATGGATTACCTGCTGCCGACCGCGATGGAATGCCCGTCGTGGGAGACCGGGGAGACGGTGACCCCGTCGCCCCACCATCCGCTCGGGGTGAAAGGCGTTGGGGAGTCGGCCACCGTCGGCTCACCGCCCGCGGTCGTCAACGCGGTGATCGACGCCTTGGCGCCGTTCAACGTCAAAGACATCGACATGCCGTGCACGCCGGCCCAGGTGTGGCGGGCGATGCAGGGTCGGAGCTTCCGCACCGACCTCGCGATAACCGATGACTGACAGTCGCCGCGCATCCATGCCACCCCTCCGTTCATTCTGTGCGCCCCCGGCCCGGTTTCCGGGGCGGTGGGCGCACAGAACCGTTGGGGTGGGGCCATGAGTGTGGTACGAGGACTGACCGACGGCCGCGCCATCGAGCTGCGGGCCACTCGGATGCCGTTCGTCTCGGCCACCGTGGTCCGGGCCGAACGGCCCACGTCGGCCAAGGCCGGTGACACGGCGATCGTGTTGCCCAACGGCGACATCGAGGGTTTCGTGGGTGGAGCGTGCGCCGAGACCTCGGTCCGAATCGAGGCCCTGGGATGCCTGGAGCGGGGGGCGTCGATGCTCCTGCGAATCGTCGGTGAATCCGGCGAGGGCCAACCCTCTGTCGACCCAGTCGGGCAGCGAACCGTCGCCAACCCGTGTCTTTCGGGCGGGACGCTCGAGATCTTCCTCGAACCGATCATCCCACCCGCTCTGGTCTATACCATCGGCACCAGCCCGATCGCCCTCGCCCTCAACCGTGGGGCCGGGCTCTTCGGGTTTGATCTGCGCCTGGTCGATGAGCTGCCGGTGCCGATGCCGGTCGATGTGTCGGCGGTGGTCGTGGCCTCGCACGGGCGAGGGGAGGAGGCGGCCTTGACGATGGCGTCGGACGCCGGCGTGCCCTACATCGGCCTGGTGGCCAGTCGCAAGCGAGGTGAATCCGTGCTAGCGTCGCTGGGGATCTCGGATCAGCACCTGAGTCGGATCCACACTCCGGCCGGCCTCGATATCGGAGCCCAGACGCCGGAGGAGATCGCCCTGTCGATCCTGGCCGAGATCGTGGCCCTGCGGCCAACGGTCGCCTCCGACGTCGATCCCCACGAGTTGGAGCATCACGACCATTCCCCGGCGACGGCGGGCCCGACGGGCGCCTCGGCCGTCGATCCGGTGTGCGGGATGTCGGTCGCCGCCGTCCCGGCCTCGCTCCACGTCGAGCACAAGGGCACGACGGTCTACTTCTGCGGCCCGGGCTGCCTGCAGGCGTTCACCGCCTCACCCGACGATTACACGTAGGAGACGGTCCGGCCTCCCGGTTGGGGAGTGCGGTCCACGCGATGTGGGGCGTGGCCGGGGAGCAAGATGGCTCCCCGGCCACGCCCCGAACCGATCCTGGTGAGGACCCGGTTGTCGAGGCCGAGGTGACCCGTCAGCAGGTACCCGCTCTCGACCCACCCGACATGGCGCACATGTCGTCGTCGTCGCCGCCGTCGACGCGGTTGGTTCCGGCGCCTCCGTCGAGGAAGTCGTCGCCGTCCTCTCCGAGCATCGTGTCGTTACCGTCGCCGCCCATGGCGATGTCATCGCCTGACCCCGCATGGATGTAGTCGTCGCCGCCTCCACCCACGATCGTGTCGCGGGCCGAACCGCCGTAGAGCGTATCGTCGTCCGGGCCGCCGTCGATGTAGTCGTTGCTGCGACCACCGTCGATGTAGTCGTTTCCGTCCTCGCCATTGAGGATGTCACGGCCACGGTCGCCGTAGACCGTGTCGTTACCGGCCCCGGCGAACACGATGTCGTTTCCTCGGCCGGCCTCGATTCGATCGTCACCGCCCAGCCCGCAGATGACATCGTCGCCGTTGGTTCCGATGAGCACGTCGGGACCTTCGGTTCCGACGATCGTGCACGCCGAGGACGACGTGGCGGCTTCCGTCGTGTCGTCGTTGACGCCGGTGGAGGTGGTGCTCGTCGAGACGGCGACCCGGAGTGCGGTCGTCTCGGTGACGGGCGCATCGGTCGGATCGGTCGACGTCGCCTGCGTGGTGGTGGTCGTTGCCGGCGCGGTCGTGGTCGTGGTCACGACCGCCTGACGCGTTCCGCTGCTCGACTCGCCGTGGGTCCAGTCGGTGAAACCGAGATGCTTGCCCGAACGAACCGGCGTGTCGACCGGGAACGACGTGCCGTAGGCTGCGTTGAGCAGTGGGGTCATCCACTCGTCGTCGCCTTCGAACTCGCAGCCGGCGGTTCCGGTCAGCCAGTTCGCTGCTCGCAGCAACGCCCGGTCCGACCACTGGAAGGCGTCCTGACCCTGACGGCGCAGGATCTCAGCCTGGACGACCATGCCCTGCATCGCCTCCCGAACGTAGTTCTCGCACGGCGGCGGCCAGGTGAAGTCGCCACCTCGACGTTGATCGTCGGGTAGGACACCGTCGACGCTGTGGCCGTTGATCGTCGATCCAGGAGGGTTGATGCCAACAGGACGATTCGGATCCGACTGCCAGTCGAGATCGCCGTACCGGAAACCGGAGTAGGCCGATCGGTCCCCGAGAAGTCCCTTGAACGTGCGGGCCGCTTTCGAGAAGTCGGTGGCGTCGCCCAGGTAGAGAGCGGCGGCCATTCGCGAGGCGCCGGCGTGGGTACCCCAGTTGTTGGGTCGATCCTCGTGGGTGGAGATCAGCGTTCGGCCGTCGAGGTTCTTGCGCCGTACCGAATTGAGCCAGTCCCGGAATCGGGCGTCGACGCTCGGTGACGCTGACGGCAGATCGATGAGATCGGCGGCCAGCACGTAGGCGACCAGATTGCGGCTGAGCGACAGCGTGTTGCCGCCATCCTCGGTTCCGATGGCCGAGTTGATGGCATCGACCGTCTTCTGCCGCATCGACGAGTTGCCGGTTCGGGCGGCGACGAGTGCGGCGGCGAACGTCTGTGTGTCATGGTCCGACGTGTTGTCGGAGATATTGGGTCTCTCGAATCCACCCTCGGCCTCTGAAACCACGGCGTTCCACGCCGGGCCGCTCATCGGCAGCGCCTCCAACTCGCCCTGGGTGAGCCAAATACTTCGGTACGGGTTGATGGCCCCGGCCGAGTCCGGCTGGGCCACCATGATCGTGACGCCGATCATGGCCACCACAAGCAACGGAATAACTCCGCGGATACTCATACACACCTCTGCAGTTCGGTTCTCATGCCCGCTGTCGGCCTGGTTGGACCAGTCGTCGCTACCCGGCCTAGCAACGCTGTTCTATTGCACTTTGTCGGCCAACAGCAACGGATTGTCCATGTCTTTGTAAACTTCGGTCCCGATCTAGCCCGATCCCAACCCCTCTCTTTGGAAAACGTTGCCCATTCCTTTCTTTTTGAGGTTTTGGGCCCGTTGCGGTGGTCGGGGCTTGAGGACGGTCGGTCTTCCGGCCGTTGCCCGCCCCCTGACTGACGGTGGCGGCCGTCCGCCAGGCTTGGTCGGTGCATGGGCAAAGGCCCTCGCTCGTCGTCAACCGAGCGTCAACTTGCTGATAACGTTGAGGGTTGGTAAGAGTTGGTTGGTGCCTCCAGCGTGACGATGGGCCGCATGAACGACATGACACGACAAGCCGGAGCCCGGAACCGTCGGCTTGGCGCGCCCGCTCTCGGCCGGGATGTCCCTCCTCAAGGGTTCGAAGGCTGACCATGGTCGACTTCTCGGCGGTTGGGCGTCGGCTCCTCCAAGCCCCCGGTGCATCGCTGCTCCTCGGTGGGCTGGAGCGTCTCGGCACCTGGCCTCCCGGCCGGCTCTGCACGCTGACCTACCACCGTGTGACCGAGATGTCCGACGACGGTCGACATCCCGGTCTGATCAGCGCCACACCCGTCGAGTTCGAACAGCACCTCGACGTCCTCGAGGAGCGCTACAACATCGTTTCACTCGACATGGTGCTGGCGGCCCGGGCCGGTCGCGGTGCTCTGCCCCCGAACGCCGTTCTGCTGACGTTCGACGACGCCGTCGACGACTTCGTCGACCACACTCTTCCGACGCTCCTCGATCGAGCCGTGCCGGCCGTCCTGTTCGTGCCGACCGGTTTCGTCGATCGAGATGACGCCTGGTTCTGGTGGGACGCCGTACACGCAGCCGTGATGAAGACGGAACGCTCCTCGCTGCCCGGCGAGCCGATCGGGTCCCTGCCGTTGCTGAACGACGGGGAGAGGTCAGCGGCGTTCGGCGAGTTGCGGAACTACTTCAAACAGATTCCGTGGTCTCGGACGATCGCCGAGGTGAGCGAGCTGACCACGGCTCTCGGTGTCGTGCCGCCGCCGGCCGACGTCATGGGTTGGGCCGATGTGAGGAAGGCGGCGGAGGCCGGCATCGCTGTTTGTCCTCACACCCGCACCCACCCCCACCTCGATCAGCTCGGCATCGACGAGGTTCGAGGCGAGATCGCCGGTTCACTCGACGATCTTCGGGAACATCTGGGAACGGTGCCGTCGGCGTTTGCCTATCCGAGTGGTCAATGGACGCCCGACGTTCGGGCGGTGGTCGACGAGCTCGGATTCGAGTTGGCCTTCACCACCAGGCGGGCCGCCCACGATCTCGGCAGCGCCGACCCTCTTCTGATCGGACGTTTCAATGTCAGCCGGCGCACCGGGATGAACGCCCTTCGCCTCCAGATGCTTCCCTGGTCGGACCGCCTGCAGCGATCCGACCACCGTGTCCACGCCGTCGAAGGCGCCAGAGGAAGCCTGATGCCATGATCGGCACGGGAGTCTCCAAACAGGACGAGCCGGGAGCCAGGGCCAGACTTGTTCGCCGAGTCGTCTTCGTGGTCATCGGAACGTTGCTCGGTCTCGCCGCCGGCGTCGCCGTCAGCTCATCGCAGCCCCCTCGCTACGAATCGACCATGCAGTTGCTCGTCGGCCCCGTCGGTGCCGACCGTTCGACACTCGATGCCGCCGGGTTGCTGTCCCGCACCTACGCCGACCTCCTCAGCAGTCGAAACGCCGTGAACCGTGCCGCCGAGTCGCTCGGTATTTCGGTCGACGACGGCGACGTGTCCGCAAGTGCCGACGACAAGTCGCGGGTGATCCTGCTGGTTGTCACCGGCGATGAGCCGAGCACTCCTCCTCGGCTGGCCACCACGCTGGCCGCCGATCTCATCGTTCTGGTCGAGGGTTCACAGCAGCAGTCCGCCGACGGGGCGGTCAATGGACCGCCCCCGGGGCAGGTACGGGTACTCGATGATGCCACCGACCCGGCTGTACCGGTCGGCAGTCGCTCGATCCTGACGGTGATCGGCACGTCGATTCTCGGCGCCGGAATCGGCTTGGCTCTCGGTGGCCTCGCCCCTCGGAGCCGGCGTCGTCCGGTCGACCGGCAGTACCTGGAGCTTCTGGGGCTCGACGTCTTCTCGCTGCAGAACGTGACCAGAAGGCGCCGACGTCGTCGCCTGATCCGGCGGAGGCCGGCCAAGCAGGTGGCCAACAAGCTCGACGAGTACGAGCTCATTTTCCAGCAGCTCCTGATCAAAGGCATCCAGCTCGGCCCCTTCCGCACGATGCTGTTCGTGCCGGTCACCGAGGATCTCGAAGGTGATGTCGCCAAACTGATGGCCGTTCTGGCTCAGGCCGGTCACCGCTTGAGTTGTTCGGTCGAGCTGGCCGACCTGGATCCGGACCTCAGGCTGCTGTCCACGATCGATCCGGCGATCGGCGTTGAGATCGTCGATCCGATCGATCTCGATACCGAGTCGGGGGTAAAGCGAATCGCCCGTATCTCCGAGACCTCCGACAGCAAGCTGCTTTTCCTGGCGGCACCGGCGGTCGGAACGTCGGTGCGCGCCCTGACCGCTGTCCCGGCTGTCGATCGAATCGTGCTGGCGGTCCGCTCCGGACAGACCGAGCGTCGTAATGTTCGCCGCCTGCTCGATGATCTGGCACGGTTGAACTCGAGACCCGCCGCTGTTCTGGAGCTTGATCGCGGGGAGCTCATCATGGCGACGTCGGTGTCCTCGTCGATGGGCCGGCTCGAAAACGAGGTGACAGTCATCGGCGATCTCACGTCGCCGATCGAGATCGCCGAAGCGAGCGACACGGAACTCGATGAGGATGCCGATCTCGATGACGACGAGTTCGACGACGACGATGACCTCGAAGCCGACGAGTTCGATGACGACGATGATCTCGTGTTCGACGAGTTCGACGACGATGATCTCGAAGCCGACGATGTCGAAGACGGGCAGTTTGACGGCGACGTCGAGGGTGGGGCCGACGCCCGGTCCGACGACGACCCGGGCGAGGATCCCGATGATGACGACGAAGTAGATGCGAAGGACGAGGATCGGATCGATCGACGTTCCACCGGCATGCTGGCCCTCTTCGACGACCGTCGCCCCTCGAAGCTGTGACCGCCGCATCCACGGTGGAGATCGCCGTCGTCATGTCGCGATTCCCCAAGTTCACGGAGACGTTCGTCGTCAACGAGATCCTGGGCCTGGAACGGCACGGCATCAAGGTCCACATCCACCCACTCCTGGCGAAGCAGCCGGGACCGCATCAGCCGAGCGCCGTCGCTCTGATCGAACGCGCTCATTACGGCCGGGCTTGGAGCATCCAGGCGATCGTCGCCCTGTTCCAGCTTCTCCTCACCCGACCCCGCTCGCTCGCCTCGATCGTCGGCCGGCTGGTCGCCGACACATGGCGGTCGCCGTCCATGATGCTCAAGGACCTCTATCTGCTGCCGCGTATCTGCGCGATCGCCGATGAACTCGCGAAGTCGAACGTCTCACACATCCATGCCCACTTCCTGACCCACGGTGGCTTTGCCGCATGGGTGCTCGGCCGCCTGACCGGCCTGCCCTACAGCGTCGTGGCCCACGGCTCCGACGTCCACCGACACCGGGCCATGATGAAGACGAAGGTCGCCGAGGCGGCGTTCATCGCCGCCATCTCGGAATACAACCGGGCCGTGATCGACGAGGAGTGTGGTCCGGTCGGCCGGGTCGAGATCGTCCACTGCGGAGTCGACGTATCGCACATCGTTCCCGCCTCCGCCACCGATCGCGCCCCATCCCCGCTGGTTGTCTGCGTCGGAACCCTGCACGAGGTCAAGGGGCAGCGCTATCTCGTCGAGGCTGCGGCCGAATTGAAGCGGCGAGGTCGCAGAATCGACGTCGAGCTGGTGGGGGACGGGCCCGACCGGTCGATGTTGGCCGACCTGGCGGCGCGACTGGGCGTCGACGACCGGGTCGAGCTGGTCGGTCCGCTCGATCACCACGAGGTGATCGAACGCTACAAGCGAGCTCATGTCATGGTGGCACCGAGCGTTGCCAGCCGAGATGGTCGACGGGAAGGCATTCCAACGGTGATCATGGAGGCCATGGCCGCCGGCACGCCGGTCGTCGCCAGTGATCTCAGCGGAATTCCCGAGCTTGTGGTGCACGAGGAATCCGGTCTGCTCACAACGCCCGGTGATTCGAACGCCATTGCGGACGCCATCGAACGGATACTGGCCAATCCGAAACTGGCCGAGCGTCTCGCCGGGAACGCCAACCGCACGGTGCGGGAGGCCTTCGATCTTGGACGGACCACAGCCCGTCTGGCCGAGTTGATGAACGCCGTCGCAGCCCCGCCGGTCGTCGACACCGGGCTTTCAGGAGACGTCGTAACGCATCACGCTCACTGATGCGTCCAGTCGGTGTACCCCAGATTCTTGCCCGGCCGTGTCGGTAGGCGGGCGGCGAAGTTCGTGCCGTAGGCATGGTTGACCAGCCAGGTCTGCCAGACATCATCGCCTTCGGCCGGAAAGTCGTTGACCTGGTGGAGCCACCTGAACGCTCGCAGGATCGCCCGGTCCTGCCAGTCCCATGCGGGATAGCCGGCCTTGTCCAGCATCTCGGCCGTGGCCACGGCGCCCTGCAACGCCTCCCACACATATCCCTCCCGGGGCGCCGGATCACGGAATCCGCCGCTGCGACGCTGCTCCTCCGGCAGGACACCGTCGACGGACAGATCGCCGATGCGGGCACCGGGTGGGTTGATCGCTCTCGGGTTCGCCGGGTCCGACTGCCAGTCCCGTTCCTTCCAGACGAAGCCGTCGCCGGAACGGCCGAGCCAGTCGTGGAACCGATCTGCCACCGTCCCGGTCAGCTCGTCGTCCCCGACGAACAGAGCGACGGCGAGAACCGATGCCCGTGCGTGGGTGCCATGGTTGGAGGGGTCTGAGAGCGCCGACTGACGGAGCGAGTCGTGACCGGCCCGACCGTCGGCCTCGAGGTCGATCATCCGCTTCAGCCACTGTGTGAACTCCGGCGCTCGATAGTCGATCAGGTCGGCGGCGATGACGTAGGCCAGCAGGTTACGGGCCAGGGGCAGAACCTCGCTCACCGTCGTTCCGGTCAGCTCCGCCAGGCCGTTCTCGACCTTCCGGCGCATGGCCTCGTCCCCGGTCCGGGTGGCATACAGCGCACCGGCCAGCAGTTCGACGTCGTGGTCGTTACCGCCGTCATCGAGATTCGGTTCCTCCCAGTCGGCCAGCGCGGCGCGGCGCACCGCCTCCCAGGCCGGCCCGTCGGTTGGCAGGGCGACGACGGTCCGTGGATCCAACCAGATGCCGGTGCGATCCGGCACGTCGGGAGCGGTCGTGGTCGTCTCCTCGGCGGTCGACGGTGCAACGGTGGAGGTCGTTTCGACCGTGATCCGCATCGTCGGTGGCGCGGCCGGTGGCGCCCCCGACTGTTCGTCGCCTGCGATGGCCGCCATCGGGCTCTCGGGGGCCGCAGGAACGTCGACGCCGGTCGTGGCCGTCGACTCGCCGACGACCGAATCCCCGCATCCGGATACGGTCACGATCAGGATCGCTGCGGCGAACGCGCTGGAGGTGACGCGGGAGAAGCCGGAGTTCATCGGCGAAGCCGGGGGTGGCGGTGACCGGTGGCGCAAGGCGATCAGCCTATCGCCGCGGTCTCAGCGCCCCGGGCCGTACCGGTACCGCCAGGAGCATCGACTCATGCGGCTCGAATCATCGAAACGATCGGCTGTCGACTCGTTGGACGGGCCGACGGGTCCCGTAGGCTGAGCCGATCGCAGGCAGGAACGGGAACGAAGATCGCGAACAGCGCATGAGAGCGGCGGCCGAACAGGCCGCCCGACGCCTCCATGGCGGGCAGGTGGGCCTCGAACTCGATCACGTCTGGCGCAAGCGATTCTCGGTCGTTCACCGCTACTCGATATCCACTCCCACGGGGACCCGGCAGCTCTACGTGAAGGCACCGATCGAGCGTGATGACCGGACCGGACCGAAGTGGCCTCGGGTGATCCCGACGCACCACTCCGGCAGCCCGGCAAAGCAACAGGCGGCTGCGCTGGCCGACCTTGCCGCCGCGATCGACGAGTGTGATCTGCCCCTTCTCGGTGGCGTTCGAATCCTCGACAGCCCGGACGACGATCTGGTGATCATGACGGCGGCTCGGGGCCGGCCACTGCGAGAGCTGGCGTTGGCCCATGTCCGGTGGCATCGCACCGCGGAGCGGCGCGACCTCGATGACGTCATGAACCGCGTCGGCCTCCTGCTTCGGCTGTTCCACGACAAGGTGTTGCGTCCCGACAGCCCCGTCGCCCTCGCCGATCGGGCCGAGCTCGTCGACGGCGTCGATCGGCTGATCGGCCATCTCACCGATGTGAGCCGATCGTCGGCCATCGACACGCTGCGGGATCGAATCGTCGGGCAGATCGAATCCCATCTCCCGCAGCAGTTGGGCGTCGCCACGAGATTCGGCGATTTCGGTCTCACCAACCTCCTCGTCGACGACGACGGCGCCGTCACGGCGATCGACACCCTCGGTGCCCTGCGGGCGCCGCCGCTGCACGACGCCACCTACTTCGTGACGGCCATCGTGGCCATCCGACCGCAGCTCTCCACCCGCAACCTGGCGATCCCCGCGTCAACGATCGAAGGTTGGCAGCAGGCCTTCTGGTTGGGCTATCTCGAAAACCGCCCGTTCCCGGCAGGTGCGGTGGCTACCTGGTCGGCGGTACGACTTCTCGAGCGTTGGGCGGCCAAATCCAATCGAAGCCGACCCATGGCGGCCCGCCTTCTCGGTGATCTCGTCGTCGACAGCGGGATGGAGCGCCTCGTCTCCGCCATGGTGGAGACTGCGGAGCGGGCGGAGCCGGCACCGGAAACGGTCAACCGTCTCGTCGTGAGCTGACATGCCCACTGCCCCGGACACGAGTTTCCCGGGCCCGTCGACGTCGGTATCCTGATACCAGTGCCGTGTCCCGCCGGGCTCTCCCGCGGTGTGAACGGAGGCAGGCCCGGAGAGTGATCATGATGGCGAGACAACCGGGGTACCGGACAAGCCATGGTCAGAGGCTGTGGTCATGATGACCCCCGCCACCCACGATCTCGTCGACCCGATCGTCCTCGTTCGCCGGTGGGCCTTGATCATCGCCGCGGCTGCGATCGCGGGCGGAGTGCTGACCGGCGTTCTGGTCGGGCGAGGCCCCGGTGTCTACGAGACATCGGTCGTGGTGCTCGTTGGTCCCGTCGTTCCCGACAGCGATCTCCTCGAAGGCACCACGGATCTGGCCCGAACCTACGGCGAGATCCTCGAAAGCACCGGCGTCATCCGCCAAGCGGTGGAAGGCTCGGGCGTGCGTGTCGGGCAGGTGGACGTGTCGGCGTCGGCGGGTCGCGACAGCGCAACCCTTCGCGTACGGATTCGCACCCCGTCGAGGAATGCGACGAGAAACGTCGCCACCAATCTCGTTTCGATTCTTCGCGAGCTGGTCGCCGACAATCGAGCCAACATCGTGAATCCGGCGTTCGGGACGCTCGACGACACTGCAGCCGGTGAGGAGGCTCCCGACGGGGCTGCGGAACCGGTTGATTCGAACGTCAACTTTCCCATCGGGTCGGCCATCACCCTGATCGACGACGGTGTCGACGGCGTGACCGACAACTCACTCGGCGTGGCCGAAGGTTCGCTCCTCGGGGCGATGGTCGCCGCGCTCCTGGCCTTGGCGGTTGCTCTCACCGTCGAGACGCGACGAGCCGACGATCCGATTTCCCGGCTGGTCGTCGAACGCTTCGGGGCCGACCTCGGACGACTGGGTCGACTCCCGATCTTCCGGCCGGCCACGATCCGTCGACCCCGACGGGTCGTTCCGGTGGCCAAGTCCAAACCCAGCGAGCTCCGCTACACGGCCGAAGCCCTGTCGGTCGGTGAACGGACGGGGCCGGCGACGGTTGTGTTCCTCGCCGCCCCGTCGTCCCACCCCGCCTATCTCCGGGCGGTGATCCACCTGTGCGGTGGGTTCGCCACGCCGCCGATTGTGATCGATCCGATGGGTGTGCTCCGTGACTTCTTTGCGCCCGCCACGTTCCGCCGTCTGAAATCCGAGC
>Ga0224512_10003594_pt1 | contig 13543 bp, 15 predicted proteins | sample SF_May12_sed_USG_4_FD_169103 | JGI IMG/M metagenome (GOLD analysis project Ga0224512, IMG submission 169103) | Sediment microbial communities from San Francisco Bay, California, United States - SF_May12_sed_USGS_13 | ecosystem: Environmental > Aquatic > Marine > Sediment | place: USA...
TTTCAAATAAATTTAGATCACTTTTGGATCAAGAAGGATCATTTTTTTAAAAATTAGATCATTTTCAAATAAATTTAGATCACTTTTGGATCAAGAAGGATCATTTTTTTAAAAATTAGATCATTTTCAAATAAATTTAGATCACTTTTGGATCAAGAAGGATCATTTTTTTAAAAATTAGATCATTTTTCTTGAACATCGAGGGAAAATTCTGAAGTCGATAATCGTTGTCCACAAGAAGGACATTTTCCACTATAATGATTCATTACATCTTTGAGAGCTTTGAGCATTTTCATGGTGGTTATTTTTTCACCACATTTTCCACATGTTACTTCTACTGACATGAAGGTGGTAAGAAATGCAAAATAATTAAGAATCAGTTATGATTTTTTTTTATAATTACACTAAATTATTTTACTGCTTTTCAATGATGATTCCCCTCTCATCAAACCCAGTAATTTTGGCTTTGGTCCCAACTGGGAGATCCGCAGGAGTGGAGATACCTGCCATAAATCCTGAAATTCTTAATTTTTCGTTATCCAAAAGCATTACAACAAAGGCATATGGAGTAAATTTTTCAAAGCCAGCAGGAGCGACTGTAATTATTGTGTAGGTGGCAATTGTGCCTGTACCCGGTAAAAGAACATTTTCAAATCCCTTACTTCCGCATTTTAGACAATAATAGGCTGTTGATAAATGAAGAAAACCACAGTTAGTACATTTGTGAGTTAGGAGTTTACCTTGTTTAGCATTTTCAATAACTTGTTCTTCAACGGACATTTTACACACTCTGGAATATATGAACAGCACAACTTGCTCCAGTTGCCCCAAAGTTATGAGTTAGCCCAACTTTTGCATCTTTGACTGTTCTTGCACCAGCATTTCCAGTTAGTTGATCAAATACTTCTACTACCTGACCAATACCAGTAGCCCCAATTGGATGTCCTTTTGATTTAAGACCTCCTGATGGATTAATTGAAATATCAGAATTTAATTTTGTCCTATCCTCACGCACTGCTTGTACCCCTTTTCCTTTCTCAAAGAATCCCAAGTCTTCAGTATCGACAACCTCTGCAATTGTAAAACAATCATGTACTTCTGCAAAATCAATATCCTTTGCAGTTAATCCTGCCATCTTGTATGCTGCTTCAGATGCAATCTTTGTACTTGGAATAGTTGTCAAGTGTTCACGCCCTTGTAGTGCTGCTGCTGATCCACCTCTACCTGAACCAATTACTTCAATATAATCACCACCATGTTCTTTTGCAAATTTTTCAGAGCAAAGAATAACAGAGCTTGCACCATCAGAAAAAGGACAGCAATCATAAAGTTTTAGAGGACTTGCAACTACTGGAGATTTCATTACATCGTCAATCGTAATTTTCTTTTGCATGTGAGCTTTAGGATTTAAACAACCGTTATCATGATTCTTTACTGCAACTTTTGCAAAGTCTTCTTCAGTTGCATCAAACTCTGTCAAGTAAGCTCGCGCCATTGATGCAAATAGTCCTGGAAATGATGCGCCAGCTTGTCCTTCATAGAAAAAATCAGAACAATATGCAAAGTAAGTTGTAGTCCATTCAGTTCCTGTATGAGTTACTTTTTCAACACCGGTTGCAATTAAACAGTCATAAAATCCTGCTGCGATATTAGCATAAGCCTCTCTAAAAGAAACAGAACCACTTCCACATGCAGATTCTATTGTCAATGAAGGTTTATCTGGAATTCCCAATCTGCTCATTAAGACAGGTCCGATATGTACCTGCTTGTCTGCAACTCCAAAAACATTTGAAATATAGGACGCTTTGATATCTTTTGGTTCAATTCCTGCACTATCTATGGCTGAAACTGATGCCTGAACGGTAATATCGGCTAGGCTATCGGATAATTTTCCATATTTGGTGCTACCAGCACCAAGAACACAAACCTTTTCCACTAACAAGACTGACAATATTCCCTATAAAAATAGTTTTAGTAAAATCAGTAAAAGAAAATGCCTCGAAAGAAAACACAACTCCAAACTATCCAAATAAAGGATAAGAATAGACATACTGTAAAGTATACAAAATCTAAAGTTTCTATCTTCAAAAAAGAGATCGCACAATACTTTGATAGTAATGGATTTCTTTCCTGGTCTTCCAAAGAAAAAAAGTATGTTATTTTAGGAACAAATTCTCCAAAGAAGGGTCTGGTGTCCTGTCCGGAGTGCAAACTAGGTCAGTTAATGGTTATTCGATCAAGGACCACGAGAAAACGATTCATGGGTTGTTCAAATTTTTATGGTGGATGTAAGGCATCCTCTCCGCTTTGGCAAAAAGCCAAGCTTCGAGCCATTAAAGCAACATGTGATGAATGTAAATGGCCAATGATTATTTTTCGATTTTCAAGAAAACAAAAATGGACTAGACAGTGCTCAAACTTTAATTGTAAAACTAGAAAACCTAAGCCTTCCAATTAGCGTAAACATCTGTTCTTCTGTTTTTAAGTAGAGGTAATAATTTACGAATCTGTTTTATTTTTTGCAAATCAATTTCAATGTAACTTATGCCTTGTCTCTTTTTCATATCAAGTAAAATTTTTCCATACGGATCAACTACTAGACTTCGTCCACAGTAAATGTTACCTACTTGATCAGGAGCTATAACATAACAACCATTCTCAATTGCACGAGTCTTGTTTATTGTTATCCAATGTTCTTCTTTCATGTCACCTTTCACCCATGCAGATGGTGCAACTAAAATCTCAGAACCAGAAGCTGCAAGAGACCGTGACATTTCAGGAAACCTCAGATCATAACAAATCATCATCCCTACTTTTCCAATGGATGTTTTTACTGGTAGAGTAATTTTTGATCCGGATATCATTTTATCTGATTCTTTGAACCCTAGTGCATCATAGAGATGAATTTTTCTATAAGTTGAGATTACCTTGCCTGAATTGTCAATTACAAATGATGTATCATAGACACGGTCTTTTCTGGAACTTTTTTCATAAAATGAACCTATGACTTCAATGCGATTTTTTTTTGCTGTTTTTGCGATTGTAGTTACAAAATTGCCCTTGATTGTTTCAGCTAAACTTGCTAACTCCCTTGATGTTTGAGAGGAATCTGTGTAAAACATCATAAATTCTGGGAATGCGACAAGTTTTGCCATGTTTTTTGATGCTTTTGAAATGAGATCAGTTATTTTTTTTAAATTTGATTCTTTGTTTGTAGATGCCTTAAATTGGACGACTGCTATTTTCATAAAAATTAAAGCTACTCTTGAGAATAAAAGTATAGGGAAATCAATAGATTCAAAGGGACTAGTAATAAATAGTTCAAATGACAATTATGATTATGTCACAAGAAAGTAAATGTCCTTACTGTCAATCCATCTTTGAGGATAACAAGCAACTATCAAAACACATTGACAAAATTCACAACAATGAAGATGCAATAGGTACCCAAGGGCTCTAAGTCTTTTATTATGTATAATTTTTAGTTTGGTACAATTAGCTAATGTACCATTTTTGTTATTATGAAGGCAGTCTTAGAATTAACATCCGATAAACTTGTGTATGTGCATTTCTTATGCTGAAAGCCGAATATTTCAGTACTTTTTATTTAAAAAAATAATTAAAGTTGGTTTCCTGCCAAAAACCAGTTTTCTTTTGGATTATCTTCAAAGACTACAATTACATGATTCTCTTTTGTTTTTAGAATTTCAACTGCTGATTTTGTAATTGCCTTGGCGTATTGGTCTTTTTGTTCTTGAGATCTTCCAGGATACATTGATACTGTTATCAAAGGCATGATTATTCTAAAAAATCTCATTGATTTATTCTTTAGAGCTAGTAATCCGGTCTATACCCGTAACGAGTACCATAGGTAAATTCAGAGCTATGGGTTTTCTTGTATAGATAACCTGAGGCAAGCCCAACAATAAATCCTCCAATATGAGCAAGATATGCTACGCCACCACCGGCTACACCAAATCCTCCAATGAAAAATGGAAGTAAGTTTTGAAAGACGAACCAAAATGGCAAGAACCATCTTGCCTGAATGTGCATCATTCTCCAAAAGAATCCTAACATCAAAAATGTCTGAATTCTTGCCTTTGGAAAAATCACCAAATAAGCGCCCAACACTCCAGATATTGCACCCGATGCTCCAACTGCAGGAATTGCACTACTAGTTTCTCCCATCACATGAATCAAACCTGCTAGAATTCCCCATGCTAAATAAATTCCAAGAAATTTTATTTTGCCAAATTTTTGCTCAATGTTGTCTCCAAATATCCACAAAAACAACATGTTACCACCAAGATGCATAGCACCACCATGCAAAAATATAGAGCTCAGAAGAGAAATGTATGGTTGATTTGGACATTGAATTATTTCTGGTCCTGAACCAAAGTCAATGTTTGATGCAGTTGCACCTGTAATGCAATTGGGAACTGCACCCCAATTGTAAAATAACGTAAATGCGTTTTCATTGGTAAAATCAATTATCTGTCCTGTTGCAAATACTTCGACGAAAAATACGATTACGTTGGTAATAATTAATGCATAAGTAACTAGGGGTTTGAACCCTTGAGGATTAGGATTTTCATCTCTTATTGGAAACATTAGATGATAAAATTGACGGAAAATTGTATAATAAGATTATTGTTTTTATCCAGTGAAAATCCTCATTATTTCAATTGAAAAAATTAATTGTTATTGGAATAATGGTAATTTCATTATCTGCATACTTTGCCTTGACTGTTTTAGTTTTACCTGAAAAATTTCTTGCACAAGAACAATTGGTGCCAATTCCATATTTGGAGGTAGAGTTATCAAAAATAGAGATTGATTTGGGACAATCTTTTATCCTAAGTACAATTTCTGAAAATATTGGAGATTATGGAGACATTCACATTGTTTCAGCAGCCTTTCCAACAGTACAAAATATTGAAAATAATGTAAAGATTGTAAGTTATGACTTCTCAAATTCACCAAATTACATTAATTATGAAGACAAGATTGGTGCCAATTATAGTGGAGGGTTAGAATCAGTTCTTGCTCAATATCCATCAATTGAGGCTATGAACAGACCAGTTTATCCTGGAATAAAATATGTGATGGACCTTCAAATTACACCTGAAGAGGCTGGAGTATTTGCAGTGTATTTGAAGGCAATTAATATTCCACATACTAGTTCATCATCCCATTTCCCACAAAGTGGTCAACTTGATCATCAGGGAGAACATGTCCTGGTTTATACAGTAAATGTAAATCCCTAATATTTTGCATGTAAATTATTAAAAACAAAATGGAAATAAAACAGAAAAACCAAAGTGAAAATCCAATAGAAAATTACTCTCAAAAAATTTTCTTGCTAGGAAGTGTGCTTGTAAGTTTTGGCATTTTACAAGTTACCGTAGGGGGAAGTTGGGATATTACGAATCATTTGCTAAACAAACCAGAAACATTTTTTTCAACTCCACATGCAGTGATGTATTCAGGTGTTGCCATTTCATTAATTGGGGTAGCAATATCTTTTTTTGGTTATCGGAATTTACAAAATTTTAAAAATATATTTTCTCTTCCACTTCGAATAAAATTTTTAGGTATTACATTGTTGATAGGTGCTGGCCCATTTGATTTTATTTGGCATTTAAATTTTGGTTTGGATGGATTACTCAGTCCACCTCATCTTACTTTGATTACTGGAATGCTTTTTTGTAGTATGGGTGGGATGTTTGGTATTTCAAGATTTTTAAAATTGAAATCTTCTAACATTGCTCTATCACCGTATTTGTTAATTTTAGGAATACTTCCAGTTTGGTTGGCCGGTTCTGGAATAATTTCTTCATTGTCATTGCCATTTTCAAATACAGACTATTTTCAACTCAATCCAGATCCATTGATGGCATTTATAGTGGCAACTACTTTGTATCCATTTTTGATTTCATTTTGTTCTTTAACTGCCTCAAGAATCTCAAATTTCAAACCAGGAATTGTTACAATTTTAGGAGGATTATTTCTACTAATTTATGGTTTAACTGCAATTAGTCCTAACTTTTCTTTGCTGGAAGCTGCTCTATTTTATTCTCTAAATTTAATTCCATTTGTAATATCAGATCTGATTTTGTCATTTGGAAAATCAAAACGATTTTCTTTATGCGCAGGAGGAATTTTAGGCTCAGTTTTTTACATGGTATACTTTCCATATGTGATGTATACCTACAACGAGGTTTTGCTTGGAAAGCTAGTATCACCTAGTATGATTTTACACACATATTTTGAGATATTACCACAAGTGCTCCAGTTAACAATTATTCCTGCCATTATAATGGGGATTGTGGGAGTATTTGCAGCAAATAAATTTTCAAGTAAAATCTTGATGAAATAAATAAAAAAAGAGTTTTAGATTTTACTTAAGACTATCACAAACATCAGATGTTGAAATAATTTTACCTCGTAGTGCACCAGGACCATGATTCTCCGAATTTAGATTAGACAAGTAGAATTCCATTTTGAATTAAATACTGTAATCCTTGAACAAATGTTACGTCATCAATTTGACCGTCTGCCCACCAAGCTGCATTATTTTTTATCCATCCAGGAATTTCCTGTGTAACAGAAGTTTCCTGTTGTGTTTTTGGGATTAGTACAATATCATTTTTAATTAAATATTCAATACCTTGAGTGAATGTTTTATCATCAATTTGTCCGTCTGCCCACCAAGCAGCATTGTTTCGAATCCATTCAGGAATAGATATTTCATTATTTTGAATTCCAATTCTGTCGATAACTACTGGTATTGAAATTCTTGCTAGGTTATTTCCATCTATATTTTCGAAATTAAGATAAGCAATTCCAGAAACATCACTAGGAATTGTAATCTCTATAGTATTGTATTGATCTTTAAAATCTGTGCTAGTACCACTTTGTTGGTGAATAGTTTTTCCATTTGTATTCATTGAAAAATCGTATGTTGCTGCGATAGGTCGGTTTTTAAGAAAAATATCCATTATGTTAAAATTAATTTTAGCTTTAGAATCTGATTTCAAGTTTTCAGGATCAGATGACGTAATCACTCGGAATTGTCCGTTTTCAGTTACAGAGCTTAGTTGAATTTGCTCTGAGTTTGGTTTGACAAGAAAATCCATTCTATCCTGGGTTTCAGTTTGATTGTAAACATTCCATAATTCATTTTGATTGATAATAAAGTGGATTATCCGTTTATCAGAAAAAAAATCATCAATAGTTACAATACTGTCAGAAAGTTTTACATTATTGATATGTATTGAAAATCCAGAAACTAGTAAATCTCCAAATGATTTGGAGATAGCTATTTCCTCATGAACTACTGATGTTTGATTAATGTTATCAAAACTCCAATCAAATGGCATTGAAAAAGAAATTTCTCTTGAATTTGAATTGTATTTGAAATTATTCAATTCATCATAATATGTGATGGTTTGAATGATTTGTTTTCCGAAATTTGGATCATCAATTTCGTGATTTTTAGTTTGTGCAATTGAAATTCCTGATTTGAAAAAAAGAGGTTCGTCTAGTTTCTTTGAGTATCCATCAGCAGTAATAATACTAATATCAAATTTGTACAATCCACCTTCACTTAGTTTAGGTCCTTTTACTGCAATTAGCCTTGAATCAAGGCCAAGTAATGAGCCAAAAAAATTTCCTTTTTCCTCCTCTTCAATTTGAATTGAATTATTTTCCTCTGAAATAAAATTAAAAACGATAAACCCATTATCTGCCTGAAATTCTTTTTCAAATAAAAATTGATTTCCATGTTCAGCTTTAATTAGAAATGTAACATCTCGTAAAGTTACCTTTGAATTAAAATCTATTAAAGAAATGGAAATTTGTTGATCATCAATTTTGTTTTGATCATTTGTTGATGATGATATCTCCAAGGTTACTAATTTTCCATTCAAATCAACTGGAGGAAATGTTTCAGCCCCAAACCCATGACCGTCAACATCAAGGATTAATGGAGTTAAAATTGAAAATGACAACAAGATTACAAGGATATAGAATTTTTTTTCCAAGAGTATTTTAGATGCATTTACTGTCTATTTAAAAATCTAGATTAAATTATTCTCAAGTCCATTTGTTTGGATTTTTTTTCCATACTAGTTTTCCGTCAATAGTAACATTATCTTTTTCTTCAAAGATTGTATGCCATTTTCCATTGTCTGGAAAAATTTTATCCATTTCCTTTACTTTGTCATTAGTTGGTGCTTTGTTCATCAAGGCTCCCCATTTCATGTTGGGGATCTTGGGCATAATATCGTTGATGTCTTTCATTATCTTCACTACACAGAATTTATTAAAAAACCTATGACTTTATCTTCATTATTCCTTCTTTTATGAGCCATTGAATTCCTTGAACAAACGAGTTGTCATCAATGTCACCATTTGCCCACCATCCAGCATTATTTTTAATCCACTCTGGAATTTCATTTCCGCCTGCCCCAATACCCTGAGTAGTGGGTGGAATCTTCATTATTCTTTCTTTTATGAGCCATTGAATTCCTTGAACAAACGAGTTGTCATCAATGTCACCATTTGCCCACCATCCAGCATTATTTTTAATCCACTCTGGAATCGTAGTTGTGTCAGGAATCATTGGATCTACAACCAATGGTGGTAAAGTAGAATCTTTAGGTAGACTGGGACCAATTTCAATTATTGCTGAGCCAATTCCTGCATATTTTGGATTATAACTTAGTCCTGTTCCATACACCAGAATATCAAGTCTGTATTGGCCTTCTGATTCAACATAAATTTTTGGAATGTCAATTCCTTCTATTGCAACAATTCCAGGATTATTAGGATCACTTCCAGAGTTTCTCTCGATTTCTATATTATTTGCATCAATTAGGGAATATGCATATTTTACATCCTTTATGAGATCTCGATTTTCATCAAAGAAAGTTATTTCAAAGGGAATTTCATCTGTGGCACCATATCTTCCATCCCACGCAATGTTAACAGTAGTTGGAACTTTTTCACCAGTTTTGGTATCAACTAGGTAAAATTCAGTGGATGTTTTTGACACTTCACTTTGTGGGACAAGCTTTAATTTCATAATATCGCTATTTTGGTTTTCAGATCCTAAGCTTTCGTTGATCTTTTTTAAATCCTTATTGGTAATTAGAAAATGTATAATGTTTGTATCCTCAAATGAATAGGGATCATTTAGAAGAGCCCGTTGATCAATTTCAATTCCATTGACGTACCCTTTGAACTGTTTACCTTCTGCATATGGTGCAAAGTCTTTTGGAACTCTAACCTCTTCATGTACTACTTGTACCAAATCAACATAGTCTGGACTCCAATCAAACGGCATGTCAAAATAAATTGAATTATCTGAAGAATCAAATTGGAAATTTTCAACCTCATCATAGTAGGTCTTTACAATTACTGGAATTTCTTCTGCATTTGCTGTTTGAATAAGAAAGTTTTGTTCTTGTGCAATGCTTACAAAAGTATCATAACTAAGCAAAGTAGCCAAAACAGTTCTAGGACTTGTTGCACCCTCAATATCTACTCGAATGTTGTATAGTCCCCCTTGCACAAAAATTGGACCAGTTATTGATGGTCTACCTTCACCTTGTACAAATAGGGCACCGGGGGCACTAACATGTTCAGATCCACCATAAATGGTGCATCTCCATAAATCTATAGCGTTGCAACCTTCTTTGGGTTTAATTTGTACATTTAATTCTCCATCCAAATCATAAAACAAATTTCTAGCTAAAAGTTCTCCTGCTTGCCATATCTCTAATCGATAGGTTACTTTTTCAAGAGTGATATCTGTTAATGTATCAAAGAAACGAATTTTCATGTTAATGTCATCAATGTTACCTACGGTAATATCAGATGGAGTCAATTCAGTACGAACTGTTACCTCCATGTCTCCAAAAGTAAGTGGTTCGGCTTGATCTCCTCCCAATCCGTGTCCAAATGCATCTGGAGTAAATGCTGAAATTGTAAGGATTCCAGCTATAGCTAAAATTAATGAAAAATTATTTGACAATAATTGTCTTGCGAGAATTCCATATTTAAAGATGGCATAGAATTCTCAAGTAAATTTCTTGAGATGATTTTAAGTGTAATTTTTATTTATGGTTGTCAAAAAGAGATCATATGAAATTTCTAGTGGCATTATTGTTAATTTTTGTTATAATGACCCCTGCTTTTGCTCAAACAAATTCACAGACTTTGCCTACAGAAAAGGGAACATTAGATGTAAAATTATCATATGATGAAATTATCCCTGGTCAATTAACTACATTGAAAACTGATTTTATTAATCCTCAAACACAGAAAATACAAGAGCACATCGATTGGAGATTTTCAGTTTCAAAAGAGGGTGAAACTATTTGGGGACCCACACAACTAAGTCATACATCAAAGGGATCATTGGATAATTTGAAATATGAATTTCAAGATGACGGGATGTATAATTTAGAATTTGAAATTGAAGGGATTTTATTTCAACCAATTCCACTTGAAAAAGTTTCATTTTATATTATGGTTGGCGAAGCCAGTGCACAACCTGATACTCCACCCCCAGTAAATGATAATGGCGGCGGATGTCTAATTGCAACTGCAACCTATGGTTCAGAATTAGCACCCCAAGTTCAACAACTAAGAGAATTAAGAGATAATACAATTCTCCAAACAAAATCCGGTGATTCATTTATGAATGCATTTAATGAATTGTATTATTCATTCTCACCTACAGTTGCAGACTTGGAAAGACAGCATCCTATTCTCAAAGAAAGTATGAAAGTAACATTAACTCCATTGTTAACATCACTTTCTTTTCTCAATCATGTCGATATTGACTCAGAACAGGAGATGTTAGGTTATGGTATTTCTTTAATTTTGCTAAATATTGGAATGTATGCTGGACTACCGGCTTTTGGAATTCTAAAATTGTACCAGTTTAGAAAACAATAGATTTTGGTTCTGAAAATCCCAGAGAGGTTTTTATGGATCCCATCAATAGTTTCTATTAATGAAGACTATAGCTATAGGCTCCTTTTTCGTACTATTTGCTATTGTAGTCAGTATGACTACAAGTCCAGCATTTGCAGATCATGCAACTGCCAGTGTTAGCACTCCACAAGGAACTTCCGTTCCAGGATGTGAAACCACAAACGAATGTTACATTCCTTATGAAGTAACAATCGATGTTGGCGGTGAAGTAACATGGTCAAACGATGATTCCGCTGCACATACTGTAACATCAGGAAGTGCCGCAGATGGACCATCGGGTCATTTTGACAGCAGTCTATTTATGGCAGGAACTACATTTTCTGTCAAATTTGACGGTTACGACCCAGGTGAATATCCTTACTTTTGCATGGTACATCCATGGATGGAAGGAATTGTAACTGTTCAGGAAGCAGGTGCTGAAGGAGAAATGGAAAACAAAGGAGGAGAATTAATGGTAGTAATTTCTGACGCTGCCGTTAAAGGTGGGACTCAAGTTGACCTTGAATTCAGTGAATTACATGTCAACTATGAAATTACTGCAAAACAAAATGGTAAAGTAATCTTACAAGAAACTGCACATGCCATGGAAATGACAGCAAGTCACATGGTTGATGCTGTTGGATCTGATCAAAATCCAATTGACATTGAAATAGTTTCTTTAGGAATTGGAGCTCCAGGTAATGAAAAAGATTGGACTGGTCCTACGGGTTCAGTAGCAACTGCTAAAGTTGTTCCTGAATTTGGAACTGTCGCAATGATGATACTATCTGTTGCAATCATAAGTATAGTAGCAGTAACTGCCAAATCTAGAGTAATTCCAAGATATTAGGATTCTACTCTCTCTATTTTCTTTTTATTAAAGCAACTACTGCTAAGATTATTGCAGCAGCAGCAATTGATAATCCTAGAATTGCATAGTCGTACGCAGCACCATCAGATGATACTTCAATTCCTTGACCTGATTTCATTTCATTAACATCTGCTTGTAAAGATTTTACGGCACTTTTCAAAGCGGTAACGTCTTGATCAGATGATGAACCAGCTATTGGTGGAAAGTCCAATATTGCAGAAGATTCTACATCTTCAACTGGAATATCCACATCTATAGGAATTCCATTAATTTCTCCTTTTAGATGAATTGAAATTGAGCCTGTTTTAGTTGGGATTACCTTAGAAAGGTAGTGCCCTGGTCTTGGATCTGAATCTATATCCAAAACTTTAGTTATACCTCCAAATTTTGCAGTGGCTTCAAGGTTTTTGAAGGCATTTTTTATTCCAACCTTCAACCCCGCTGTCTCTCCCTGCTCACTAATTGCAAAAACAAAATCATTTCTAAATCCTACAACTGGTGGTTCTATTCCCCAACCCACTTCAATCTCGTATTGTTCCACTTCTACTGTAGTATGAGCAAAAGCTTGTGAAACTAATCCTGCAAAAACCAACAGTGCAAAAATACTCAAAGTAGCGACCTTCATGTCTATAATTCTATAATGATGTGTTATTATCTTTACGTGAATTGGTACAAATCTCAAACTAAATGAAAACTGTTTAAATTATCAGGAATAATCTGAAGATTAAATGAAAAAACTCTTGATTTTTTCTTTGTTGATTTTATCAATTTCAATACCCTCTGCTTTAGCACATCCGTTTACAGAAGAAACTAGCCCAAGTTCGGCGGTAAATGCTCCAGTTGGGATAACTGAAATCACAGTAATTTATTCAGAACCATTGGAATTAGATTTTAGTGCTCTGAAAGTTTTTGATAATAATGGTGTTCAAATCGATAATAGAGATTCCAAATATTACCTAGGAGAAAATTCTCTAATTGTGACTACTCCTCCGCTTGAAGGTGGAGTATACACGGTAACAAGTAAAGTCCTTTCAAAAGTTGACGGTCATTTAGTTGGTGACGCATTTATTTTTGGTGTAGGAGATGTCACCATTGATATTCCGAGTGATGCAGAAAAATCAATCTATGAAATATTATTTTTTCCAGAAGCTGCTGCTAGATTTCCAGGACTTGTAGGACAAACTATTGTTTTAGGATCAGTTATTGCTTCTATGCTAATTTGGGGAACTCAAAATAAAAATCTGATTCGAAAAGATATTGAAAGAATAAATTCTGTTCATCATGGAAAATTTATGACCTTAACTGGTATTGGATTAATGACAGTATTTGCATCAAATATTGCCATGCTGGCAGTGCAAACCTTGCGATTAGAGGCTTCGGTGTTTGATGCAATACAAACAACATTTGGGACATCATGGCTAATTAGAATGATAATTACCATTATTCTTTTGGTAATTTGGTTTTGGATGGATAGAAAAAAATCCACTACAAAAAAAAATCAAATTCCAATACTTTTGGTATCTCTTGCCCTAATTGGGACTACAACTATGATAGGCCATGGTAGTGCTAGCGGAGAGATGGCAGCTATTGCTTTAGATTATGTACATAATTTAGTTGCAGCAATTTGGATTGGTGGAATTATTTATTTTGTATTTGCCCTACTTCCTACACTTTCAAAACTAGACA
>Ga0224512_10003595_pt1 | contig 13542 bp, 13 predicted proteins | sample SF_May12_sed_USG_4_FD_169103 | JGI IMG/M metagenome (GOLD analysis project Ga0224512, IMG submission 169103) | Sediment microbial communities from San Francisco Bay, California, United States - SF_May12_sed_USGS_13 | ecosystem: Environmental > Aquatic > Marine > Sediment | place: USA...
CTGTGGACCCTCCACCTCGTGCGGGCGGACGAGAGGGATTTTCCGCCGGTCTACGTGAGGAAGACATCCTTGCGCCCCGAGGAGGTGTCGCGCTTCTTCCCCTACTCGGGCACCTGGTACCGGGCCTACGAAGTGGCGTTTCCCAAGGAAGCGGGGGAGAAGGTGGAGGCGACGATCGCCGCGCCACGGTTCAAGCTGGTCCTCTCGGGGGTACAGGGGCGCGCTGTGCTGGTCTGGGACTAGCCGGTCTCCAGGAATCCATTCCCTCAGATTCCGGAACGGAACCCTGGAGGCCGGCGCCCGTTAAAACCAAGTGCGGCGGATGAGGGTGTCCTTCCGCCCGTGCTCCTCGTCGAGGTAGGGGTAGTCGATCGTGGAGTGCAGCCCCCGGCTTTCCTTCCGCTGCATGGCGCACCGGACGATCAGCTCCGCGACAGTACAGATGTTGCGAAGTTCCAGCAGATCCCCCGTTACCTTGAAGTTCCAGTAGTACTCCGAGATCTCCTTTTTCAGGAGTTCGATCCGGTCGAGCGCCCGTTCCAGCCTCTTGTTCGAGCGGACGATGCCGACGTAGTTCCACATCATCCGGCGGATCTCGTCCCAGTTGTGGGAGACGACGACCGCCTCGTCCGAGTCCTGCGCATTCCCCGGGTCCCATTCCGGCACGTGGACCTTGGGGCGCGGCTTCCCGGCATACGCCTGGGCGGCCCGCGCGACCGCCCGGTCGGAGAATACGAGGGCCTCGAGGAGGGAGTTGGAGGCGAGCCGGTTGGCCCCGTGCAGGCCGGTGCTCGCGCATTCCCCGATGGCGAAGAGCCGCCGCAAGTCGGATTCCCCGTTCCTGTCGGTCCGGACACCGCCACACTGGTAATGCGCCGCGGGGACGACCGGGATCGGGTCCCTGGTGATGTCGATCCCGAAGGAAAGGCATGTCTTGTGGATGTGCGGGAACCGCTTCCGGATAAAGGCGGCCCCCTTGTGTGCGATGTCGAGGTAGACGCAGTCCTCCCCCGTCCGCTTCAGCTCTGCGTCAATTGCTCGTGCGACGATGTCGCGGGGGGCGAGTTCCCTCATGGGGTGCACGCCCTTCATGAACTGCCTGCCCGCCCGATTGAGCAGCTTTCCCCCTTCGCCGCGTATCGCCTCCGAGAGGAGGAAGGACTTGGCGTGCGGGTGGAAAAGGCAGGTGGGGTGGAACTGTACGAATTCCATGTTGGCGATTGTCGCCCCGGCCCGGTATGCGATCGCGATGCCGTCCCCGGTGGCGATGTCGGGGTTGCTCGTGTACAGGTAGACCTTGCCGGATCCGCCCGTGGAAAGGATCGTGGCGTCCGCCAGAAACGTGTGGATTTTCCCCGTCTTCAGGTCGAGGACGTAGGCACCGATCACCTCGTCTTCCTTGCGGCGCCCGAACGACTCCACCTTGTGACGGGTGATGAGGTTGATGGCGGCATGGTTCTCGAAGATCCGGATCCGGCGATTGGCGCGTGCCCGGGAGAGCAGCGCCCGCTCCACCTCGCGTCCGGTCAGGTCCCGGGCGTGGAAGATCCGGCGCTTCGAATGTCCTCCCTCGCGGCCGAGGTCGAACTTCTCCCCCCCGACCCCGCGGGTGAACCGGACCCCCCACTCAATCAGCTCCCGGATCCTTTCGGGAGCGTTGCGGACGACCATGTCGACCACGTCGGGCTGGCAGATGCCGGCCCCCGCCCGGTGCGTGTCCTCGATATGGGATTCGAACGAATCCTCGCCGCTCCAGACGGTGGCGATACCGCCCTGGGCGTATTGCGTGCTGGACTCGGAGGCTTCCCTTTTCGTGATGATGGTGACCGACCCCTTCCTGGCCGCGCGGAGCGCAAAACTCAGGCCTGCGATGCCGCTTCCGACGACCAGGAAATGGGAATGCTTTTCCATTTACCGTCTCCCGCGGGACCTCATCCCGATTGACAAGGCAAATGCGAGTCTACTAAAATGCGGAAATATGAAGTATTTACGCATATTTTTAATCATATCCGTCTTCTTTTGTCCAATGGATATTTGGGGGGATATCTACCGGTATGTGGACCAGGACGGGGTCGTACACTTCACCAACACCCCGGGCGGCATGAAGGCGGACCTCTACCTCCGGGAGGCCCCCAAGGCCCCTCCTGCGCGGAGGTCCAGGGGGAGGGAGAACGCCTGGATGATGGCGTACGCCGAACAGTGCTCCCGGGCGAACAACCTGCCCCCCGCCCTGATCAAGGCAATCATCAAGGCCGAATCAAACGGGGAGCGGCTCGCCGTGTCGCCCAAGGGGGCGCAGGGAATGATGCAGCTCATGCCGTTCACGGCGAAGCGGCTAAACGTCACCGACCCCTTCGATCCGATAGAGAACATCGAGGGGGGGGTCAGGTACATCAAGGAATTGCTGGGGACGTTCGGCGGGAATCTTGTCCACGCAGTGGCCGCCTACAATGCCGGCCCCGCGGCGGTGAAGAAGTATGGCGGCATTCCCCCGTACGATGAAACCCGTGTCTATGTAAAAAGGGTGATGAATTACTACCAGCAATACCAGTCCCTCGAATGAACGGAAACAGCCGGCTCAACCCGCCCAACGTTCTTACCCTTATCCGGATTCTCACCGTGCCGATCGTCGTGCTTCTTCTGTACACTCCGGATGGTCGCGACATCCCCCTGTCCCGGTCGGTGGCGGCGACAATTTTGTTCACCGTGTCGTCCTTCACCGACCTGTTCGACGGTTATATCGCGAGGCGCTACCAGATGGTCACCTCCCTGGGGAAGCTGCTTGACCCGCTGGCGGACAAGCTATTGGTCTGCGCGTCGATCGTGATGCTGATCCCTTCGGGCAGGGTGCCGGCCTGGATGGTGGTCATTATCGTGGGCAGGGAGATCGGCGTCACGGCGCTCCGTGGGGTCGCTTCCACCGAGGGGCTCGTCATCGCGGCCTCCCCCCTGGGGAAGGCGAAGACGATCATTTTGTCCATCGGGGTCGGGGCCCTCATCCTCAACTACCCCCTGATGGGGATCGACTTCCACCTTCTGGGGATGTTGTTCCTGGTGCCCGGCCTGATCCTGACGGCGTTGTCGGGGCTGGACTATTTCCTCAGGTTCGTCAAGGAGATCTTCAAGTAGTAGGGGAGCCGGACCGATTTCTTGACAACGCGGTGGCGATTCTCTTAGAATCGAGGTCCCGACGCGGGCGTAACTCAGTGGTAGAGTGCAACCTTGCCAAGGTTGAAGTCGCGGGTTCAAATCCCGTCGCCCGCTCCAAATAAAACAGGGGGTTACGGTGAAAAGCCGTAACCCCTTTTTTTAACGCCGGGGGGTTCTTTACCGTGACCTCCTTGGTAGGGATCAGTCTACCCACGGCAAGAGACGTAACCAGGAAATTACACGCGATACGTTTATGATAATAACGATCATGGAAAGCGCGATTGCAGCCGTTATTATAATGGCTAATATTTCGTCTGGCATATATCGGATCCGCGATTTCATTCTTCGTCCTCCTTAATAGGTTCCCTTGTCGTCTCGTTTCATTTTCAACTAGTCAACGAACAGCGTCCCCCCGCCGCCTCCTTTTCGGCGAACCAGTTTACCAGGTATACCTGGAAAACAATTTATACCTGGGGTTGTAGAAGTCAAATCTTTTTTGAGGGTATAATGGCGGCTATGGAAAAGAAGAAAGGACCACCGCGGCATTACCCGACGACGATCTGCACTCGCGTTTCGGAAAAGACGTTCAGTCGGCTGGCGAAATTGGCCCTGGATGAGGATCGGCCGGTTTCGTGGATAGTCAGGAGAATCCTCGTCCAACACCTGGAGGCCCAGGACAAGAAGGGGCGAAAATAGCGCCCAGGATGTTTTTTATCTCCCCGTCCTGAAGAGATCAACGACCCCCTGCTCCCCTTGGAACTCCTTCCCCCTGTGGCAAATTGGCTCAGTTGTCGGCTTACGAACCCTCGGAGGGCTCCCCCGCTTCGGGTACAGTTCGGGGACGGGGTACAGTTCGGGGACGTTCTTAAACTTTTCAAGGCATGGGACCGGATTCCCTCCGTTGGAGGGGGAGATTACCCGATTTTCCGCGCCAAATCCCCGGCGAAGACGGGGTAGGAGCGCCGAAGAAGCGGGATCTGGGCGCGCATCAGTGCGAGGTCGGACGGGGAAGGGGAGGGCGTTTCCGGAACCTTCTCCGGCATGAGGGGGAATCCCGTCTGCTTCCGCACCTCATCGCCCGATACGCCGGGATGGAGGGAGGCAAGACGCCACTCGGCAGCGTCGCCGTCATACTCCATCGTGCAAAGGGGCGTGATGAGCTTCGTGGGGCCTCCCCGACGCCATGGGTAATGCGGGGTGCTCGCCGCGGAAGTGATGAAATCGCATTTCTCCACAAACACGCGGGGGGAGTGGGCAAGCGTCACCAGGACGACGCGCCGAGTCATGTAGTAGAGCATCGCCGAGCCCGCCCCTCCGGGAAGGCGGACGCGGGGGGCGGCGTACTTCCCGATGCAGGTAAGGTTGATGTTCCCCTTCCGGTCGACCTGGGCGCCCGACAGGAAGAAGAGGTCGAGTTTCCCCCGCTGTGCCAGGTCGAACAGCTCCCGGGAACCGTCGGTCACGGGGGTGTCCTCCGACCCGAAGAAAAGGAACTTTCCGTGTCCGGCATGACGGGCCCTTGCGTGGAGCACCCCCAGGAGAGGAACGGGAGAGAGAGTTCCCACCGCCGTCCGCTCGAAATCGCGAACCTCGAGGGACACCTGGAAGGCCAGGTATTCCTCCGGGAGGCATCCTTCGAGGGCGAGGGCCATAGCGCGTCAGACCGCCTTCCCGCAGGCAAGCCTTAAGTACTCGTCCTCGGTCTTCCCGAGGACGAATCGGGACAGATACTCCGAAAACCCCTCCGGCGTCTTCGCCGCCGCGAGGTACTCCTCGACGTGGGCGCGGTCGATCCCGTAGACGTGGACGCATCCTGCCGGGTGGGCGCCCCGAGGCGCCACGACGACCAGATCGATGTGGAGGGCGGAGAGGAAGATCTCCCCGGGACGGGCGGCGAGTTTTTCCGCCGGGACGACTTCCTCCACGGTTACGATGGCCCGCTTCGCCGCGAGGACGGCGAGCCGGTCCGACTCGAGAGCGGAACAGACGACGTTTCCCATTTCGTCGGCGCGGATCGCGTGGATGACCGCCCAGTCCGGACGGATCGCCGGCACGACGAAGATCTCGTTTCCCGAATACGGGTCCTTGACGATCCGGAAATCCTCCCGGACTTTTTCGTAGTCTGTCCCGGCGAATCCGAGCATGGGGTGGAACGGCAATCCGGAGGCTCCAGCCTGGAGACCGGCCAGGATGCCGGGTCAGGAGTGTTCGTGCGTGACGATCCGCCCGCTTTCGACTCCCCGCCGGAAGTTCGGCGCCATGCCGAACTCCCCCATCGATATCTGGGGAAACTCGATGGAGCGGGCGCACCCTGCGCCGACCAGCAGGTCGACGTTGATCCCCCCCACGGGAACGACGACGAGATCGAGGTCCCTCTTCTTCTGCCGGACCAACTCCCGGACGAACGCCATCGGGCTCATGATCATCGCTCCGCCGATCGCGATCTTCGCCCCCGAAGGTACGGCGGCGGCGGCCTCGGCAAGCGTTACGAACTGTGCCTGATTCATGAATGGGGCCTCCTCTGCCCTGTGGCTCGCCAACCGTAGCTCCGAAATCTCGGTCGGATTGCGGCGATGAAGAGTAAAGGATGGTGCCCGGGGGGGGAATCGAACCCCCATGGCTTATTCAGCCTCGGGATTTTAAGTCCCGTGCGTCTGCCAGTTCCGCCACCCGGGCGCTTCCCCGTACGATACCATGAAAACTCAGCGAACGATCCCGAGCAAACCGAGGCCATCCCGAAACAGCAGGACCGCAAATAAAACGAGCAGCATGGCGAGAGCGCGCATGAGGACGGAGTAGGTTCGCGGCCCCAGCAGATGCTTCGACCTGCCGGCCAGCACTGCCAGCAGCACTTTGGAGCCGACGAGGCAGACGTAAAAACCGCAGATGAATGCCGCGGCAGCGGATGGTCCCGTTTTCCATCCCTTGAGGACCGTCGGAGCTCCGACGGTCAGCCAGAACAGGTAGGGGTGGGGGCTCAGCGCGTTGACTATCGCTCCTTTCCGGAGCGATTGCGGATCGGCCACCACGGCGGCGGGGTCCTGCATTTTCGCGCGGAATGTTTCCCGGGCCATGTGCAGCAGGAAGAACCCTCCGAGGATCGAGATCGCTCCCAGCAGGGCTCCTGCGCCTGACAGCTTTGCCAGGAGGAACGTCGAGACCAGGATGATCGGCAGGTCCGTCAGAAGGGGGGCTGCCGCGATCTTGATTCCCTCCCGGGCCCCGTGGCGGATCGTCTGGGAAAGAACCATGGCAAGGAGCGGGCCGGGCGAGAATCCCGCCGACAGTCCCAGAACGATACCTGCGCCCAGAAAAAAGAGCAATCTGTCCGGTTCTCCGTTCGCCTTCCCGGCGGGCGAGAAAGAAACAGGGACTCAACAGGAGTTGGCTAAGTCCCTGAAAACATTGGAGGCGGCACCCGGATTCGAACCGGGGAATAAAGGATTTGCGGTTCGCGGAAATCTTCGGCTTGATAGACGAGGTAAATGCATCCAGAAAAGGCGAGGTCAAGTCTCCTTCGACTTGTTCCCTGTCTTCTCCCCGGCCAGTGCATCGATTGCGGCCTTGACGCAGACTCCGTCCTGCTCGGGTTGTGCACCGCTCACGCCGATCGCGCCGACGATCCGGCCGTCCTCGATCAGCGGGACCCCACCATCGATCGGCAGGGCGCCGGGCAGCCCGAGGTTTTGCAGGCGACCTGCCACGATCCCTTCCTCGAACAGCTTGGTCGAACGCTTGAAGGCCACGGCTGTGCGCGCTTTCTCGATCGCGACGTCGGAGCTGGCGGTCTGGGTGCCGTCCATTCGCTCGAAGTACACCAGCACGCCGCCCGGATCGACGACCGCAACGGCCACGGTCCAACCGTTCTTCTTCCCCTCGGCGATAGCCCCAGCGCTCGCCTTGCGCGCCGTCTCGAGGGAAACGGGTGCGCCGTATGGGTTCGTAAGCCGCTGCGTGAAGAGGGGATCGCCCGGGTCCGGAGGCTGCCGACGGGATTTCATGGCACGTAAGGTAGGTGTTACCACGGGCCCGTTGTTGTCAATGCGTCTGACCCCGCTTGCATCCCGGCCGGACAGAAAAAATGCCCACAAATTTTCTCCAGGCCCTTGATTTTCATGGAGGCGGCACCCGGATTCGAACCGGGGAATAAAGGATTTGCAGTCCTCTGCCTTACCACTTGGCTATGCCGCCGTAGTCGTATTCTCGGCCGAAGCGAGGCGCGGTGTCAAGTGTGGCAGGGTGCGCCCCCGGTCCCCGAAGGACCGGCCCGGATTCATTTATTTCGATAAAGTGATACTATTATTTCTGTCCGTTCCGCGTTTGGTCCGCCCCGGAGGTCCTCTTGGCCGCTACGATTTTCATTACCGGAGTTGCCGGGTTCATCGGGTCCCACGTCGCGGAAGCCCTCCTTCTCCGGGGCGACCGTGTCCACGGACTGGACAACTTCGACCCCTTCTACGACCGGTCGCTAAAGGAACGGAACCTGGCGGTCCTGTCCCCCTACCCGGAGTTCCGCTTTACGGAAGGCGATATCCGGGACGAAGCCGCGCTTGGCCGGTGGGGGGACTCCTCCCCCGCAGATGCGCTCATCCACCTGGCCGCGAAGGCGGGCGTTCGCCCCTCGTTGGCAGATCCCGTAGGGTACGCTGATGTGAACGTGTCGGGCACCGCGCGTATCCTTGCGTGGGCGAGGAACCGGGCCCTCCGCCGCGTTCTGTTCGCTTCGTCCTCGTCGGTGTACGGCGGGAACTCGAAGATCCCCTTTTCCGAGGACGACCCCGTCGACCACCCGGTAAGCCCTTACGCCGCAACGAAGAAGGCGGGGGAGCTATTGTGCCACACGTACTGCCACCTGTACGGGATGAACATAGCGTCACTGCGCTTCTTCACCGTGTACGGTCCGCAGCAGCGACCGGAGATGGCGATCCACAAGTTCACCAGGCTTCTCCACGAGGGGAAGGAAATCGACGTCTACGGGGACGGGTCGAGCAGGCGCGACTACACGTACGTCGACGACGTCGTGGGCGGGGTCCTGGGCGCGCTCTCCGCGCCGCCCGGGTACCGGATCTACAACCTCGGGGAGTCCGCCACGATCTCCCTATCTGACCTCATCGGCCTGCTGGAGGAGGCCACCGGAATCCGGGCGAACCGCCGGTTTCAGCCGGTGCAGCCGGGGGATGTTCCCGTGACCTTCGCGGACATCACCCGCGCCCGCGCGGAGATCGGATACGACCCGAAAATCCCCGTCACGGAGGGGGTTACAAGGTTTGTGCGATGGTATCGGGGCAACCTGGCCAAATCAACCTTTCGAGGAGGTGACCGATGAAGATCACATTGTCTGTAATCAAGGCGGATATAGGCTCCATCGGAGGCCATATCCAGCCGAGTGCCCGGCTTGTCGAGGCGGTGCGAAAGTCCGTTGCCGACAAGGGGAGAAAGCTTCTGATTGACTTCCACGTGGGATACACCGGCGACGATATCGCGATTCTCATGACGCACGAGGGAGGGGTCCTGTCCGAACAGGTCCACAAGCTCGCCTGGGACACCTTCCTTGCAGGGACAGAGGTGGCGAAGGCGCAGGGGCTCTACGGCGCCGGCCAGGACCTGCTGAAGGATTCCTTCTCCGGAAACGTGAAAGGGATGGGGCCCGCCGTCGCCGAGCTGGAATTCGAGGAGAGGCCGAACGAGCCGTTCCTGCTCTTCGCCGCCGACAAGACCGACCCCGGCGCGTACAACCTCCCGTGCTACCTTGCGTTCGCAGACCCCATGTTTAGTTCCGGGCTCATCCTTTCCCCCAAGGTGGGAGCAGGGTTCACCTTCCGCATCATGGACGTGGAGCACACCGACGGGGATCGGGTGATCGACTTGAACGCACCGGAGGATCTCTATGACATCGCCGCGCTCCTGAGAGACCAGGAGCGATTCGTCGTCGAGTCGATCCGGTCCCGTGCCACGGGGGATATCGCCGCCGCGGCGAGCACCACGAGGCTCCACAATATCGCAGGGAAGTACACCGGCAAGGACGACCCCGTGATGCTCGTCCGGGTCCAGGGGAACTTCCCCGCCACGGGCGAAGTCCTCTCGCCGTACACCATCGGCCACTTCGTGGCGGGGTTCATGCGCGGGAGCCATCACGGGGCGCTGATGCCGGTACCGAAAAACACCGGGACCTCGTTCTTCGACGGGCCGCCGATCGTCTCCTGCCTGGCCTTCAGCGTCAGGAACGGCAAGCTCACCGAGCCCGCGGACCCCTTCGACCATCCGTACTGGGAGTACGTGCGGACAAGGGTATCTGCCAAGAACGAGGACCTGCGGCGGCAAGGCTTCTTCGGCCCCGCCATGCTCCCGTACAGCGAGCTCGAGTATGGCGGGATCGTGGAGAGGCTTACGAAAATGGATTCCCTCTTCCACGTCCTGACGCCGCGGGAAGAGGTGAAAGCGTAAGGGAGGAAGTACCGGGCGGGCACCCCGCCCGCCCGGCAATTTCCGGGAAGGGGGAGGGATGGCCGGCGGAATCCGGTTCCGGTTCGACTTTTCACTCGTGCACGAAGGGAACCTCCGCAACGGAGAGGGGCTCACCCCCCGCCAGATGGGCAGGGCGGTCCGGCGCGCGGAGCGGGTGGCGCAAAAGCTCATCTCCCGGCACGCGGCGGGGGAGATCGGGTTTCCCGGACTCCCGTTCCTTGAAAAAGAGGCGCGCGCCGTTTCCCGGTTCGCCGCGGGGATGCGGAAGCGGTTTACCCATCTCATCGTCCTGGGGATCGGCGGGTCCGCGCTGGGGACCAAGGCCGTCTTCGAGGGCGTGGGAGAGGCTGGGGTCCGGAAGGGGCTTCGCCTTGCGGTGGCCGACAATGTGGACCCCGACGGGTTCTTCCCGCTGCTGCGCTCTCACCCGATGAAGACCACCGCGGTCGTGGCCATCAGCAAGTCCGGCGGGACCGCGGAGACGAACGCCCAGCTCGCGCTGGCCATCCAGGCCCTGAAACGGGCCAACGGGAAGAAGTGGAAGGACCACCTGGTGATCCTCACCGACCCGGAGAAGGGGGTGTTCCGCCGGTTTGCCGACTCACTGGGAGTCGCCTCGTTTCCCGTGCCTCCGAATGTGGGGGGGCGGTTTTCGGTCCTGTCCCCCGTAGGTCTCCTCCCGCTGGCCGCCGCGGGCGTTTCCGTGGAGAATCTGCTGGCCGGCGCCCGGTGGATGGAGTCGACATTTCGCAGAAGCAAGGGGGGGGGGAACCCTGTCCTGGCCGCCGCCGCCATTTACTCCCACTACCTGATCGACAATCCGAAGCCCGTGCACGTCTGGTTCACGTACGGGGAGGGTCTTGCGCGCGTGGCCGAATGGTGGCAGCAGCTCTGGGGAGAGAGCCTGGGGAAGCGAAAGGGCGCGGATCCCCCCGTGGGGCAGACGCCGGCCCGTGCGGTCGGGGTGACCGACCAGCACTCGCAGGTGCAGCTTTACCAGGACGGTCCCGCCGACAAGCTCTTCACCTTCGTGAAGTGGATGACCGGCAGGGAGAAGGGGAACGTCCCTTCTTCCGGGTTTGCCCCCGGGATGGAGGTCCTGGGGAATAGGCCTCTTCGCGACCTGTTCGATGCAGAGTTCGAGGGCACGATCGGCGCCCTCTGGGAGGCGGGCCGCCCCATCGTCCGGATGGAGGTGGGGAAGAGGGATGAGGCCCACCTGGGAGCATTCCTGCACTTCTGGGAGTGGGTGACCGCCATCGCAGGGGAGTGCGCGGGGATCGACCCCTTCGACCAGCCCGGCGTGGAGAAGGGGAAGGTCATCACCCGCGCCCTCATGGGCGAAAAAAGTTCCGCGAAACGACGGGCCGCGTTTCTCCGCAAGAAGCGGAACCGGGTGAAGGCCGAGATCCGGCTTGCTGGGAGAACACCTTTCCGGGGGAAGCGCCGGCACGGAGCCGCCCTCGATACCGTGCCGGGAAGGAGCTAGCCGATGGGGGGAAGGATCCACCTGCTTCCCGACGGCGTGATCGACCAGATCGCCGCCGGGGAGGTGGTCGAGAGGCCGTCCTCCCTCCTGAAGGAACTCCTGGAGAATGCCGTCGACGCCTCCGCGGACAGGATCGAGGCGGAGGTCTTCGGCCCGTTCCCCTTCTCGCTCCGGGTCTCCGACAACGGCGTAGGCATGACGGCGGAGGAGGCCGAAGCTGCCGTCCGCCGCCACACCACGAGCAAGATCGCCTCGGCCGAGGATCTCCAGAAGCTTTCCACCTTCGGGTTTCGGGGGGAGGCCCTCCCCTCGATCGCCTCGGTGTCCCGACTCCGGATCCTGACCCGGCCGCCCGGCCAGGACCTTGGCACGGAAATCGTCGTGGCGGGAGGGAAGATCCAATCGATGGGGGAAGCCGGCGCTCCGCGCGGAACGACCGTCGAAATGACGAACCTCTTCGGGAACATCCCCGCCCGGCTGAAATTTCTGAAAACCCCCCGGACGGAGATGGCCCATCTGTGGGAGGTATTCCACGGCGTAGCTGTCCCCAGCGAGGGGATTTCCTTCCGGATGGGGGACGGAAGGACCGAGGTATCCTACGAGGGGGGGGAATCGCGCCTGGACCGGGCAAAGCGGCACGCGGGCGAGGGGAGCAAGTACCTCGTTCCCCTTTCGCTTTCCTCGGCCTTTTTCCGGGTCACCGGCTGGGCCGGGCTGCCCCACCTCTCCCGGATCGGCGCCTCGGGGGTCCACTTCTTCGTCAACGGCCGGCATTTCCGAGACAAGGGGGTGTTCGCTGCCGTTCGGGAGGCGTACCGGGGGATCCTGCCCCCCGACCGGCATCCGGTGATCTACCTGTTCCTCGATTGCGACCCCTCCGAGGCCGATGTAAACGTCCACCCCGCCAAGATGGAGGTGCGCTTCCGGTACGGGAAGGACCTGTTCGAACTGGTGCGTCATGCGATCGGGGAAGCACTGGGGGAGATTCCGGCATCCCCTACCGTCGTTTCCTCCCCGTCTGGCGCAGAAGTCCGTCTGGGGCACCCGCTCCATCCGAAGGCCGGCGCACAGGCGTGGGAGAACCTGTTCGGTGACACCGCGTTGCCGTCCCCCCTGTTCCGCGCCGAGGGGGACGACTTCCCCGCTTCGGAGAGGGAGGGGGGGTTCGGGGCGCTCCGGCCCGTCGCCCAGATTCTGGGAACGTACATTGTCTGCGAGGGGATGGAGGGAATGGTGATCATCGACCAGCACGCGGCCGACGAGCGGATCGTCTTCTCCCGGCTGAAGGATTCCTACCTCGGGAAGAACGCGCCCGTCCAGCGGTGGCTGGTGCCGCAGGTCGTCTCCCTCCCGGGGGCGGGCAGGAAGGAGCGCACCGAGGTCGAAGGGTTTTTGTCGGAGGTCGGATTTCTTTGCGAGTCCTTCGGTGAAAACACGTTCAAGATCTCCGGGGGGCCCGCCATCCTGGGCCATTTCGACCTCCAGCGCTGGTGGAAGGACCTGGGCGACTTTCTCCTCTCCCAGGGCGTCGCACCGAAGGGGATCTTCGATGCGGACCGGGAGTTGTGGCGCATCGCATGTCATGCCTCCTTGCGGGGCGGGATGCCGCTCGAAAAGGAAGGGATGCGGGCCCTCCTTTCCGACCTCGACCGCGCGTTCGCATCACACAGTTGCCCGCACGGGCGCCCCGTATGGGTGAAGATTTCCGCCGCCGAGATGAAGCGGATGTTCGGCCGCACGTAACCTCCCCATGGGTGATAACCGGATTATCGTCCTGTCAGGTCCCACCGCGTCCGGGAAGACGGCGATCGCGATCTCCCTCGCGCGCGTATTCCCTCTGGAGATCGTCAGCGCCGATTCGATGCAGGTCTACCGCGGCATGGACATCGGGACGGCGAAGCCGACCCCTGCCCAACGGGCGGAAGTCCCCCACCACCTCGTGGACGTGGCGGATCCGGACGAGAAATTCAGCGCCGGCCGTTTCGTGGCCGGGGCCGAGGAGGCGATCCGCGGCATCCGGAAAAAGGGCCGCCTTCCGCTCGTTGCCGGGGGAACGGGGATGTACATCCGGTCGCTCCTTCGGGGGCTCGACGCGCTTCCTTCCGACCCGGGCGTCCGGGCCCGGCTCACCCGCCGCTGGGAGGAGGACAGGGGGAAGGCGCTGTATGGCGAGCTCCAGCGCATCGACCCGGTCTCCGCGGCGAAAATCCATCCCTCGGACCGGGTCCGGATAGTACGGTCCCTCGAGGTGGCGGAGATGACGGGAGAGCCGGCCAGCGCACGAAAGGCGAGCTGGGCTTCCGGGGGAAGCCGGCACCGGATCCTGTTTCTGTTGCTTTCGATCGAGCGGGAGGAGCTGTACCGGCGCATCGACCGACGGGTGGAAGAGATGTTTCGCGCGGGGCTTGTCGAGGAGGTGAACGGGCTTCTTGCCAGGG
>Ga0224512_10003596_pt1 | contig 13535 bp, 13 predicted proteins | sample SF_May12_sed_USG_4_FD_169103 | JGI IMG/M metagenome (GOLD analysis project Ga0224512, IMG submission 169103) | Sediment microbial communities from San Francisco Bay, California, United States - SF_May12_sed_USGS_13 | ecosystem: Environmental > Aquatic > Marine > Sediment | place: USA...
AGTTGCGGCACGGGCCGACAGCCAAACGGTGATCCGGGATGGCCCCGCCCGCGCCCCCGCTGCAAGACGCCAGAAACCGGTGTTTTAAAAAAACCGGCAGAAAGCAGCAGAAAATTCAAGCCACACGTAGTACACTCTGTTCAATCCTGCAGCCTAGAATCAGGTTTAAGAACTTTAGGGATCCGGATGATTCGCAAGATCGTTGTCATTAACAGCAAGGGTGGATGCGGTAAGACGACCCTGTCCACCAACCTGGCGAGCTATTACGCCGCGCACGGTTACCCCACCGCCCTGTTCGATTACGACCCGCAGGATTCTTCCACGCGTTGGCTGGCACAGCGGCCCGGGCACCTGCCAGGCATCCACGGTGTCGCGGCCGCGCATCCACCGGAAGAGAATGTCACGCGCTCGTTCCAGCTGCGCGTGCCACCCGGAACACAGCGCCTGATCCTGGATACGCCGGCCTCCCTGAAACGCATGGAGCTGATCGAGATCCTGCGCGATGCCTGGGCCATTATCGTACCCATCCTGCCTTCAACCATAGACTCCTGCGTAACCCTGGATTTCCTCCAGGACCTCGGCAAGGAGGTGCATCTGCATGCCCCCGAGGCCTCGATTGCGATCGTGGCCAACCGGGTGCGGCGCAACACGCGCGCGTTCCAGACGCTGATGAAGTTCCTCGCAGACAAGGACATGTCACCGGTGGCCTGCCTGCGTGATTCGCAGAACTACGTGCAGGCGGCAGCTGAAGGCACGGGCATCCATGACATGAAGGCCAATATTACGCGCGTGGACCGGGAACACTGGAAGAGCCTGATCGACTGGCTGGAAACGGAATCGCTGAACTCGGACACCGATTCCCTTGCCAGCGAGCAACACCTCAGCATCGCCTGACTACCGACGGGTGCATCACGCCGGCGCGAGGGCTACAGCTCAACCGGCATATAGAAGAACACGAAACGTCCCTGCTCGATGACCACCTCGAGGGTCGCACCGTGACTCAAGCCGTAATCCACATACCCCGGCACGGCACTGTCCTGGTGGCACTCACTGGCATGTTGCGGTGATTCGAAGTCACGGTCGCGGTCATACCAGGCCAGCAGCATGGCATCACCCAGGTGTTCTTTCGCAACGCTGTCGGCCAGGGTCATGGCTGCGCGGTAATCGCTGACGGAGTGCAGCGGGTTGATGTCGATAACATCCAGGGCAGCGTTATCGGGCAGTGATGGCAGGGGGCAGGCGGGTGTTGGAGGGTCGTTCGGCACGGGTTTCCTGCTGCGAATAAGGTCTGGAAATCGATAATACCCGATTTCCGTACCCGCGCGCTGTACAGCTACATGCAGCGTCAGGCGCTGGCTTCCATGCAATCCTCGCTGAAGACCTCCACCCGGTCACGGCCGTTGCGCTTGGCGGCATAAAGGGCCGTGTCGGCTTCCTTGAGCAGCATCTCGAAGTCGATGTGGCGTCCACCCTGGTAGATGCTGGACACCCCGAAACTGGCACTGATCTCCTGATCATCAGGCCGCAGTTCACGGATAAACTGGCAGAGGTGCTCGGCCTTGTAAATTGCGTTTTCAAGGTCACAGCGCGGCAACAGTATGATGAACTCCTCGCCGCCGAAGCGGGCCACCACGTCCTCTTCCCGGCAACGGGACGACAGCATGGTGCCGATCGCCGCAAGCACCTTGTCACCTGCCGCATGGCCATGGGTGTCATTGATGTTCTTGAACTTGTCCAGATCCAGCATCAGCAGGCTCAGCGACTCGCGGTGACGGATGGCGCTGCTGACATACTTTTGCGCAGTCTCCGCCAGGTAGGTCCTGTTATAGAGACCGGTCAACTGGTCAGTGACGGCCAGTTTGCGCAACTCGTCCTGTTGCGACCTGACCTTATCAAACAGCTGCTTGTTGATGATGAGATTTCCCAGCCGCGCCTTGAACTCGTCGTCCACGATTGGCTTCTCGATATAGTCATTGGCGCCCGAGCGCAGGATTTCAACCCGGCGCGACAAGTCCTCGTGCCCGGAAACGGCCAGCACCGGGATCTCGCGCTTGTCGGCAGCGGCTGAACGTATGCCACGCACCACGTTCAGGCCGCTCATCTCGCCCTCCAGCACGACATCGGTCACCACCGCGTCGTAGTCCTGCTGCACGAAGGCCTTCATGGCCGCCTCGCCGGTGCTGTAATGGTCCACATCCAGACCCATCTCGTTAAGGATGCTGATGGTCAACCGGGCCGTGGTCGGACTGTCCTCCACATACAGTACCCGACCGCTGAATACCCTGTGCAGGCGGTTAACCAGGGAAGTGAATAATTCCTGCAGCTCTTCGATACTGCTCTTGCGCATCACCTCGGTGACACCGGCCCCGTAGGCCATTTTCAGGGTCGCCTCGGCGTCCTCCGAGGTCAGCAGCACGATGGGCAGCAGACGCGTCTTCTCGTCATTGCGCAGCCGCCGGCAGAATTCCAGGCCGTCCATATCCGGCAGATGGAGGTCGAGCGAGATCAGGTCGAAAGTCTCCTCGGCCAGGGCAGCCAGGCCTTCCTCGGCCGACTGGACCATCCGCACATCCACCTCGAGCGCCTCGAGTACCAGGCCAATCATCTCCCGGTGGATCTTGCCATCATCAATGACCAGCGCTTTCATGCCGACTCTCCTATAGTTGCGTCACCATTCCCGACGCTGAATTTATTCAGGATCTTCTCTTTCATGCCAGTTGGTTCTCAGTGCTTGTCGTGGCGTCTGCCTGATGCCCCGCCGCGTCGCCCAGGTAAGCTGCGATGTGTTCCAGCGCCACGATACGGTCAACGGCATCCAGGCCCAGCGCCGTCTCCGGCATGCCATAGACCACGGAACTGTCCCTGTCCTGAACGATGGTGTGACAGCCCGCCTGGCGCATGCGCAGCAGGCCCTCGCCCCCGTCAACACCCATACCGGTAAGTAACACACCGATGGCATTGCCCGGACATGCCACTGCGACCGACTCCATCAGCGGGGTACTGGAAGGCCGGAAACGGTTGACCGGCTCGCCATCGAAGAGCTCCGCAAGCAGCAATCCGCCTGTACGCCTGACCTTCAGGTGCCGTTCATCCGGTGCAAAATAGACCACCCCGGGTCGCAATTCCTCGCCATTGGCGGCCAGCTTCAGTTCGAGTTCCACCGATTGCTGCAGCCAATCAATCAGGCCGTTCAGGTAACCGACCGAGATGTGCTGCACGATCACGATCGGCACGGAGAAACCGGCCGGCAGCCCCGCAAGGATCACTGCAAGTGCCTGGGGCCCTCCGGTGGAACAGCCTATGGCAATTAGATCGAACGCCCTGCGCACCCCGCGGGCCGGTGCCGGAGGATTAGCCCTGCCCTTTCCCTGCGGCTGGCGCCTGTTACGGCGGACAACCTGCAGGCTGGCCATGGCGCGCACGGTGGCAACCAGTTCCTGGTAGCTGTCGATATCCATCTCCTGGTCCAGGCCACCGGGTTTTTCCAGGACTGCCAGCGCGCCTTCCTCCAGGGCGCGAAAGCTGATCATGGTTTCCTGGTCATTGACATTGCTGGCCACTACGACGATGGGTGTCGGTTGCTCCACCATGATACGGCGGGTTGCCTCCAGGCCATCCAGCACCGGCATGCAGATGTCCATGGTCACCAGGTCGGGTTTGAGCTCCCTGGTAAGCCGCACCGCCTCTTCACCATCACGGGCATGCCCGATGACCTCGATATCGGGCTCATGCTCCAGAATCGAGCGGATCATCAGGGCAATGGTCCCTGAGTCATCGGCAATAAGTACACGTATCATCTGCGTTCTGGTCCTTGCATTTCTCACTAACTGCACAGAAGTCAAATAAAGCGCTGCACCACCTCCAGCAGCGCATGCGTTTCAAACTGTCCCTTGACTATATAGGCATCCGCACCCACCTCTATGCCGCGCTGCTTTTCTGCATCTGCGGCAAGCGAGGAAACTATAATTACCGGTATATCGGCCAGCCGTTCACTTTGCTTAATGCGTTCTGTCAGCTCGAAGCCATTCATGCGCGGCATCTCGATATCCGAAACCACCAGGTCGAAGGCCTGTCCCTGCAGTATTTCCCAAGCCTGTTGCCCGTCGGTGGCCACGGTGACTTCGTAGCCCTGGTATTCAAGGATGTTGCGTTCCAGGGTCCTGGTTGTCAGCGAATCATCCACGATCAGTACACATGGAACGCTTGCTTCCTCGTCCACGGACGTGCCGATTACCGGGGCAGCTGGCGTCGCGCTCAATGCCGTTTCGATCAGGTCACCGGTATTGAGCACCATCATGATGCTGCCGCTGCCAGTCACCGTGGCGCCGGTGATATTGCTGACCGAGACCAGCGGCCATGTCAGCGGCTTGATGACGATTTCCTGCTCCCCGATAACCTCGTTGACCACAAAGGCGACCATCCGCCAGCCCCGCGACACGACCACCACCGGCAGCTGCGCAAGATCGGTAAATTCGTCGCCGCACAGACCGAGGGTGGCACCCAGTTCACGCAGCGGCACCGGCCGGTCATCAACCATGATCACCTGTCCGGACGCCACCTCGGTTATCTGCTCGGGCAGCAGATCGAGAATACGTTTCACCGATACACTCGGCACCACAAACATCTGGCTGCCTACCCGCACCTGCAGACCGCGCTCCGTGGTCAGGGTAAGCGGCATACGCAATTCGAAGCAGCTGCCGGTGCCAGGCTCGGACTCGAGTTTCACACTCCCCTTCAGATTGATCAGATTCTCGTATACGACATCCAGCCCGACACCCCGGCCCGAGACTGTGCTCACCGTCTCCCGGGTGGAGAATCCGGCACGGAAAACAAGGTGTAGCAGCGCGTCTCTATCCATGCTTTCGAACTCGGCCGGCATAATCAGTTTTTTTCTGACGGCAGCCTCGCCGATATGTACCGGGTCGATGCCTGCACCATCGTCGCGCACGCTGATGATGATTTCTCCGCCCTCACAGCGGACATCGATATAAATATTGCCTTCCTCCCGCTTGCCCGAACTGCGCCGTTCCGCGGGTTCCTCGATCCCGTGGTCAATGGCATTACGCAGCAGATGCATCAGCGGGTCGCGCACGCCTTCCAGCACTGCCCGGTCCATCTCGACTTCATCACCGGAGATATGCAGGGTGACCTGCTTGCCCAGCTCGCGCGCCAGGTCACGCATCGGTCGCAACAGCGGCCTGAGCATGGTGGCGACGGGCACCAGGCGCAACATGTGCACTTCGGATTGCAGCGTTGATGACACCTGGCCCACACGGTTACGGGTAGCGCGCATCTGCTTGTGGATTTTCGCAGTTTTCCTGCCGAGCGCCCCAACAGCCTCCCTGCTGCGGGCAAGCAGCTGTTGCAGTTCCTCAGGTAATGCCGCCTCGCTTTTCAGCCCCGAATATTTCGAGCTTGACCAGATCCGCGACAGGCCATTGATACTATCCAGCAGCTCCTCTATTGCACGGAACTGTTCATGCAACCCTATCTTTGCGGTCTGCAATTCCTCGGACAGGCCCGAGATACGCGTTAGTTTGTCAGCGGTCACGCGGATCACATCGGCGGCGCCCTGCTGGCCGTACGCCTCCTTCTGGACCCGGGCATCCCCGTGACTGTTTTTTTCTGAATCGTTCCGCTGCTCCTGCGGATCCTGCATGGTTGCGTCAGCCGGGGCCCGGGCTGATGATTCAATGATGGGCTGACCTGTCACCGCTGCCGGTTCGGTGTTTTCTGACAAGCCCGTGCCGGGCAGCGCCGGTTCCCGGGACGCCCTCTCCAGCCGTGCATACAGGTCCTGCTGATCGAATTCCACACCGGATCCGGTGTCATGGGCAGCCATCGCCTCCCGCATCCTGTCGATGGCTTCAAGGCACACATCAATGGTGTCTGGTACCGGGCGGGCATTATTCTCTTTCAGGAAGCTGAGCAGCGACTCGAGGTGGTGAGCGATATCCGCAACAACCGTCACTCCGACACCGCGTGCAGCGCCCTTTATATTGTGAGCAGCACGAAATATCCGCTTGAGTATCTCCTTGCGCACATCGGCCTCGAGCTGCTTTTCCAGTCGCAGCATGCCCTCGGTCAGCACCTGTAACTGGTCTGCGAGTTCCACGCGGAAGGTCTCGAGCAGTTGTTCCATCAGTTCAGGATCGAGAGCCATGATTCAGTCCTGGCACCTGATTCGAAGACCGCCACCCCGTACAACGGGCATCAGCAAGGCCCTGGAACCTGCAGGCATTGGCCGCCTCCTGCAACCGATGGCTTCCGTGCCCAGGTCCATGTCCTGCTTCGCCGCAGCGTCATTCTCCCCAGGCATAGTTTTTTCCTGTCATGAGTAACAATGCTTCCTGATCACGCCATAAATCCGCTGCGCGGAGCCCCTGTTGTGAATTTCACTAGATCCTGTACTGAGAAACACTTTGCCTCATTTTCTCGGCAAGTGTGTCCAGCTGTTCTGCAGCCGACTTGGTCTTTGCACTCGTCTCCACGAACTGCGATGTTGCGCCGTTGATATCGCCCATCGCGGTGGTGATCTGGTCGATACCCGTGGCCTCCTGGCGTACCGATGCGGCTATCTGCTGGCTCGCCAGGGCGCTCTCCCTGATCACCCCGGTCAGCTGATGCATGGTCGTTCCGGCCTTCTCAACCAGACCCATGCCCTCGTCCACACCCTTGCTACCCTCCTCCGTGACCATCACCGCCTTGTCGGTGGCGTGCCGGATCTCCTGCAAAATGGCGCCCACCTGCTCGGTCGCCTGCTGCGACTGTTCTGCCAGGTTCTTCACCTCGGCCGCCACCACCGCAAATCCCTTGCCGGCATCACCTGCCTTGGCCGCCTCGATCGAGGCATTCAGCGCCAGCATCTTCAACTGGTGTGCCAGGTTGCTCACCGTGCCCGTGATCTCGCCGATCTGCTGGGTCTGTTCACTCAGGGCCAGGATGTTCTCGGCTATACCCTCAACCTTCTCCCGGATCGATTTCATCCCGGATATGGTCCGCTCCACGTCCTGCATCCCCTTCTCGCCTTCCGTTCGCGTCCGCTCCGCCATCGAACCCAGGGCCTCCGCCTTCTCCCGCGTCTGCATCGAAATTGCGCGGATCTCTTCCAGCGTCGTCGTCGCCTCGTTCACCGCCGCCGCCTGCTGCGAGGCACCGGCCGACTGCGTGCTTACCGCACCCAGCATCTCGTTGAGCGTGATCGACATACTGTCACTGGCCTCAAGTGTCTGGCGCGCCATGGCGGCGAGACTCTGTGTCATGGAGTTAAGCTGAACACCCAGCTGGGCAAGGTCATCGTCACCGCTGACTTCCATGGCACTGGACAGGTCGCCGGTAGCCACCTTCTCGATGAAATGGCGATAATCCACCACGGTTCCCTCGATATCACCCTTGGACAGGGAGACGCTCTTCAGATCCATCATGACGGCGTTGATATAGGTCTCGATAGCCAACTGGGCGTCAAAGGTCAGGATCTTGTTGACGGCCATGACCGCTTTCATTGCCTTGCCAGTATTGAAGCGGTATTTCCTGTGGATCAGCGGGAAGATCAGCTGCGAATAGACACTGTAGCTGCCAAGGTACCAGCGCGGCGTGAGACCGATCTTGTTGTGCACGACGCCTATTTTCAGGCGTCGCTCCACGTAGGAGTCGCCATAATCACCGTCAAACAGTTCCAGCAGATACTGTTTTTGTGCTGCCTTCAGGCGATCGATCGACGAGCCGGCATCACGGATGATCGAGATCAGCTCATTGTAGCGTTCGATATTGTTGTAGAAGCCATCGACAATGTAGTCTGCGTTCTCCTTAACCAGTGACTTCAGCTCGCGCAGCAGCTGGACATCCTCAGCCCCGAAATCGATGAATGCCATGCGTGATCGCTGCTCCTCATGGTCAATACCCATGTGCCGCACCAGCTCACTGTCCATTTCTTTCATATTCGCTGCCATCTGTCCTCTCCTGTTACCGGCTCAGCTTTTGCCCACCGGTTTACCCACGTTCAGTACCGGGTCGCTGAATAAGGAATCCATATTCAGAACTGCGACCTGGCCCCTGTAGATTCCGCGTAAATGCTGCAGATCGCGGACCCCCCTGGTCGGCAATGGCGTATCGAGCTTGTTGACGACAAACTCGTCATTGCCGATTACCTCGTTCACGAGCACCCCTGCCTGTATCCCCCTGGCACTCACGACAATTATCAGTGCGTCTTCCGCGTAGTCCTCGTCATGCACCGGCCGGAGAATTCCTTCAGATCAAGCACCGTCAGCATTTCTCCACGACGATTCCTTACTCCCTTTATGAAGGCAGGCGTACATGGAACCGGGCATATGCCATCGGCATCCATGATTTCCTCAACGTGCGTGTAGGGAATCCCGTAGTGTTCCTGCGCACCCAGCCGGAAGCGGATATAGGGTTCCAGCTCCAGCACGGCTTCATCCGCAACATTCTGCTGCGCGAACAGCTGAGCCCTCTCGCGCAGCACCCTGCGAATCTGCCCGGACTCCGGCAGCCAGGCATCCTGCATGCCGTCAGTTTCCGGCTTCCCTGCTATCTCCGCCTCCAGTGACGGTTTGCCACTCATCGCGAAACCTCCTTCCCGGTGCAGCTGTATATATCAATCTCCTTGCGCAGGACTTCCGCCATGCGCGTGCAGGTCATATCGGGGGTGCCGTAAATAGCGCATTCCGGGTCACAGGTCTCGGCAATTTCCAGGGCATTGACCAGACTTCTCACGCCCTTTTCATGCTGCCCCCTTCGCAATTGCAGCAGGCCGAGCTGGTGATGCGCCTCCAGGAACCGGGGATCGATATACAGTGACTTGCGCAAACCACTCTCGGCGGCACCCGGGTCACCGCGCTCGATCAGGATCAGGGCATGGAGAAAATGGGCATGCTTGTCCATCGGCTCCAGCAACGTGGCCTGCCGGGACAGTTGCTGGGCCTCCTCGAGCCGGCACAGGTTGGCAAGGGCAGCGGCCTTGTGTAGCAAGATCTCAGCGTTCTCGCCATGCTCGGCAAGGTGACGGTCTGCAGCCACCAGGGCCTCGTTCCAGCGTTGTCGTGCAACCAGGCGGGCAAGCGTCTCAATACTGTCCGTCTTGTCCGGTACCGGCTCACCCGCTAACGCCTCTTCGCGAGACGCCGGTTCCGGGACATCAACCGCGTCGCTGGAGCCGGCCAGCCACCCGGACTCCGGCGTACACGCCGGTTTGGCCGGGTCCGCTCCCGAGCGCCGGTAGTAAAAGACGCTCCCGGCCCGCTGCAGTTCCAGTCCTTCAATGTCGGTGTTGATCAGATCTGCCCCACCCAGTATCAGGATTCCCCCGGGAGCCAGGCAGCGGACGAACTTTTTCATCACGGCCTCGACTGTCGCGGCATCGAAGTAGATAAAGACATTGCGGCACAGGATGAGATCCATCGCATGCAAACCACTGCTGATTGTCGGAAATTCATCCTCGACCAGGTTCAGGTAGGAGAAATTCACCATGGAGCGGATGCCGTCCCGCAACTGGAATTCATTGTCGATACGCCTGAAATAGCGCTCGCATACCGCCTCGGGCGTGGCGCGAAATGACCACGCGCTGTAGCGTGCCGCGACGGCGGCGGTCAGGGCCTCGGCATTGATATCGGTCGCGCGCAATTGCAGGTTCCACTGCGCCTGTTCAGGGATCATTTCGTGGAGCATGATCGCCAGGGAATAGATCTCCTGACCCTGCGAGCTACCGGCGCTCCAGACGCGAATGGAACCGCGCCGACCCTTCCCCCGTTCCAGAAGTTGCGGCAACCACCCCGTGCGCAGGAACTCCATCTGACCCTTGTCCCGAAAGAAGTAACTCTCGCCGACGGTGACGTTGGCGACCAGAAATTCCATTTCCGGGCTGTCCTTGCTGCATGCGTGGAGTCGCCGGATATAGTCATCGGCCTGCGCATAACCGAAACGGGCGACCGCGCGCTGCAGTGTGGTACGCAGTTCGTTACGCTGGTGTTCCTGGATGACGATGCCGGTACGCACACGCAGGTAATCGCACAATTCCCTTTCCTGCTCCCGGGTCACCGGCCGGCAACCGGCACAATCCGCGATCACGCTGCTTGCACCCATCAGGCGGATTCCTCGACATCGCCACCACCAGGCGCCACGGGACTGGGTATCGCGCCCGGTTCGATCGCGATCACCCGTTCCATGCACAGCACCTGGGATTGCCCGAAGATGGTCTGCACCGTGCCATTCAGCAGCAGGCCGGCATTGTCGAAGGCGGGTGTCTGCTGCCAGGCATCCCGTTCCAGGGTTTCAACGCCGATGACCTTCTCGACAATCAGGCCGGTCTGCAGCCCCTCGTGTGCACACAGCAAAATCGGTGTCTCCAGGGTACAGCGGGTATAACCACCGTAGCCAAGGCGGGCCGCCAGGTCGACAACCGGGATGCTCCTGCCATGCAGATTCATCAGGCCACGCAGGTATCGGGGACTCCCGGGAACCGGCTGCAGCTCCATCATCGGCAGTACCTTGATGACATTCTCCAGCGGCGCGCACAGCCGCATCCCCGGGATCATGAACTTCAGTACCTCGACACCACCCGCCTGGACGGCGGCCTCGAACTGGCGTGATGCGATTTGTGCGGGCATTTCCATGACATACCTCAAAAACAGGACAGGACCTGCCACCTCGTCAATGTTCTGACGAATTGACCGGATTTATTGATCATTGTGCTAACTACGGCAAATTACATGCCAGCCTGAAGGGAAATAACCGGAATCTGCGCATTTGGCTGGACTTCACGCGAATAGCGGGCCCGCGGATCACCCGGCGCAACTTGACGGATTGTCGGGTATAATGCTTTTTTAACTATATTATCAGTTACTTATGGCGCGCTGCCGGCGCACCTCCCAGTGATCGGCCGGGCACAGGGCCGATCGCCCTGGGCGTGCCCCGCTAACCGGGGATTGCCTGGCCTGACAACGGCCTCCTGGCCCCGATATGACTGATAATTGACGATCAACGGCCCGCGGATGATTCTTGATGAGCATCGCCAGCCACCCTGACAGCTCAAGCTCAACCTGGAGAGACCCTGCCCCATGCACTGGCTTGGCCTGACCCTGCTCTCGGCGTTCTGTCTCGCCACGGCTGACACCCTGACGAAGCGTCAGCTGTCACATTTGCGGGCGGGCGAACTGGTGCTGGTGCGTTTCGGGGTGACCGGGGTGCTGCTGTTGCCCTTGCTATGGCTGCAGCCCTGGCCGGCACTCCCGCTGCCGTTCTGGGGCTGGGTGGCCAGCCTGCTGCCGCTGGAGATCCTCGCCATGTGGCTCTACATGACGGCAATCCGGGAATGCCCCCTGTCACTGACCCTGCCCTATCTCGCCTTCACCCCGGTATTCAATATCGTCACCGGCTATGCGCTGCTCGGCGAAACGATAAGCTGGGCGGGCTTTGCCGGGATCATGCTGGTGGTGTGCGGGGCCTGGCTGCTGAACCTGGAAGCGGCCGGCAAGGGTCAGGGACTGGATGTCCTGGCGCCGTTCCGGGCGATCGTCCGCGAGCGCGGCTCACGGCTTATGCTGGCGACAGCCGCGCTCTACAGCCTGACCTCGGTACTGGGGAAAGGTGCATTGCAGTATGTGTCGCCGGGATTCTTCGGTCCGTTTTATTTCCTGCTGCTGGGAACTGTGGCCTCGCTGCTGTTCGCCTCGCGCGATGTGCGCAGCTGGCGTGCCCTGGGTCACCATCCCTGGGCCTACCTGCTGGTGGGGCTGTTCATGGGCGCCATGGTCTTAACCCATTTCTATGCCATCGAGCACGTCGAGGTGGCTTACATGATCGCGGTGAAACGTACCAGCCTGTTGTTCGGCATGGTCTACGGGGCCTGGCTGTTTGGCGAGACCGGGCTGTCACGCAACCTGGCGGCCGGGATGATGATGGTCGCGGGTGTTTTTCTAATCGTCGCCTGAAACGGACACCAAGGTGTCAGGAACCATTAGTTAGACAACAGCAAAATGTAACGCCCGTCGCAAGAATGAAAAAAGGTTCCTGATACCTTTCTAGGCGACCTGCACGGGGATGGCGTGGCGGGTGTCCTTGATGCGGTTGTCCGCGTCGAGGTAGACCAGGGTCGGCTTGAAGACCGCGGCCTCCTGCTGCGACAGCACGGCATAGGTACAGATGATGACGCGGTCACCCGGGCGTGCCTTGTGGGCTGCCGCACCGTTCACGGAGATGGTGCCGCTGCCATCCTGCGCCCGGATGGCGTAGGTGGTGAAGCGTTCGCCGTTGTCCAGATTGTAGATCTGGATCTGCTCGTACTCACGGATATTCGCGGCCTCCAGCAGGCGGCCGTCGATTGCACAGGAACCCTCGTACTCGAGTTCCGAGTGCGTGACACGGGCGTGGTGGAGCTTGGATTTCAACAGGGTAATTTGCATTCCTGAGTCAGTCCCTTCGCTTACATTAGCAAGCCGTGATTATCCTGATAAGGGCGGCAGAGTTCAACAAAACAGTATGCATCATGCTTTAGGTTTGTTATCTAAGCTACTGATATATCTATATTGTCAATCAAACGTGTCATGCCCAGACGGGCCGCCGCCAGCACCCTGAGGGCCTGATCCGCGTGCCCGGGTGGCGCCAGGTCCGCGGCCCGGCGGATACTGACATAGTCTGGCTCGAAACCGGCCCGGGCGAGCGCCTCCAGGGTTGCCCGCTCGACAGCGGCATAATCCCGCTCCCCGGCAACGACCCGGTCCCGCAGTTCGCAGAGCAGCTGGTACAGGCGTGGCGCGATGGCCCGCTCCCCGGCCTGCAGGTAGCCGTTGCGCGAACTCATCGCAAGACCGTCCGGCTCGCGCACGGTGGCGACAGCCTCGATGCTGACCGGCATGTTCAGGTCCTCCACCATCCGCCTGATGATAACCAGCTGCTGGTAGTCCTTCTCGCCGAATACCGCAGAGTCCGGCTGCACCAGGTTGAACAGCTTGGCCACCACGGTGGTCACCCCGGAAAAATGTCCGGGGCGGGATGCGCCGCAGAGGATGTTGCCCAGCGCGGGCACCTCGACTCGCGTCATCTGTTCCGGGCCGCGCGGGTACACGACGTCGATATCCGGGATAAACAGCAGGTCCACATCGGCCTCCATCAGTGCAGCACTGTCCGCCTCCAGGGTGCGCGGGTAGCTGGCGAAATCCTCCCCGGGACCGAACTGCATCGGATTGACGAAGATGCTGGCCACCACCCGGTCGGCGCCGGCGCGCGCATGCCGCACCAGCCGCAGGTGACCGGCATGCAGGTTGCCCATGGTCGGGACAAAGGCAATGCGGTTTCCCCGGGCGCGCCATTCGCGTATGCGGGCACGCAGGTCGGCAGCCGTGCGGGCGCTAATCATAGGTGACTGTCAGTAAGTGTGTTCGGCCGCGGGGAAGGAACCGTCCTTGACGGCGGCGACATAGGCCTCGATGGCCGCCGCCACACTGCCGCTGTCGCGCAGGAAATCGCGGACGAAACGCGGACGCCTGCCGGGGGTGATACCCAGCATGTCGTAGAGTACCAGC
>Ga0224512_10003597_pt1 | contig 13530 bp, 15 predicted proteins | sample SF_May12_sed_USG_4_FD_169103 | JGI IMG/M metagenome (GOLD analysis project Ga0224512, IMG submission 169103) | Sediment microbial communities from San Francisco Bay, California, United States - SF_May12_sed_USGS_13 | ecosystem: Environmental > Aquatic > Marine > Sediment | place: USA...
GGCATGGGTTACACCCAGTACGCGCTCCATCGCCGACAGGCGCGGATCTAACGGATCAGTGAACAGAAACGGCCGGTCGCCGACTCGGTCATACCCACGGTAGGGATTGCTGCCATAAGGCCGGACATGATGTGTATGGCGAGACAAGATTTCACCCGCTGGATGGGCACGGTGGAATTCCTCGTAAGAAACGATCTGTGATGGCAATGGCGAAAGACTTGCCCCGGCGTAATGGCCGACAATCCCTTTGCCGGTAAATTGCTGCCACCAACTCTCCGTCTGGCGGTCGTACATCACGAAATCGCTTTTGCGCAACTTCCCGGTGGTCCCAAAATCGAGCACCCGGCCGCGCAGCCGGCGGTCAAACACGAGCGAGGCATTGCACAACGGGCAAAAGGTTACGGCGACCGGCCGGCCTTGAAAAACATCGTTCACGATTTCGTGGTAGATAAGTATCTGCAACGGATAGGCCCGCGCCCGCTCATTCCATGTCAGGACAATGACCGGTTCGCGCGGATCGAGCCAAGTGTCGGCTTCATGAATGGTATCGAAGCGAGGACGGTCGATCGCAGGAATGCCGTCCTTGGGCGGACCGCCGGAGATGATTTCGCCGAGGTCCACCGTGGTGCGCGTGAAATCCGTCTTTGGCCATGCGCGATCATGCGCCTCCTCCGCCTGGAGTGGGCGCAGCGCCTGCCATCCGACCCATCCGACCGCGGAGAACAAGACGATGCGCAGCAACCGGTAATACCAGGCGCGTGAGCGCGCGGCGGTGCTAACGGCCGACCATAGTTGAGAATCCATACAGAATTGGGAAGGCAAAAACGGCAAAAGGTTCGCGGACTGACCTTCGCGCGCGAAAATACCTGGAAATTAGGGGTTAAGTGGGGAATCAGGAATTATACGGTCGGCAGCGTCATGCCCACCAGGCGTTCGAGCAAAAATCCCACGCCGTAGCCAAGGCCAGTCGCGACCAGTGCAATGACGAAAAACTCGAATCCCGACCGTCCCAGGGACTGACCGGCCAATCGGCCCTTGAACATGCCGACGCCAAAGAGCGCGGCGCCGGTCAATACGACGGCAATCATCAACGCCCACTGCAAGGACATGAAAGTGAAGGGCGCAAGTGGCAGCACGCCGCCGAGGATGAAAGAGAGCGCCATGACCAGCGCGCCCTTGACCGGATTGTTGACATCGGCACTTCCGAGGCCGAGAACTTTTTCCTGAAACGTGGCCACGAATACCGATTTCTGTTCGTGCATCAACTTCACGATCCGATAGCAGGCCTCGCGCGCCAAACCCTCGCGGTGCAGGGCCTCCAGCAAGCCTTCCTGCGCCAGATAAGGTTCCTGCTCGACAAACTTCGCTTCCTTCTCCAGCTCGTGGTCGAAAATTTCCTTCTCCGCCTTGGAGGAAAGATAGGCCCCGGCCGACATCGAAAAGGCGCCGGCGCATACCGACGCCGCACCGGCCATGAGAATCACGAACCGGCTCGAGCCGGCCGCCTGCATGCCCGCCAGCAGTCCCACGGTGCTGATGAGTCCGTCCTGGACGCCGAAAACAAATTCCCGGATGCGGCCGCGCGCCTCGATTTTCCTGCGCTTCTCCTCGACCGGGTGCGCCATGATCAGTACTTGTGCTCGGACCCGCCGGTGGGTTCACCGGGTTTCCAGTCGGCCGGGCACATGCGTCCGGTGCAGACCGCGCGCAGCACGCGCAGTGTCTCCTCCACGCTGCGGCCGACATTCATGTTGGACGCGGCGCTGTACTGAATGATGCCTTCGGGATCGATGATATACGTGGCACGGATGGCGACACCGTCCCGGGGATGCAGCACCTGGTAGGCGCGGGCGACTTTTTTGTCGGTGTCACTCAGGAGCGGATAATTGATGCCGCCCAGTTCCTCGGCCCAGGATCGGTGGCTTTCGACAGGATCGACACTCACGCCGTAGATAAGCGCTTTTTCCCTAGAGAAGTCGCCGGCCATCTGGCTGAAGCCCGTGACTTCAGTGGGACAGACAAAGGTAAAATCGGCGGGATAAAAAAACAGCACGAGCCATTGGCCGCGGGCATCACGCAGGGAGTAGTTCTTGATCTTGCCCTGATAAACTCCGGCCAAACTGAAGTCGGGCGCGGCGTCGGCAATGGTCAACATGGTCTGGTCATGGTAAAAAAAAACCCGCACCGGCACAAGGATAGAGAAAATGAGAACGTCTAATTTCGCTCTTTCAATAACACCCTGATGTCATGCTCGAGATCCTCGACCGCGACACTGTTCTTCACCAGCAGCCTTAACTTCCCCTTTTTGTCCTTTACCAGTATCCCGGTGGAATGATCCACGAGATTCTGCCCGGGCTTGGCTTTTGGATTGGCGCCGTAGGCGATTTTGTATTCACTCGCCACCGCGGCAATTTCCTTGTCACTGCCGGTGAGACCGATGAAGGAAGGATTGAACGACGGGACGAAGCCGGCGAGCTGCTTTACGGTATCGTGAGCGGGGTCCACGGTGATGAACAGTACCTGCACGTTGTTCGCGTCCCCGCCCAGACGTTTCACGATCTGATCCAGTTTCACCAAGGTCGGCGCGCAGATATCGGGACAGTGCGTATAGCCGAAAAACATCACCACGACTTTGCCGTTAAAATCCGAGCCCTTCACCGGCTTGCCCGTGTGCGCGGTGAGTGTGAACTCCCCGCCCCATTCCACGCTGGTGATGTCCATGGATTTGAACGAAGGCGCGGGCGGGGAGCAGGCCGCCACGAACAACAGCGGCGAAAGCAGAGACACCAATCGGAAACGGCGAAGGATCGACATCAATACAGTGCGGATTGAAGCGCCTCGTGGATATAGACGCGGTAGTGGTCGACCAGAAGCAGTGCGAACAGGAGCGCCAGGTAATTAATGGAATAACGGAAGGTCTTGCGTGCCAGCTCATCGCTGTAGTCCCGGTACAGACGGATACTGTAATACAGGAAACCGGCATTGAGTATCATCGCACCAATCAAGTACAACCAGCCGCTCATGTGAGTGGCAAATGGCATGATCGTCACCGCCACCAGCAATACGGTGTAAAGCAAGATCTGGAGCTGGGTATATTGGCGACCGTGAGTGACTGGCAACATGGGGATGCCAACTTTGGCATACTCTTTCTCGCGATACAGCGCAAGCGCCCAAAAATGCGGCGGGGTCCACAGGAAGATGATCAGGAACAGCAACAGCGCGTCTGAGGTAACCTCGCCGGTGATCGCGGCCCAGCCAAGCACTGGTGGCGCCGCGCCGGCGGCTCCACCGATGACGATATTTTGTGGCGTGGCATGCTTGAGATACACGGTATAGATGATCGAATAACCGATGAGCGAAATGAACGTCAGCACCGCCGTGAGGGTGTTGACCCAGAGCGTCAGAATCCACATCGAGATTACGCCCAGGATCAAAGCGAAGATCAGCGCTTCGCGCGTGGTGAGCACTCCGGTGGGCAGCGGGCGGAAGCTGGTGCGCGTCATGATCGAATCGAATCGCGCGTCGAAAATCTGGTTGATAGCGGCGGCGGAACCGGCGGCCAGCGCGATACCGAGTGTCCCGAGAATTAAAGGCAATACCGGCAGGGCAGAAGGAGTGGATAAGAACATGCCGACCACGGCGGTAAAAACGATGAGCGAGACCACGCGCGGCTTGGTAAGCTTGAAATACTCACCCGCCAGACGGCGGATTCGGCGCGTCGCCGTGGTCGCGGGGACCGGTTCGATTTTGCTCACGGGTTCCATAGAACGCGTTATTTTACTTTCTCAGGTGACAATAAGGTATGTCTAAGATCAATTCGAGTCTGGCAATAAAACACTTGAATAATCGGGATTCCCATCGATTCACCCGATGCGCGAAACGCGCAGCAATCGCGCCAAGTCCTTGCGAATACCGTTGCGATCGGCATCAAGGGGATAGCTCATCATGAAATTGCCGAGCGGATCCACCAGATAAATCCTGTTCAGGTTGTCGAGCGGGCTGCCCGCGGGCAGCGTGAACTGGCGTGCGAGTAACGCGATTGCTTCCGGGGGCCCGATAAGGGCGCGCAACCCGGGATAATCCTTGATAGCAAAACGCAGCCAGTCTCGCGCCTTGGCGTCCGTCACCACAATAACACTCTGGACGCGGTCGGCGTCTTTCCCCTGCGCGGCTATTACCTGGCGCATGGTCACCAGATTCCGCTCGCAGGGACTAAGACACTCCGCAGGACTGAAGGTAATAAACGTCCACTTGCCATGCAATTCGCTGAAACGCAATGGCCGGCCATCGAGTTGAATGAAACCGGCATCGGTGATGGGGCGTGCGGGCTGTACCAGCTCGCCGTAATTGCCAAACGACGCTGGTCGCCAACCACTGAAATACAGCGCATAGGCAACCACCACGGGCAAGGCAATCACCGCCGCCAGCAGAAGAATCTTGCGGCGTGAGGCGGATTGATTAACAGACACGTTCATGATCTTTCTTGCCATTGCTTGTCGATCCCGGTCCGGCGCCAGCCCAGGAATAGATAAATGGTAGACAATGCCGCGGCCAGCATGAACCACTGAAAGGCATATCCCTGATGCACGGAAATCCCGGCATCGAGCCGACTCCAGTCACGCGTAAAACCGCCCGCCGCATTGCCAGGATCGAGTAACACCACTACCGGTTGCACCGGAAATGGGACAACCGACGCGTACCGACTCATGTCCATGTTCTGCCATACGCGCCGCCAGCCCGGCTCGGGTTGAGCCAGTGTGAAATATTTTTCCGCCGGCACCGTGGCAACACCAGTGATTTGCTGCAGGCTACCGGGTGTTTCGAAATCAGGCAGCTGATTGCGGTCGGCACCGACGGAAATCCAGCCGCGGTTAACGAGCAGACGCACGTCACTGTCCGGAAGCTTGAGCGGAGTGATTACGTGATAGCCGGCACGTCCCTGGTGCACGCGATTATCAATCAGGATCTGATATTCGGTTTCGTAATGTCCTTTAGCCACAACTCGATAAAACTGGAGATCTTCCGGGCGCTGCAAATGCCGCTCCACCTGCACCGCCGGGCCGCTGGCGCGCGTATCATACTCCGCCTGCAGCACGCGTTTTTCCTCCGCCCGCTGCAGCTGCCAATAACCCAGATACAGGAACAGCGGCAACAGTACCGCGACCACCATGCTCGGGACTAATCTCGGGCGGAATTGTCGTGGAAATCCCATCATTCGTTCAAATCTGCGCGGAAATTTCTAGTATAATGCCGTTTCGCTCGATTCCCGGAAATTCACATGTTCCTCAAAATCATCGTCATCGTCATGCTGCTGCTGATTTTCGCCAGTCTGTTCTCCGCTTTGGTATTCCTGTTCAAGGACAAAGGAAGCGGCACACGCACGGCCAAGGCGCTGACCTGGCGCATTGGATTATCGATGACGCTGTTCCTGTTGCTGATGGCCGGCTTTTATTTCGGCATCATCCCGTCCCAGGGACTGGCTCTCATGCATTGATTCTCCCGTAGCACGAAGAAAAAACGCCGCCAGATTGGCGGCGTTTTTTTTCCGCGCGATGGATCAGAACCAGTAGACGAAGATAAATAGGAACAGCCACACCACGTCCACGAAGTGCCAGTACCAGGCCACCGCTTCGAAGCCGAAGTGATGATCGGGGCGGAAATGACCCACGATCGAGCGGCCCAGGATCACAATCAGCATGATCGTGCCCATGGTCACGTGCAGCCCATGGAAACCGGTGAGCATGAAAAAGGTTGCGCCGTAAACGCCAGTCTTCAGCGTCAGTCCCAGCTCCGAGTAGGCGTGGATATATTCGTAGGCCTGGAACGCGAGGAACGCGATGCCTAAGGCCACGGTCATGAAAAGACCGGTGATGAGCTGCGCGCGATTGTCCTTCAACAGACCCCAGTGCGCCCAGGTCACGGTAGCACCCGAGGTTAGCAGGATCAGCGTGTTGATGGCGGGAATACCCCAAGCACCCATCGGCGAGAATTGGTTGAGTCCGGGAACGGTATCCGCCGCAATCGGGGCCGGCCCCTTGGGACCTGCGGTCGGCCAGCCAGCATCGAAACCGGGCCACAACAGATCGGTATCGCCGAGCCAAACCACGGAAAATTGACGCACATAGAATAGTGCCCCGAAGAAGGCGGCGAAGAACATGACTTCAGAGAAGATAAACCACGCCATGCCCCAGCGGAAGGAACGATCCACCTGGGCGTTATAGGTGCCGCCTTCGGACTCGGCAATGACCTGGCCAAACCAGCGGATCATCATGTAAATGATGATCGCCGCCCCGACCAGCATGATCCAGGGTCCGGCCTTGATGTCGTTCATCTGCAGGATGAAACCCAGCGCCAGGGCGAACAGACCGGCCGAGGTAATGACAGGCCAGGCACTGGGGTTGGGAAGATAATAATTATTATTACCAGAGTGGGCAGCGGACATGCTTATATCCTCTTTCTCATTTGTAATGTTAATAGTCGTACTCGCGTTTAACCACCGGACGCCGTGGTCGGATGCGCGTGGTGTTTGGCGGTATCTTCAACCTGCCCCAGCGCCGCACCACCGTATTTCTTCGCCGACAACTTGTTGGTGTTGAAGAATGAATAAGACAGCGTAATCGTGTGCACATCCTTATCCAGGCCGGCATCCACCACGAACTGCACCGGCATCTCACGCGCCTCGCCCGGTTTCAGGGTCTGCTGGGTGAAACAAAAGCACTCGATCTTCTTGAAATGCGTAGCCGAGACACCGGGTGACACGCTCGGAATCGCCTGGCCGGTGATCTCCTCTTGGGCCAGATTACGAGCCAGGTATTTGACCCCCATGGTTTCACCCGGGTGCACTTCAATTTTCTTTACCAGCGGCCGAAATTCCCAGGGAAGACCACTGGTGGCCAGACCCGTGAACTCCACGGTGACGGTGCGAGTATTGTCCACGGGCGCCGGCACCGTTTGTTGCGCGATGCGCCCGGTCTTGCCATTAAGGCCGAAGGCTTGGCACATCAAATCATACATCGGCGCCAGTGCGTAACCGAATGCGAACATGGCCACGGTTATCACACCCAGCTTCACGGCCAGTCGGCGATTGGCCCGCGTCCTGTCACGGGGTGCTGTCATGCGCTGAATCTCAGAAACGCGGCGGAAACAAACATCAGTGCCACCAGCAAAAACAGCACGCCCGCCGTGAGATGAATGCGTTGCCGCTGCTTCCGGTCGATCTGATTCTCAGCCATGGTGATTCCGGTTTTCCCTTATTTGAACTTCGGCGCTACCGTGAAGCTGTGGTAGGGCGGCGGTGAGGACAGCGTCCACTCCAACCCGTCCGCGGCTTCCCACACCTTGTCGGTCGCTCTTTCCCCGCCCTTCATGCACTTGATCGCCAGGTAGAAGAAGATGAACTGGGCGGCGATCGTCATGAACGCGCCCACCGTGGACCACTGGTTAAACTCGGTGAATTGCAGCGCGTAGTCGGGAATGCGCCGCGGCATGCCGGCCAGCCCGAGGAAGTGCTGCGGGAAAAACGTAAGCGTGAAACCAAGCATTGTCAGCCAGAAATGCCATTTGCCGAGGGTTTCGTTGTACATGTGACCGGTCCATTTCGGCATCCAGTAATAAACCGCCGCGAACAACCCGAAGACAGACGCGCCGAAGATAACGTAGTGGAAGTGCGCCACGACAAAATAAGTGTCGTGATACTGGAAGTCCACCGGCGTAATGGCAAGCATCAAGCCTGATAGGCCGCCAATCGTGAACGTGAACACGCCGCCAATGGCCCACAGCATTGGGGTCTCGAAGGTCATCGACCCGCGCCACATGGTCGAAATCCAGTTGAACACCTTCACGCCGGTCGGCACCGCGATCAGCATGGTGGCGTACATGAAGAACAGCTCGCCCGCCATCGGCATGCCGACGGTGTACATGTGGTGCGCCCACACGATGAACGACAGGAATGCGATCGAGGCCGTGGCATAAACCATGGAGTCATAGCCAAATAATTGCTTGCGCGCGAAGGTCGGAATGATCTGCGAAAATACGCCAAACGCCGGCAGCACCAGGATGTACACCTCGGGGTGACCGAAGAACCAGAACACGTGCTGCCACAGCACCGGATCGCCACCGCCCGCGGCATCGAAGAACGACGTGCCGAAATGACGGTCGGTAATCAGCATGGTGACCGCGCCCGCCAGCACCGGCATGGCGGCAATCAACAGGAAGGCGGTGATGAGCCAGGTCCACACGAACATCGGCATTTTCATGAGCGTCATGCCGGGTGCACGCATATTAAGTATGGTGGCAATGATGTTGATCGAGCCCAGAATCGACGACATGCCAAGCAGATGGATGGACAGCAAAGTGAAATCCGTGCCGATGCCGCCTTGAGCCGACAGCGGCGGGTACAATGTCCAGCCCGCGGAGGGACCGCCGCCGGGCATGAACAGGCCCAGGATCAACAAGGTGGCGGCAAAAGGAAGTATCCAGAACGACCAGTTGTTCATGCGCGGTAACGCCATGTCGGGTGCGCCGATCATCATCGGGATCTGCCAGTTGGCCAAGCCGACAAAACCCGGCATGGCAAAACCGAAGATCATGACAAGGGCATGCACGGTGGTCATCTGGTTGAAGAAATGCGGGTCCACCAGTTGCAGGCCCGGCTGCCACAACTCGGCACGGATCACCAGCGACATGAGACCGCCGATGACGGCCATGGTGAAAGCGAACACCAGGTACAGGGTGCCGATGTCCTTGTGATTGGTGGTGAACAACCAGCGGCTTAAGCCGGTGGGGTGGTCTGCGTGATGTGCGGTTGCCATGTTTTGCTGTCTCCTCTCGGAATTCTGTGTTACTTGCGCAGCGCCTTGACCTGGGACGGCTGCACCGTGTCGCCGGCCTTGTTGCCGAAACCGTTGCGCTCAAAGGTCACCACGGCAGCGAGGTCGGTGTCGCTCAACTGGGCGGCGAACGCCTGCATGGCGGTACCGGCCTTGCCGTGCATGACGATATTCATATGATCGGCGAGCGGTCCATTAGCGATTTTGCTACCGATCATTTTCGGGAACGGACCCACGCCCTCGCCATTGGCACCGTGACACGCGGCGCAGGTGGTGGCATAGACCTTTTTACCCTTCTCCATCAGATCATCCTTGCTCCAGGTCTTGGCTCCGCCAGCTGAATCGGCGGCGGCCTTATCCTTCTGCGCGGCGACCCACTTGGTGAAATCCTCTGCGCTCACGGCAGTGACCACGATCGGCATGTAGCCATGATCCTTGCCGCAAAGCTCGGCGCATTGGCCACGGTAGATACCGGGTTCGTCGATCCGGGTCCAGATTTCATTGATGAAACCCGGAATGGCATCCTTCTTCGTGCCTAACTGCGGCACCCACCAGGAGTGGATCACGTCGTTGGCAGTGACCAGTAACCGGACCTTCTTGCCCACCGGCAGCACAATTGGGTTGTCAACCTGCAGCAGATAGTGCTCGCCCTTGGTGGCCTTGTTTTCGATCTGGTCGCGAGGCGTAGACAGCGAACTGAAATAACCAAAGTCATGATCAGGATAATCATATTTCCATTTCCACTGGTAGCCGGTGATCTTAACCGTCAAGTCAGACTTGCTGGTGTCGTCCATCTCGATCAGCGTGGCCGTTGAGGGCAGCGCCATGCTGACGAGAATAACGAACGGGATTACGGTCCAGACGACTTCCAGCGTGGTGTTCTCGTGGAATTGCGCGGCCTTGTGCCCGCGGCTCTTGCGGTGCGCGAAGATGGAATAAAACATGAAGCCGAAAACGATCACGAAGATGACCACACAGATGATCAGGATCAAGTTGTGCAATTCCAACAGCTTGTGGCCAATGGGGGTAACCGGTTTCTGGAAGTTGAGCCCGTACGCGGCGAACGCCGCCGGGGCCGTGAACCACAGGCTCACACCCAGGATCAGGCGTGAAACGATGCCCGAAAGCCGTCTAAAAAAAGTTATGGACATGCCTATCTCCCATAATGGTGTCTATATCAAATCTTCTTGGCTAGCTGACTGACTGATTTCCGGGAAGATGCCAGTGTGTCCTAAACAATCAACCTGCCTTCCGCAGGAAATGGTTCAGGGCCAACGACAGCGATTCCCTTTCTTCCTCGATCACGTCACCAGCTATGACGTCGATTTTCTCGTGCAACCCCACTTTCTACCGCGTCGGATACCAGCTGTTCCGGCGTTCCAGCGTGACTCTGGCCCTGTAGCGCAGGATTTCATCGCGCTATTCGCGGCGGCCCTGCCGCCGGGTTCACCGTGACATTGTGACGGTCAATAAGAATCTGTTCGTGATCATCAGCGGACGGAACAGCCGGTACAGCACCGAACCCACCACGACCATCTCCAGGCCGGCGAACGGCGCAATCGGACACACGTTCGCCAATATGAATCTAATGCCAATCGTTAAGACAACCGCGGTTAGTTCCTGCGAAAAGTAGCGTCATTCCCCGCAGAGTCATTGTGCGGATCGGGCACACGATCATATGCAGGTTATTTCTGACAGCGCTATTGGGCCTATCGCGTGCACCCATTCTCGCTTACGCTACCTTGGAAAACCGCATTTCTCCCGTTGAATCAAGGAAAACTTGATCCACAACAAGCCTTTTGGGCGCGCGCAAACTATCACATGCGTCTAATCACCGCAATATGTGAACAGACTGAAAAACAAGCGTTTTCAGAGAATAAAAGCAATCCCGGCCGAGAGACTTCCGACCGGATTAGTCGGTTATCTGCGTGAGATGCATTATCGTTTGTTTCGAAAATCCGTATGAGCTGTTTACGTCATTTCCCGACGGTCGATAGGGAAAGCTGGCCAACAATGGTGCCGGTAAACTTTTTTCCAGGGTCTGAACGTTTTCCTGTGCATGGCTCATGGCGGGATCTATGGCGTTTGCCACCCACCCGGCCAGCTCCAGGCCGTCGCGCCGGATGGCCTCTACTGTCAGTAACGCATGATTGAGGCACCCGAGACGAAGACCAACCACGAGGATGACGGGCAACTGCATGGCCCGCGCCACATCTGCTATCGTTAACTTTTCACCGAGCGGCACCCGCCAGCCACCCACGCCTTCGACCACGACCCAAGAAGATTTCTCTTTTAGGCGCTCGAAGTCATCGAGGATTTTTTCCAGGCGGATTTCAACACCCATCTCCTGCGCGGCCAGATGTGGCGCGCAGGCCGATGCCAAGGCATACGGATTCGCATCGGCGTAATCAATCCGAACATTACCTGCCTGCATCAATTCCAGCGCGTCGTCGCTGCGCCAGCCGGATTCCGTGGATTGACAACCGCTGGCCACGGGTTTCATGCCCACCGTGCTCTTGCCGGCACCAACCAGCGCTCTGAGCAGCAAACACGATACCCGAGTCTTGCCCACACCCGTGTCGGTACCGGTGATGAACCAGCCGCGATTCACGACGCTCGGCGTCCGATGCGGCCTAGGGGGACGGCGGCGATGCCATCGCGTGCACGCGTCGATCCGGTTTCCGGCACCCAGGCATGTCCGTACACCGCTTCGTACGTCGCCGGTATTTTTCCATCCCGCGCCAGCGCCTCGTAGGCCGCGCGAAAACGGGCAAAACGCTCCTTACCGGTCAGTCCGCGGGCCCGCGAGGTCGCCGCGTTGTGCGCACCGAGATGTTTGATGTCGCGCAACACAGCCAACACATCCTTATAGGTCAGGGTGAATGACTCCATGTCCATGACCGGATCAGCAAAGCCGGCATGCATCAACATGTCCCCGAGATGGTGCATATCGATAAAGGAATGGACATGCGTCTCCTGGTCCGCCGCGCGCCACGCCTCGCGCAACTCACGCAGGGTGTCCGGACCAAATGTGGTAAACATCAAAAGGCCACCCGGGCGCAAAACGCGTCGCGCTTCATCGAATACCCTTGGCGGGTCGCACCACTGCAGGGAGAGATTGGAAACTACCATGTCGGCGGAAGCCGTGGTGACAGGCAGATGCTCTGCGTCGCCGCAAACAAAAGTGCTGCTTCCCAACCATCGGCGCCACAGGCCGGAACGTCGGCGTGCACGGTGAGCCATCAATTCGGCGATATCCAGGCCCAGCACCCACGACTTCGGGTAACGCCGTGCGAGGCGCTCCAAGTCATAGCCAGTCCCACAGCCGATGTCGAGAATCAGCTGCGGCTGCATTCGGACCAAGTCAAGCCGCTCGAGGAGGCGATCGGCGATCTCACGTTGCAGCACGGCGGCGGCGTCATAAGTGTCCGCCGCCCGTGTGAATGATTGGCGCAGACGGCGTTTGTCGAGCGCCAATGGCTCAGTCATGACAGAAGCCCTGCTTCGTTCGTCTTGCCGTATTGGATGAAATCTCCCAGCTTTTCCAGAAATAGCCGTGCGTGCGACAAAAACGGCGCATGGCCGGCATCGGGAAAAATTTCCAGTCGCGTCTGCGGCAGATGTTCCGCCAGAAATCGCGCTGCGCCCACGGGCGCCAAGCGGTCGCGACCGCCATGAATAATCATGGCCGGTATCGCGATCGAGCTAAGTGTGTTCCGACGATCCTCCTCCTTCAGCAGCTGTAATCCTGCTTGTAACGCCGCCGTCGGGGGCTCTCCGTAGCGGAACATTTCCGTGCGCAATCGGCGCAACACATCGTGGCTTTCTCCCGCGGCCATTTGCAGGGTCAGGAAACGTTCGAGGGTGCCGGCATAATCCTGTTCGAGATTGTGCGCGAATTGGTCCAGCACCGTGGGCGACATCGCATGCGGCCAGTCCGCCGACTGGACGTATTTCGGCGTGGCGCCGACCAGCACCAGCTGGGTGACTTCCCGTGGGTAACGTTGCGCGGCAGCCAGCGCCACCAAGCCGCCCATGGACCAGCCGACCCACACCGCCGCGCCGGAGAGTGCCGGACGTAATTCCTCAACGAGCGACTCGGGAGTGTATGCCGACGGAAGAAAATCACTCGAGCGCCCATGGCCCGGAAGATCGGGAACCGTAACACGGAAATTTTTTGACACCACGCGGGCGATATCCGTCCAGACGCCGCCGTGCGAGCCCCAACCGTGCACCAGCACAACCTCAGGTCCATCTCCGTATTGCTCATAATAAAGCCTCATGCGATTTTCGCCGTCGACAGCGCCTCCAGCAAACGATCCACATGTGACGCTTCATGCGTCGCGGAGAAGGTAATGCGCAGGCGCGCGGAGCCTTCCGGCACCGTGGGTGGGCGGATGGCCGTGACCAAGATGCCATGAGAGCGCAGGTGGCGGCTGGCCGAAAGTGAGGCTTCCGCGCTACCGAGAACGAGCGGTTGAATCGGGGTCGACGAAGGAGTCAGGGCAAAGCCCAGGCCCCGGGCTCCGTCGCGGAAACGCTCGACCAGCATCCGGAGGCGCTCGCGCCGCCAGCACTCTTCCCGGACCAATTGCAAACTCGCACGTACCGCCTCGGCCACGGCCGGCGGCAGCGCAGTGGTATAGATATAGGTCCGCGCGCGCTGGATCAGCGTTTCGATCAGCGCCTCCTCGCCGGCCAC
>Ga0224512_10003598_pt1 | contig 13528 bp, 9 predicted proteins | sample SF_May12_sed_USG_4_FD_169103 | JGI IMG/M metagenome (GOLD analysis project Ga0224512, IMG submission 169103) | Sediment microbial communities from San Francisco Bay, California, United States - SF_May12_sed_USGS_13 | ecosystem: Environmental > Aquatic > Marine > Sediment | place: USA: California...
ATCGTCGACGATCCGCGGGGTCCCGATAACCACAACACTGCGGTAGTTCATGGAATTGTGGAACGCGCTCCGAGCAATCACCAGGCCGTCGAGCAAGGTGACGGTGACACAGATCTCGTTAGCCGCCTTCATCGAACGCAGCAGCCGGCTGGCGGCCGACCCATGGATATATAGGGTGTCGCCGCGCCTGGCGTGGATCGTGGGGATGACGATGGGATGGCCCGCCGCAGACACGATGCCGACGTGACAGATCAATGCCTCGTCGAGAATTGCGTCGATGACGGCTCGGTCGTAACTACCCCGCTCCGGGAGTCGCTTGACCTCGACCCTTGGGCTTGGTGCTTTCATGGTCGGGCACGATAGCTGTGACTTGGTGCCGACATTGGCGCCCCTAGAATCACCAGGTTCGAAGCCTGGCTCGCCCCTCTCCACACCCTTTTTCGAATTGAAGGTCAAGGGATCATGGAAACGGGTCGATCATTGGTGAGGACACGAAGGTGGGGCGCACTGACGCCCCGTAATGGAGCTTCCACTTGGCAATCAAAAAGACCTCCGCAGTAGGTTCAGGACTGCGCACGTTCATTGGGCTGACACTGCTGACGGCCGGATTTCTCGGCACCCTGGCAACCATCCTCGGATTCTTCGGCTCGACGTCGTGGTTTTTCGATGTTCTCGCCAATTTCCGATTCCAGCTAGCCATCGGTCTCATCCTCATTGGACTGGTCTATCTCGTGGGCTTTGGCCGCGCCACGGCATTTCTTTTTGTGGCGATCGGGGCGGTCAACCTGTTCCTCGTGGCGCCGCTCTATCTGGACAAGCCAGTCGCGGCTGCGGGCGACGACTCGGTACGCATCGTCAGCTACAACGTCGGCGCCGGCCGGGCCAGCCAGGCCGAGCTGATCGACTGGGTGGAGGCTTCGGATGCCGACCTCGTTTTCTTTTTGGAATCAACCGAGGAATGGGTCCGCGCGATGCCGACCAACGGAAGCGGCTACCTCGTCTCGAACGAGATCCCGGACGATCGGATCTATGGGATTTCCGTACTCGGCAAGGCCGCGGGGACGATGGAACAACTACGGCTCGGCACGACGCGCGATCCTGTCGTGCGAGTGGAGGCAACGATCGCCGACCAGCAGGTCGCCGTTTATGCGGTGCATCCGCGACCTCCCGACTCAGAGGGCACCTCAGCGGCCCGCGACTCACTCTTTGCCGATCTCGCCGAGCTGGTAGCCCAGGAGACGATGCCGGTCATCGTGATCGGTGACTTCAACGCCACGCCCTGGTCCTATTCCTTCCGAGACTTCACCGCAGAGACCGGGTTGGTCAATAGCCAAAACGGCTTCGGCCTTGCGGCCACGTGGCCAACATCGCTGCCGATCTCGTTGATACCGCTGGACCACATGCTGCACAGCGATTCGCTGACAACGGTGGCTCGGGAAGTTGGGCCCGACCTCGGCTCAGACCACAAGCCCCTAACGGTCGAGGTCGCGCTGGCCAAACGCTGACGTTGACGGCCCGCCACGGTGACCGCGACGCGCCTGTATTCCACTAGCCTCTCGTCGTGCTCAACGACTACACCTCGACATCGCCACAGGACGTATCCGACGTCACCGAATCTGCAATCGCTGCGGCCGAAGCTCTGGTGGATGAAGCCGCCGCAGCCACCGAGCTCGGTTGGGACGCCACGATGGGCCTGCTCGAAAAGGCCTCCGCTGTCGTCGCCGACGCGTACGGTAAAGGTCCCTTCTTGGCTCGAGTGCATCCCGACAAGGCGGTGCAGACGCGGGCGGTCGAGCTCGAGGAGCGGCTCCAGAAATGGTCTACGGACCTGGTGTTCCGCCGCGACCTCTATCAAACGATCGAGTCATATGCCACATCCGCCGACTACGAGTCGCTGGAGCCGATACGGCGCCGCCTCGTCGACCACTGGATGCGAGACTTTCGCCGGGCCGGCCATGAATTGAACGACGCTGCTCGGGAGGCTCTTCAGGACAAGCAGCTGCGCCTCATCGAACTGCAGGTGGAGTTCTCGAAAAACCTGGACGAATGGGACGACGGCATCGACGTCACTGCCGCCGAGCTCGATGGGATGTCTGCCGACTACATATCTCGGCTCTCGCCTGGATCCACCGAAGGCACCTATCGGATCTCTATGGCCTACCCGGACTACGTGCCGTTCCTCGAGCAAGGCACCAATCGTGAGCTGCGGCGCAAGCTTCAGTTCAAGTTCTGGAACCAAGCCGCCGCCGCCAACAAGCCGCTTCTCGAACAGGCCGTGGCGGTGCGCCAAGAAATCGCCGCACTGTTGGGATATCCCACTTGGGCTCACTACGCCATGGAGCCAAAGATGGCGGCTCATCCAGACAACGTAGAAGAGCTCTATGCCGGTCTGCTGCATCAGCTAGAGACAAAAGCCGCCGCCGAATTGGCGGCGATGCGCCAAGTTCTCGGAGGAGAGCTCCCGGGCGAGCAGGTGGAACCGTGGGACTGGAGCTACCTCCATACCCAGCAACGCAAACATGACTTCGGCGTCGATCCCGATGAAGTCGCTGGGTACTTCTCTCTCGAGCCGCTGATCCAGGGGATGTTTGACGTCACCGGTGAGGTGCTCGGCCTCGAATACGAACAGATCACCGACACGATGGCTTGGCACCCCGATGTGTACCTCTATGCGATCAAGAACCGCGGCACCGGCGAGCCGCTGGCCTACTTCTACGCGGACCTCTTCCCTCGAGAAGGCAAGTTTGGCCATGCCGCCGCGTTTCCGATCCACTATGGCCGCTCCGAGGACGGCGCATACAGCAAGCCGGTCGCCGCCATTGTCGCCAATTTCACGAAGCCGACCGCAGATAGCCCCAGCCTCTTGCAGCACAGCGAGGCAGTCACGTTGTGGCACGAATTCGGTCACATCCTCCATTTCTGTCTCACCACCGTCGACCTGGTGCGATTCTCCGGCTTCGACACCGAGTGGGACTTCGTCGAAGCACCGTCGCAGATCATGGAGAACTGGATGTGGGAGCCGGAGGTGTTGCAGCGCTTTGCCAGGCACCACAAAACCGCCGATCCAATCCCGGCGGAGCTGGTCAGTCAACTGGTGGCGGCTCGGGACCTCAACGTGGGATTGCGGACCTTGCGCCAGATGTTCCTCGGGCGCCTCGATCTGGCGATGCACGCCACGGCCGACCCAGTCGACCTCGACGAGGTCTACCGCAGCTCGTACCAGCTCACTCAGCTCCCCTTCCACGAGGGCACATTCTTTCCGGCCGTCTTCGGTCATCTCATGGGCGGCTACGACGCCGGCTACTACGGATATCTGTGGGCCCAGGTATATGGCGACGACATGTTCAGCGTGTTCGAGCAAGAGGGAATCACCAGTCCGGTCATAGGCCGGCGCTATCGCGATGAGGTGCTGGCAACAGGCGGCTCCCGCGATGCCATCGATCACTTGCGGGCATTTCTGGGCCGCGAGCCGTCCAGCGAGGCCTTTCTCGCCAAGCTCGGGCTGGCCTAGGCAGCCGGGTCCCCAGCGCAAAGCTGCGGCGCTCCTAAAGTCATCAGGCCATGGCTTCTCGCCGATACCTCGCCGCCGGAATCGTCGGCCTACTCGCGATCACCGCGTGCACCCCGGACACGTCACCGCCGGTTGAGACGACTGCGCCGGTTGTGCAGACGACGTCGCGTCCGGCCCCTCCAACGACAACGTCACCGCCGCCTCAGCCGAGGCTCGATCCGGAGGGATCCTACGCGGTGGTTGCGTTCACCAGCCATCTCCCGGCGTTCGGCCTGACTCCGGACGGCGCCGCCGACCGCCCTTGGGCCCGCCTCCATACCACCCGTGACTACATCACGATGGTTCGGATAATCGCGGCAACCGAGGCCAAGATCGTCCTGGCGTACAGCCCCATCCTTCTGGAGCAGATCGCCGCGGTTGCGGCGGGACAGTGGGACGAGGCCGCCCTGGTCACGGCCAAGCCAACAACCGAGCTGACGGCAGACGACAAGGCCTACATCAATGACGTCTTCTTCATTGCCAGTCCCGCCCAAATCGACCGATTCCCCCGTTATCGCGAGCTTGCCGACAGAAAGGCTCAGGGCCGGAGTCTGTCCACGTCCGACTATCGCGATGTCCAGATCCTCTTCAACCTGGCCTGGACGAGTCCGCTGCTGCTCAACGAGGAGCCGCTGCTGAGCCTGGCGGCCAAGGGTCGCGGGTTCGCCGAGGAAGACAAGGCCGTTCTGTTGGATGCCCATCGGGCAATCGCCAACGAGTTTCTCGCCTCACTGCGCACACTGTGGACAGCCGGAGCCATCGAAGTCGCCACTACACCGCTCGCCAACCCCACCCTTCCGCTCTTGGTACGCAGCCGGATGGACCAGGACTCGGTTGATCAGATAGTCCTCGGTGCCGAGCGAGCGACGGCAGTTCTCGGCCGGGCTCCGGCCGGGATGGCGCCGCGTGCCGGGCTCATCGACCAGGGGAACGATGCCGCCGTCCACCGGGCCGGATACGACTGGTTGCTGCTCAGCGCAGAGGACGAACATTTGCCCACCCAGCTGACCTCCGAGGATGGCAGCCTTCTGGCGCTCAGCGCCATGCCCGGCGCCGGCGATCGAATCTCCGACACCTACTTCGCCATGGGCCACGACGCGGCCGCCCTGGACCTTGTGAGCAGCCTCTCTGCTGCCGTCGGGGATACTCCCGGAGCGGTCGTGACAGTCTCGGCTGATGGCTCAGAACCGTGGGGACGCTACGAGGACGGTGGCATCGCGTTTCTCCGGAGCTTGTTCCGGCAGTTGGCTGCCGCGCCCGATTTCGCGACGGCGCTCCCGTCGGAATTGAACGCTGCCCTCCCATTCGAGCCGGGCCCGTATCCGCCGTTGCCCGAGAGCTACCTGAGCGAATCGGCCGAATTGGACGCCTGGGCTTTTATGGGGGAGACCCGACGCCAACTCCTGCGCCAGCGTGAGGTCGGGGCCGTCGATGATGAAACCTTGGACGACGCCTACGAACAGATCCTGCAGTCGCAGGGCAGCGATTGGTACTGGTGGTACGGAACGGAGCGCGCTTCGGCTGAAGACGACTATTACGACCGACTGTTCCGGGCGAAGCTCCGTGAGGCGTGGGACCTGCTCGGGGCCGCCCCGCCAAGCTGGGTGAACGTTCCGCTCCATGACTCGGCGCCGGTCTCGCCCACGAGACAGAATTCTCCTCTGCCGACGACGATCACAATCGACAATTCAGTCTCTGACGCCCAGTGGGCGCGAGCCGGCCAATTCGATGAGCGCTCTTCGGATCTGATCCGTCGCTTCTTCTACACCTTCGACGAGACACAGCTATTCATCCGAGTGGATTTCACCACGGAGGTGCTCGGTGACAGTGCTCCGGGATTCGATTTGTACCTGCGTGGGCCATCCGGGTCAGGCCTGGCGGTGACACCGCTGCTGAACGGTATCGGCTTCGACGCGACCCGTGTCGTCAGATGGCGTGGCACCGACCCGGTGCGAATCTCGCCGCCGCAGGCCTACCCCGAAGGGAGGGCAACCACAGTCAGCCCTCAGCTCGCAGGGTTCGACGGGAATTCTGTGGAGTTCGCACTCGACCTGGCCGCGATCGATCCGGATATGCGCCCCGGTGATGCCATCGAATTCCGCATCGTCGACGTCACCGGGGGCCCGGAGCGCAAGCTGTTTCCGGACGCGGGTCGCGGATCACTCGAGCTGCCCAACCTGCCAGACGGCGTTGAGCTGGCCCGAATCGAGGACCGGCTGCGTGACGACTACGGGCCGGGGTCGTATTCATACATCACGGACAGCGAGACCCCCGAGGGCACCTATGACCTGGCGGGTCTCGCCGTACGCCGGATTGGCGGACCCTCAGCAGTCGATCCCGATTCGATTGGCGAAGTGCAGTTCGAGATCACATTCCGCGAACCATTGAATAACCCGTGGAGCGCGCCGGCCGGTTTCTCGCATCAGACGATCGACCTCTACCTGGAGGCGTACCCAGGCACCGAAACCGGCGCGGCGCGCCTCCTCCCAGGCCGGGCAGCCGCATCTGAGCCGGGGACGGGTTGGGACTACGCATTCAGCGTGGACGGTTGGGAGGGAACTCAGTACACGGCGGACCCGGCAGGCAATGTGACCGAGCTTGCCGCACCTTTGGCGTATGCCGTGCTGCCTGATCGGCGAACGATCCTCGTGACGGTCTCCCGCTCTGCGCTCCCGGAGGGAGATGAGACCCGCTGGCGCTACGGGGTTGCGGTTCTGGCCAACCAAGCGATCCCGACGCTCGGCATTCACAACCTACGCCTGCTATCGGCCTCCCCTGGCAGATTCCGCTTGGGAGGAGGAACTGGAGCCGTCAACGACCCGATGATCATCGACCTGCTGCATCCGCAGTCCGGGAGTCAGGAAGAGGCATTGACCTACCCGGAGGCGATTCTGCTTGGCCAGGTGGAGTCTGTTCCCCTCGACCGCTTGGCCTACCTTCCGCTGCTGCCGGGTTGAACATCGGCTCGACCGGTTGGGAGTCGGCTCAGTGCAACAAACGGCCGCGCCACTACCAGGAGGCCGCGCTGCGTCTCACCGCTGCCCGATCCGCCTTCCCATTGCTGAGACGGGGTAGCTCCGACACCACCCGGATCACCTTGGGAACGGCATGGCGGGGAAATGAGCGAGCCAGGATGGCCTTGAGGTCATCGCCGGCCAAGTCGTCTCCGGCGACGACCGCAACCACACGCTCACCCCACTCATCGTCTGGAAGTCCGAACACCACAGCCTCGAGCACGCCAGGCTGCGCCAGGAGCGCACGCTCCAGCTGCCCGGGGTGAACCTTTTCGCCACCGGACATCACCACATCATCATTTCGTCCCAGCACAACCAGCCGCCCGCTCGGATCGAAGTAGCCGACATCACTCGTGACGAAGGGCCCGCCGCGAGGCGGCTCGTCAACATAACCCGGCGAGACGGTGGGACCGGCAATGCTGATCACACCGGGGACACCAGGGGAAGCGTCGATGGTCACCTCGACTCCCGGCAGTGGATGTCCAACCGTCCCGGCGGCGGCCGCGGCGTTGCCGGGCCGCACGGTGCAAGCCTGGGCGGTCGTCTCCGTCATACCGTAGGTGGGGAGGGCCGGCACGCCGGCGGCGCCGGCGGCTTCGATCAACTCAGTTGCGGCGTGGGCGCCGCCGATCAGGGCGCCCCGCAGAGAGGGCCACGGGCCTCCCGGAGCGGCGAGCAACCGTCTGAGCATGGTTGGCACGAAGCTAACCCACGTGATTCCATCGTCCAGTGCTGCCCTGACAGCGGCTGCCTCGAAACCCTGATTGAGCACAACCTGCGAGCCATCGTGGGCGGCACGCCACAGGATTGCCAGGCCACCGACGTGGTGGAGAGGCATCGCGAGCAGCCATACATCGGATTCTCGAGTGCCGAGGTGAATCTGTGATGCAGACGCGGCTGCCTCGACATTGCCTGCCGTGAGCACTACACCGCGAGGAGTGCCTCCCGTACCGGAGGTGGCCGCGATGACGACGGGCCTTTGTGGCGTCGGTTCCGGGTACACGTCGTCGGAGCCCACCGGCGGCGGCCACCCCAGTGTTGCCCCTAAGGAGTCCGCCAGCGCGGCGGCGGCCGGGGCGTCGAGCGCCGGATCGATCGGAACCGCAACGCCGCCCCCGCGGGGCACACCCCAGATAGTCGCTACCGAAGCAACGTTCATTGCGGCCCGAAACGCGACACGGGAGCCGGCCCGGACCCTGCCCGCGATCTCGGTGGCCGCATAGTTGAGGTCGGCGAAGCTCCACTGGTCGGTACCGGCGCGAAGAGCGACGCGGCGCGGCCACCGCTGGGCGGCCACCGTCAGGAGATCTGGGGCAATCAGTTCGTGCATTCGCGGTCACTACAGTATCGACCCGAGCAACCCGGCAGGCTGGCTAGCCACATCGGAGAATCACCTTGGCAGTAAACGACACGCCGATATCCGAACTATTCGATGCGGCCGCATGGACCACCGTGGCCGGCTTCGAGTTCACCGACATCACATATCACCGGGCCGTCGACGTCGGAGCTGTGCGAGTCGCCTTCAACCGCCCCGACGTGCGCAACGCATTTCGCCCGCATACGGTTGACGAGCTGTATCGAGCACTCGACCACGCCCGGATGACTTCCGATGTCGGGGCAGTGCTGATCACAGGCAACGGACCTTCACCCAACGACGGAGGCTGGGCATTTTGCTCGGGAGGCGACCAGCGGATCCGGGGCAAAGACGGCTACATGTACGAAGGCAGCGACGGGCCCGATCCCGGCCGGCTCGGTCGGCTCCACATCCTCGAGGTGCAGCGGCTGATTCGATTTATGCCCAAGGTTGTCATCGCGGTCGTGCCCGGCTGGGCCGTCGGCGGGGGCCACAGTCTTCACGTCGTTTGCGATCTGACACTGGCGTCGGCAGAGCACGCCATCTTCAAACAGACCGACGCCGATGTTGCCAGCTTCGACGGCGGCTACGGGTCCGCTCTGCTGGCGCGCCAGGTAGGACAGAAGAGGGCCCGTGAGATCTTCTTCCTTGGCAGGGACTACTCGGCTCAGGAGGCTTACGAAATGGGCATGGTGAATGCGGTCGTGCCCCACGCCGACTTGGAGGCGACTGCGCTCCAGTGGGCTGGCGAGATCACAGCCAAGTCGCCTACCGCACAGCGGATGTTGAAGTTCGCGTTCAACCTCCTGGATGACGGAATTGTGGGACAACAGATCTTTGCCGGAGAGGCCACCCGGCTGGCGTATGCAACCGAGGAAGCGGAAGAGGGGCGCCAGGCATTCCTCGAGAAGCGCCCCCAGGATTTCTCCAAATTCCCCTGGCATTTCTGACGTGATCCGCTCGTGGCTGCTGGCTGCCCGACCGGCAACGCTGTGGGCCTCGGTTGCCCCTGTCTTCGTCGCCGCGGCGCTGGCTGCCGGCGACGACGTCTTTGCCTGGCCACGGTTCGCAGTCACATTGGTGGCAGCAATGGCAATCCAGATCGGGGTCAACTTCGCCAACGACGTCGCCGACGCCGCCAGGGGCGCCGATACCGAGGAACGCATCGGGCCCACCCGAGCAGTGGCTTCGGGGCTGATTTCCGCCAGGCAGATGTGGATCGGGATTGCAGTTGCATTCGGGGTCGCCGCGGTCGGTGGCATTTACCTGATCGCCGTCGCAGGACCGGCAATAGCGGTCATCGGCATCGCGTCGATCATTGCCGCCCTTGGCTACACCAACGGCCCAACGCCCTACGGATACAGGGGCCTCGGCGAAGTGTTCGTATTCGTCTTTTTCGGGCTGGTGGCGACCGTCGGGGCCCGCTACGTGTTTGACCGTACCGCGCCCGTCGAGGCGTGGCTGGCCGGCGTTGTCATGGGACTTTTGGCGACTGCGATTCTGCTGGCGAACAACGTGCGGGATCTCGAAACGGACTCGGCAGCGGGCAAGGAGACGCTGGTGGTGCGGGTCGGCCGCCGTGGCGGCGTCGCCATCTACAGCGCCGCGGTTGGCGGCGCCTACGCAGTGATCCTGCTGGCCATTATCAGCGGCTGGATGCCCGTATGGACGCTGCTCAGCCTGGTGACGCTTCCGGTTGCGGTGCCGCTCATCAAGACGATCAGGTCGGAAACGGCCGGGCCTCCGCTCATCGCAGTGCTCAAGGGCACCGCTCGCCTCCAGCTGCTGGTCGCAATGCTGCTCAGCGCCGGCATCCTGGCCGATCGTTTCATCTAGCCGAACGGCCCCAACTAGCCCTCATCGGCGGCTGAGCCGTTCCGGTTGGCTGTGCGCAGCCCGATGATCAGGCCGACCAGACCGCCGAAGATGGTTATCGCCGCCGCCAGATAGGACGCGTTGACCGCCTCGCTCTCGATTGCTTGAACTCCATAAACCCACGAGGCGACCAGCGCCCCAATGGCGATACCGAACGAGGCGCCGACCACCAGCCCAAGGGCGGCGCGGCCGGCAACGGCCCAGGCATTTCTGGTGGTGGCTGGCGACTGCACATAGCAACGTTAACGTTGTCCTGTGACCACCGAGCCATCGATCGCTTTCTGCGCGGCCCTGGTCGACGCCCTTGCGTCGCAAGGGGTCAGCCACGCTGCGGTGAGCCCGGGTTCTCGCAATACACCGCTGCTACTGGCGCTGGCGGCGCACCCTGCTGTGGCCGTTTCCGTGCACCACGACGAACGCAGCGGTGCCTTCTTCGCTCTGGGCCTAGCCAAGGCGACGGGGCGGCCAGCTGTGGTCGCCTGCACATCAGGGACGGCCGCCACCGAGTACCTCCCCGCAATGACGGAGGCTCGTATGTCTCACGTTCCGCTGATCGCTCTCACCGCCGATCGACCACCGGAACTCCAGGATCGGGGCGCTCCGCAGACGATCAATCAGACGAATCTCTACGGAGTCGCCGCGAAGTGGTTCCACGACTGCGGAGCGCCGAACGAGGAGTCGATCGCCAACGCAGCGCACCTGGGCCGCCAAGCCGTTGCCACGGCGCTCGAGTCTCCCGCCGGGCCGGTGCACCTGAACATCCCGCTACGGGAGCCCTTGGTCCCGGCCAACCGCGAGCGGCGCCCGCCGCCGGGCGCCGCCGGCCGGCCGGCAACCGTCGTCCGACGGGCCGCCGCCGATGAGACCGAGATTCGCGCGATCGCCGACCTGGTTAGCGGCAGGCCAACCTTGATAATCGCCGGGCCGTCCGCCAGCCCAGGGCTCGGTGCCGCCGTTTCTGAGGTGGCCAGGGCCTTGCAGGGTGTCGTCATGGCGGATCCGCAATCGGCGGCTCGCTTTTCCAGCCCTGACGATCGCGCCTTGATATCCGCAGCAGACCTGTTGGTGGCGTCCGGCTTCCGGGGTACCACTCCTCCCGGGGCCATCATTCACGTGGGAGCGATCCACAGCTCAAAAGTGATCAATGATTGGCTGCAGGATCTCGGAGTCGATCTGGTGCACATCGACAGCGGCCAGTGGCACGATCCGTTGCGTATCGCGACGAGCGTCGTCGCCGCAGACCCGGCGCTCACCTTGGGGCTGCTCGCCAAGGTAGTCACCCCCGCTCCCCCAGCCTTCGCCGCATCGTGGCGCGCCGCCGATGATGCCGCCACCGAGGCCCTCTCGGGATCTCTAACCGGAATCGACGAACCATCAATTGCCCGGGCCGTCGTGGAGAGCGTGCCATCGGGAGGAGTCTTGGTTGCCGGTTCGTCCATGCCCATCCGGTTGGTCGACTCGTACGGCGTCCGCCGCTCGCGACCTCTCACCCTGATCGCCAATCGGGGGGCCAACGGGATCGACGGTGCCATCGCGACCGCGCTCGGGGTCGCGTCGGCCCAAGCCGGCCCGACCTATGCGCTGCTCGGTGACCTGACCGCACTTGTCGACGTCGGCTCGCTGGCGACGGCAAGCCGCCTTGGCGTGCCCGTGACGATCGTGGTCATCAACAACGACGGCGGCGGAATCTTCGAATTCTTGCCACAGGCGGATCCGGCGCGCATTGACCCGGACGTGTTCCGGGAGTTCATCCGAGCGCCGCACGGACGCCGTCTGGCAGCCATTGCGGGCGCATTCGACGTTGAGGCGACGACCGTTACCGATCGGGCCACGCTCGTGTCGCTCGTGGAAGAGGTGCCGACCCGGCCCCGCCTCATCGAGGTTCACACCGACGGTGCCGCCGGTCCGGGCCATCGGCTAGCTGCGATTGAGCTTGTCAATCGTGCAATCAGGTCGCGGTGAGCAAGCTCAGCATCGGACGGAACTTCAGCCTCGTCTCATCCAACTCCGCCTCTGGTTTTGAGTCAGCCACAATGCCCGCTCCCGCGTAGAGGAGGGCGGTGCGACCCCGGATGAGGGCGCAACGCAGTGGAATTGCGAATGTTGCATCGCCGTCGGCCGTGAGCCACCCAATTCCTCCGGCATACCAGCCGCGATCGATACCTTCGATCTTCTCGACGAAAGCCACCGCCGTTTCGCGTGGGGTACCGCCGACCGCGGGCGTCGGATGCAGCAGATCGACCAGTTCTAGAGCGGGCGTCGAACGATCAACCCGAGCGACGATCTCAGTGGAGAGGTGCTGGACCGTCGCCATCCGACGAAGCGATGGACCGGCGGGAATCTCGAGGTCGATAGCGACCGGCCCGAGGCGGGCCGCGATGTCCTGGACGACCAGGGCATGTTCCTCGCGATCCTTGGGCGAATGCATGAGGGCCTCCCCCACCGCCCGATCGTCGGCCTCACCCTCGCCGCGACGTGCCGTGCCCGCCAGCGGGTTGACCCGCACCGATCCACCCGATTTTTCAAGCAACAGTTCGGGACTGGCACCAACAAAAGCCGCATCGCCGGTCTGCCAAACGAAGACGTAACACTGGGGATAGGTGTCCCGCAAGTGATCCACGAGGTCGAACACGCTCGGCTCCAGATCCACGGTGACCACGACGCTGCGGCTCAGCACGACCTTCGACAAGTCGCCTTGGGCGATGGCAGCCAGGGCCTCTTCGACTTCGGATCGCCAATGGGCAGAAGGCGGATGCGAGACGACTGAGTGATCACCGGGTTCGAAGGGCAGGACGGCGCCGGGCTCCTCAACTGCTGCCAAGACGTCAATCAGGCCGAGCAGATCGAGTCCGGCGGTTTTCGTCAGCGTCAGGGTGCGGCCCATGGCCGTGGCTATGACGGCCACCTGGGGCAGAATCGCATCGATGCCGTGGAACCCGTCCCATTCTGCAGTATGGGGGCCATCGGAATGGAACGAAAACCCGGCGAAGATCGGTGCCGTTGCTGCGTGGGCTACCGACTCGATCTTGGCAGTCAGCCCGACGAAACGATCTTCGCCGGTACCCGAGGCGCTCCAGGCGGAGCCGAGGCCGGCCAGAACAGTGCCATCCGGATGGCAAACCAGTTGCGCCTGGCTAAACAGAGGAGCCGCGGCTCGCAGCAGGGAGACAGGCTCAACGTCTGTGGCAATGACTATCTCGCCGGGTGAGCCTGCGGCCGCGATCCGTAATGAGTCGATTTCTTCGGCGGAGAAAAGCACCCGGTCCATATTACCGGCCGCATCAACGAGCCCATTCCCCCGAAACGGCGGCGGCGACGGCGGCGGCCACCACCTGCGGGCGCTGCATCGGAACAAAGTGTGAGGCCTCCGGGACCCAGGTGACAGTCGCTCTTTGCATCCGACCGGCCAGATTGCCGACAAACCGGGCACTGTGGGTATCGGAGTTCTCTCCGGCAATGATCTCCACGGGGACCGCGAGCTCGCTGAGGCGATTCCAGGCGCGGTGCTCGCCTCCGGACCGGTAGTACTCCGCCTCATCTTCGGGATGGCAGGCCAGTCGGACCGCATCGGGAGCAAGGATCGGATTCGGGTGGAGCCCGCCTTCTAGATAACCCTGGAAGGCCCGGTCGTCCCAACCGGCAAAGGGGCCCCGACCGCGAAAGTTCACCGCAGCCGCGTCACGGCTGGCGAAAACCGGCGTCCTCTTGAGGGTCCCGAGAGCCAGTGGGTGCGCT